>Ga0209541_10009098_pt1 | contig 16170 bp, 18 predicted proteins | sample RifCSPlowO2_01_FD_184027 | JGI IMG/M metagenome (GOLD analysis project Ga0209541, IMG submission 184027) | Groundwater microbial communities from Rifle, Colorado - Rifle CSP2_plank lowO2_0.1 (SPAdes) (version 2) | ecosystem: Environmental > Aquatic > Deep subsurface > Groundwater | place...
GCACCTCCTCAGGTTCTGCCTATCTTAGTTGATATATCAGAACTTTCTCAAAGTACTACGAGTTTTGAAATGAGTTCTATAATTTCCCCTTTAATACCTCTTTTTTGTAAATCACTCGTTAACGCTTTTCTTTGAGCAAATATGGCATATTTTTTCGCTAGTTGCTTATTTACTGAAAAATTCTGCGCCGTTGAAATTTTTGATCTCCTCCAAGAGTATAGTATTTTAGGAATATGAAAAACCTTATTTGATTTTATTCCAAGTTTATGTGTAATTCTCAGCAATAAATCATAATCCTGAGCACCATCATAGCCGTATCTAAATGCGCCAACGTTTAATACTAACCCCTTTTTTATTACAAGAAAATGGCCCATGTAGTTAGTAGTTCTTAAAAAATTAAAATTAAAACTTGGTTTTATCATTGGTTCTATATGAGCCATTCCGTCATTAGAAATTTGATCTTCGTCAGTATAAATTAGTTCTAATTGTGGATTACGATTAAGCACTTTTACTACTTCATATAGGGCATTAGGCCATAAAATGTCGTCATGATCTAACAAACCAATATAGTCTCCCGTTGTCATTCTCAACGCAGCATTAGAAGCGGCTGAAATTTTTTCATGTTTTTTACTAAAAAAAACTTTAATTCTTATATCTTTACTTGCAAGATTGATAATTTCTTTTTTAGTAAATTTATTTTCAGAATAATCGTCAGCAATACAGATTTCGTAATTTTTATATGTTTGATTGATTGCCGAGAGAACACATTCTCTAAGAATTTTTGGTGGAGTATTAAAAACAGGGATAACAATTGAAATTTTTGGCAGATACTTAAACTTCATACTTCTATAGATAACCTCAATAGACTTCTAATATAGTTTGGTCATATGACCAAACTTGCCCAAACCCCTCCGGAGAGGATTGCGGAGGTTAAACAATTCCTCAATAAGACAAAAGACATCCATGAGAAAGACAGAGCTCGGGCAATCGTTAAGCTGATTGAGGGCAAACGAAGAAGAGAAGTGGCTGATTTTCTGGAAGTAAATATTGTCACAGTTGATGAATGGCAGAGGAAATTCAGGCGTTTAGGAATAGCCGGACTTAAGAGTAAACCCCAAATTGGAAACAGGCATCTTTTAACCAGGAAACAGAAAGATGAGATAAAACAGACAATTACAAAAAAGAGGCCGGAAGAGGCGGGACTGACCGGGAAATTCTGGAATGTCCCCCTGTTAAAGACTCATGTTAAAAACGTATATCATGTCCTCTACCAGTCTCCTGAATCATACAGGAGACTCTTTTCCTACTGCGGGTTTACCTTTCATAAGCCTGTTAAAGTCAATAAAAAACAGCGTGCTCACGCCCGCAGACGTTTTGAAGTGACTTTAAAAAAAAGATCAGACGGTACAAGGGAGAAAGCGGTGTGGTATTGGTAAGCGATGAATGTCGGATACAGAAAGAATCAGGAATAACCAGCATCTGGTACCAGAGAGGAAAATATCCTGAGATTAAAGTCGAACAGGTCAAACAGGCACTCTCCTTTTATGGAGCTTTGGATGTCAAAACAGGCAGGGAAACTGTTTTGGATGCTTCCCGTCAGACATCTTTCTATACCGTCAGGTTTCTTCGTAAACTGGAAGCCAAATACCGGGGTAAGAATGTACTTTTGATCTGGGATGGAGCACCATCCCACCGGGGCGAAGTCAGAAAATACCTGAAAGAAAAAAAACAAGAAATGGAAGTTACGAATTGAGTATTTCCCATCTTACAGCCCTGATTTAAATCCCCAGGAACAGGTCTGGAAACGGGGTAAACAGGCAATAACGCATAACAGCGAGGATGATTTTGATACCAAAACCCTTGAATTTTACAAGTATCTCGTCAAGACAAAATTCAATACGAATTTCCTGAAGAAATACTTATAGAATTCTATCGGTGTTATCTATAGCAAGACAAATTGTTGAGCACACAGGAGCAAAAGTAATTGCGTTTGATAAGTTATGGGTTGATAAGGAGAAGGAACAACCAATTCCCAAAGGTGATGAAGGATGGGAATTCATTAGAAAAGTTGGCCTCAATGAAGTTGCCAAAGCGCTAAGTGAAGGGGCTTCTGTTGTTTATGACGATAACAATCCTCGATTTGAGCATCGTGAAGAAGTAAGAGATATTGCCAGAAAATTAGGAATTAAAGAAACGGTGATTTATTTAAATACACCAATGGAAACAATCAGGGCTAGGGAAACTACAAATAAAACTACAGGAGAAAGACATGAAGTGGAACTTGAAAACTTTCAAAAAGTAGCGCAGGACTTTGAAGCTCCAACATAAAAAGAAAACTTTTTAGAATTTACTTTAACCACTGATTTAAATAAATTTCTTCAAAAATTGGGCTAAAGTAGCTCTTTTCTCTAAAAGCTTAGAACCGAGCGCAAATACCTTGAGGGTCTTTTCGGCGATTTTCTACATTACAGGCTATGTTTGAGATACTTGCGATTTACTGCTCGTTTTTAGCAAGCCACATAGGGCTAATCGAGCATAGTAGACGGGTCTTGGAGCAACCGAAGACCTTATGCGGAGAGGGCGAGATTCGAACTCGCGGTGACGTTGCCGCCACATTGGTTTTCAAGACCAACGCACTAGGCCACTATGCGACCTCTCCAATTTTTAGTTATTTATATAGATTCCCGCTTTTCCGCCAAAGGCGGACAGGCAGCGGGAATGACAAAAAGCATGTTTGCCGCAAACCAAACTTACCTCGAGCTGGAAGCATACAGCTTCGCATTCTCAAGGAGCGTTGGTTCACGACTACGAGATTCGCCAGCTCGCGAATCCCTTGTATTTTACCAGACTTTGTGTAATTATGGCTATGATTCTGCCTAAGCCCCAAAATGTATTAGAGATGCTGAAACAAGTTCAGCATGACATTTAATTAAAGTGCATTTGTCATCCTGAATTTATTTCAGGATCTATAGGCTAGTACATAAATTACCTGTTCGGAGAAAGGAATTATATGGCACAAGACCAGAAACTTCAGGCAATCCGTATCGCCATGGAACAGATCGAGAAACAGTACGGCAAAGGCTCGATCATGAAGCTGGGCGACAAAATGGCAGGTAAAACCGCGATGGAAGTGATTTCTACCGGTACAATTGCCCTTGATCTGGCGCTTGGAGTCGGCGGTTTGCCACGTGGTCGCATTATCGAAATCTACGGGCCTGAAGCATCGGGCAAAACTTCGGTCTGTTTGTCTGTAATTGCTGAAGCACAAAAGAAAGGCGGAGTGGCAGCATTCATTGATGCGGAGCACGCGCTTGATCCGGTGTGGGCAGCGATTTTGGGAGTCAAGCTTGATGATTTGCTCATATCGCAACCGGATACCGGTGAACAGGCGCTCGAAATTGCCGAGACATTAATTCGGAGTGGCGGCATTGACGTTATTGTAATTGATTCGGTCGCGGCACTCGTCCCCCGCGCCGAGATCGAAGGCGAAATGGGTGATTCAATGATGGGTGTACAAGCCAGGCTCATGTCGCAGGCTTTGCGCAAACTGACCGGAGTCATTTCCAAATCAAATACCGTTGTCATTTTTACCAATCAGCTCAGGCAAAAAATCGGCGTCATGTTCGGCAATCCCGAGACAACTCCGGGCGGACTGGCTCTCAAGTTTTACGCCTCAATCCGGATGGACTCGCGTAAAATCCAGGCGCTTAAGGATGGCGAAAAAGTCATTGGTAGCCGGCACCGGGTGCGGATTGTTAAAAACAAAGTTTCGCCACCGTTTCGGATTGCCGAGTTTGATGTGATGGCTGACGGCATTTCCAAAGAAGGGGAACTCATCGATATCGGGGTTGAGCTCGGGATTATTGAAAAGTCCGGCGCGTTTTTGAAATACAATGGTCAAGTGCTCGCCCAGGGAAAAGAAGCAGCCAAGGTGCACCTCAAAGAAAATTCGAAATTGGCTAAAGAGATCCTCGAGAAAATCTGGAAGTCAGTTAAAGCCAATAGCGTGCCGGTTGCAGTGGGAACTGAACACAACGAAAAGTAACACCCATGAAAATTACCGCCCTCACGCCCCAGAAGCGCAACCCCGGGCATTTTAATTTATTTCTCAATGGCAAATTTGTCTGCGGGCTTGATGCTGATCTCATAGTCACGCATCAGCTTGTTGTCGGACAGGAGCTTGCCGATTCCGAAGTCAAATCCCTCCTTGCCAGCGCAGACTTTTCCAGTTTCTACAATAAAGTCCTGAATTTATTATCATATCGCCCCCACAGCATCTATGAAGTGCAGGCATACTTAAAAAAGCTGAAGGCAAGTGAGGATGTTTCCCGACAGGTTATTGCCAAATGCCAACAGCGTAAGTTACTTGATGACCAGGCGTTTTGTAAGTGGTTTGTGGGTCAACGGCAGACCTATCGACCCCGCTCAAAACGGATGCTCATGAGTGAACTCAAACAAAAAGGGATTAATGAAGAAATTATAGCAACAGTTCTATCGTCCTCAGACTTTTCCGAAGCCGCTTCAGCCTATACCCTAGCTCAAAAAAAATGGCGCAGTTTGTCTCGTTACGATTCGGTTAAACGAGCGGAAAAACTAAAATCATATCTCGCGCGTCAGGGTTTTTCCTGGGACGTGATTCAAAGTGTGCTCATACAACTTACCGCAGAGAACGATTGACGGAAGTCGTCAAACAGAGTAAAATACTGCCAAAGGTACAGATAATTTACGAACCAGACCCCAAATACAAGGGAAATAAAAGGAGCTTATACAGACATTTAAGAGTATGCATCTCAACTTTTACCTACTCTTTTTACCTTCTGTTAAGCCTCGCAACTAAGCGGGGATGCCTTTTGCTGGTTCCACCATACAAGCAACTGTACTTCGGATAAGGAGTCATCTATGAGTGTTTTTGATACCGTTAACCAGTTATTTACCGGCAAAAAGGTTGTCAGTAAACCAACTGAATTCAAGAAAAAACCACAACTGCCCAAACCCAAAAAAGTTGATACGCAAAAACTGCAAATTGAGCTCCGAGCAGCTCAAGCTGAGGCGCGGGCGCTCGTGGCTGAGGCCCGGGATGAGGCGTTTCGCCTCAAACGGGAAGCTGAACAGGAAGTCCGCCGGCAGGAAGAATTCGTAGTCCGTAAAACCGGAGCCCTCGATGAGCGGGAAAAGCTGTTACAGAATGAGGAACGGCGGGTGGAAGAGTTGAAGCGCAAGTTTGAGGAACTGCGGCAACAGGAGCTGGAACGGTTGGAGCGCATTGCTGCCCTTACTCGTGATGAAGCGCGCCAGCTGGTCATTAAGACAGTCCAGGAACGCATGCACGAAGAGGTAGCGCGGATTATCCGGCAGGCTGAGGAAAACGCCCGGGAGGACGCATCCAAAAAAGCCCAAGAGATTCTCGTTGACGCCATGAAGCACGGAGCCACCGACTATGTGGCTGAGTACACGGTGTCGACGGTCAAGCTCACTGACGAGGAGATGAAGGGGCGGATTATCGGCAAAGAAGGCCGGAATATCCGGACATTTGAACAGGTGACCGGCGTTGATATTGATCTGGATGAAGAAGGGGTAATTCGGCTGTCTTCGTTTGATCCGGTGAGACGGGAAATTGCCCGGGTGACGCTTGAGAAACTTATGAAAGACGGCCGGATTCAGCCGGCCCGGATTGAAGAGTTAGTTGAGCTGACGAAAAAAGAAATCGAGCGCATCATGTTTGAAGAGGGAGAACGCCTGTGCCATGCGGTTGGCGTATTTAATTTACCGCGTCCATTGATTGCGCTTTTGGGTAGATTTAAATTCCGGACTTCATACGGCCAAAATATGATTACCCACACGCTCGAGGAAACCAAAATTGGCATCCAACTCGCCCATGAAGTTAAAGCAGATGTCAATATTGTACGACTTGGGTGTTTGCTGCATGACATTGGCAAAATTGTCATGGACAAAGAAGGCAATCACATTGAATTGGGAGTAGAACTTTTGAAAAAATATAATTTGCCTTCCACGGTGATTGATTGTGTAGCAGAACACCATGAGGACAAACCATTTAGTTCAGTCGAATCAATGCTCGTGTATATTTCCGATGCAATTTCCGGTTCCCGTCCGGGTGCCCGCTACGAAGATATCGAAGGGTATATTAAACGTTTGCAGGATCTGGAACAGATTGCCAAATCCAATCAGGGTGTGAAAGAAGCCTTTGCCTTTCAAGCTGGTCGGGAATTACGGGTGATTGTGGAACCGGACAAAATTGATGATGCGCAGGCAGTGACCCTTTCACATAATCTTAAAGAAGAAATTGAAAAGAAACTGACTTATCCGGGAAATATTCGCGTTACCGTGATCCGGGAAATGCGCGCCGTTGATATTGCCAAGTAAGACTCAAGATTGGAACTTGCATGTTTAGCTTACCTTCACAAGCTATTTTTGTCTTGTAGTATTATTCTGCTTGACAAGACAATAAAAAAAATCTACATTGATTCAATAAGCCCATTACAGCGTTCTTTTTATTATTATTGAAAAAAAATAGATTGTTGTGGCGCCTGTGAAAACAATTTATAAAATTCTGGAACCCGCCTTTTCCCGTCCTCATTTTAATAAATGAAGGATCGGTGGGGGGGATTCGGCGAGGCGAAGGGAGGTGAATACGAAATGACAAAAGCAGATCTGGTTGATCTAGTCGCCAAAAAAGCCAATCTTACCAATAAAGCTGCAAAACAGGCAGTACAGGCAGTTTTCAACTCGATTGGCGATACATTAAAAAAAGGCGATAAAGTAGTGGTGACTGGTTTTGGGACATTTATGGTGCGGTCTCGCGCATCTCGAACAGGACGCAATCCGCAAACCGGAGCCTCTATTAATATTCCAGCCCGGAAAACTCCCGGGTTCACTGCTGGGAAAGCACTCAAAAAGTCAGTCCGATAAAATTTCTTCAACGGCGAAGTGTGAGGTGGGTAGAAGCCCTCCCTACACTTCGTGGTAAATTCGTTTTTCTTCCTCTGATTCGCGAAAAATGCTATGATAGCAATATAAATTAATGATTACGATCGCGTCTTCATTCACCAGTTTCACCTACCAAAATATTTTAAAACCGCTGCTATTTCAGGTTGATCCGGAAACAGTGCATGAGCTGATGACTGATTTAGGGGAATTCTGTGGTAGTTATGAGCCGGTGCGCTCAGTTTTTTCCCATACTTACGCTTTTATTCACCCAAGTCTTACCCAAAAACTCCACGGGATACAATTTATGAATCCGGTGGGACTGGCAGCCGGATTTGACTATCGAGCCCAACTAACCCAAATTTTGCCGGCAATTGGATTTGGCTTCGGAACCATTGGCACGATTACCCGTTCTTCGTATGCGGGAAACCCAAAACCGCGGTTGGGCAGATTACCCAAATCAAAATCACTACTCGTGAATAAAGGTTTTAAAAATGCCGGAGCCGAAGTAGTGATTAAAAAGCTGACACAACTTAAATTTCACTATCCAGTAGGAATAAGTATTGGCCGCACTAATTCGCGACTGCTGGCTACTCAAAAACAAAGTATTGCTGACATTCTGAAAGCGTTTTTCTTATTTGAAGCTTCTCATATTAAACATGCGTATTACGAACTCAATATCAGCTGTCCGAATTTATTGGGGAACGTGACCTTTTATCCAGATAAAAACTTACATGAATTATTGCGAGAGATTGATCAATTAAAAATTAAGCGGCCAATATTTATTAAAATGCCAATTAGTGAGACGGACAGGGAGACGCAAAAAATGCTGGAAGTGATTGTTGAACATCGGATTCAGGGAGTCATTTTTGGAAATTTACAAAAAAACAGACAGGATCACAGTGTTAATAAGCATGAAGCTGCGCTGGTAAATAACTTGAAAGGCCACTTGAGTGGTAAGCCGACATGGGTGAGATCAAATGAGCTGATCAGGTTAGCGTATAAAAATTATGGGAAAAAGCTGACGATCATCGGTTGCGGTGGTATATTTTCAGCCGAAGATGCCTATACGAAAATAAAACTCGGCGCGTCCTTAGTACAACTGATTACCGGTATGGTGTATCAGGGGCCGGCATTGATCGGGCAGATTAATGGTGGACTGGCAAAACTATTACAGCAGGATGGATTAAGACATATTTCCGAAGCAGTGGGAGTGGAAAATTAATATGCAATACAAAGCGCTTTTTCTTGATCTAGACGGCACTACCGTAAACCACATGGGTAATCAACCTACCGAGCGAGTAACAAAAGCGGTGAAACAATTGCAGGGTAAGTTACAGGTTTGTATTGCGACTGGTAGACCATTCTTCGCCGCAAAGCCAGTTTTTGATCATTTAAAAATTTCCGGCCCAAGTGTGCTTGCGAATGGCGTACAAATTTACGACCCGGTAAATAAAAAAGTTATTTCAGAAAAGACAATCGATCGAAGTCTAGTTCCGGAAATTTATCGAATCTGTAAAGAATATATTCCGGAAAGCAATAATAAAATCCATATTTTTGATGGGACAAAAGATGTGCAGTATGAAACCGGAAAAATTGAAAAAGCTATGAGTATTTTTGTCACCGATCTGATTGATGAAATTGCAGATACGATTATGCAACGGTTGAACGGTTTTACCAGCATAGCGGTGCACAAAGGAAATGCTTATAACAAACAGTTGCGCTGTCTGGACGTGACCCATGCTTTAGCTTCAAAATTACATGGTATTCAGGAAGTAGCTCAGATAATGCAGGTCGATACACACGAGATTATCGGAGTTGGAGATGGGTAGAATGATTTTCCATTACTTTTAGCGTGTGGACTGAAATTTGCCATGGGAAATGCGGTGCCGGAGCTGAAGGAAATTGCTGATTTTGTCGCTCCTCCGGTTGAACGCGACGGAGTGGCGGTAATTATTGAAAAATTTATTCTGCCCCAGATAGTGTAAATTATTTCACAAAATTAATCCCAACAATATCTTTCAGGGAAAAATCATTTGCCTGGTTTTCCAGCACAAAATAGCCGGTATTGGTAATTGCCCGGGTAGTCAGCTCGCTAAATCCGGCCACCCCCAGATAAATTAAAAACGCCCGCATCACTGATCCATGGGAAACCACTAACAAATTTTGACCGGGAAAGTTTCGGGTAATTTTTTGCAATGAAGTTTTCCAGCGCCTGACTGCCTCAAGCGGAGATTCCATGCTTGCATGCATTTTACTTATTAATTGTTCATCCCGGGATTTACCTTCAAGTGATTTATAAAAGGCGGCAAATTTATCTTTTGCCTCTGAGTATAATTTGCCTTCGTAAATTCCAAATTCCCGTTCGCGTAAGTCATGTTTTTTACTGACGGTGAGTTGGTGATGGGTTGATAAAATGGTTGCGGTCTGGTGCGCGCGCAAAAGATGCGAACTAAATGCTGCGGTAAAACGCAGGTGCTGTAAATCCTGAGCGCGTTTTTTCGCCTGCAGTATACCGTTTTCAGTCAGGGGTAAGTCTCCGCCGATAATGTCACTCACGTTTGCCTGTGATTCCGCGTGCCTGACCACAAAAATTGTTGACTGTTTCTTCACGCCTTGATTTTACCACCTTATGATCCAATTTAATTATCTGGTAAAATACTGACGTTATTATGTTTTTCCAGGAATTACACAGTTGATTGTCATCCTGAACTTGTTTCAGGATCTCAAGAGTTTTTAGATGCTGATCCGCCGGCTGGCGGACAGCATGACAGGATAGTCTAAGTAAAATACGTTACAAAAATCTTAGTTAGAATTAACTCTCTAATTTATGAATTACTTCATAGTTACTTTTGGTTGCCAGGCGAATAAGGCAGATAGCGAGCGGATAGCAGGGATGCTGGAAAACCGTGGTATGGTCGCTGCTACTACCATAGAAGAAGCCGAACATATAGTAATAAATACCTGCATGATTCGAGAAAAAGCCGAAAACCGTGTTTATGGCCTTGTGAATAACTTAACAAAAATCAAAGATCAATCCATTCGGCAAGCTCAGGATAAGAAATCAAAAACCAAAATGACAAATAAAAATGAAAAAATTAAAGTGCCTAAAATTGTGGTTACCGGTTGTATGGTCGGTATGGCGGTAAGAGATCAGACAGGAAATTTTTTTAAGAAGATTCGTGCAGCTATGCCTGGGGTTGATGAATTTTTGCCAATTGAAGAGGTAGGTTTTGATTCAGCACCACTCCGCACTAACAGGATCCATGCCTGGGTACCGATATCTAACGGGTGCAATAATTTTTGTGCGTTTTGTGTAGTCCCATTTACCCGTGGACGGGAAATCAGCCGGCCATTTCATGAAATTATAGACGAAGTAGTACATCTGGCACACTCAGAGTATACAGAAGTTACTCTAATTGGACAGAATGTAAACTCATATGGATCTGATCTAATTTTGGGTAAACAAAATGTTCATGTGCTGCGTGATATCTCTGCCGGGACATTTTTTCAAAAAAAAGCCGCTGCAACCGACAGCAAATCAGTGATTCCATTTGTAGGGTATAAGTTGCCAAATGGTGCACGCGTAAATCCGGTATTTGTAAAACATCTGGGTCGGCTGCGTATTCCCACCTTGTTTCCATTTTTACTTGAGGAGATCTGTAAGATTAAATCACTTGAGAAAGTAGATTTCATCTCCTCAAATCCCTGGGATTTTAGCGATGAGCTGATTGAGACTATAGCAAAGAATAAAAAAATTACCCGGCACATTCATTTACCCATCCAGTCAGGTGATAATGAAGTATTAAAGCGGATGAACCGTTGGTATACACGGGAGGAATATCTGGCACTCGTTAAGAAAATCAAAACCGCAATTCCGGAAATGACGTTTTCAACCGATATTATTGTCGGGTTTTGCGGCGAGACTGAAGCGCAGTTTGCAAATACCGTTGATTTAGTTCATCAGGTCGGTTTTTCCAAAGCCTATGTCGCCATGTACTCGGACCGGCCGATGACTGCAGCGCACAAAGCCTATCAGGATGACGTGCCGCACCCAGAAAAGAAAAGACGCTGGCTGTTACTTGATGAACTGATAAACCAGAAAAACTTGAAAGCCGGTACCTATACCGTTGATCGATTTACTAATAAAACGAAAAATAGTCTTACTTCGTTGTCACTCTGAGGCGAACCTGAAGAATCTAGGCGTGAAAGGCAGTTTTCGCTTGGGATCAGGATGACAAAGTATATGAATAAACTATTAGTTATATGCGGTCCTACTGCCACAGGGAAAACCCAGCTTGCATTACAATTTGTCCAGGACTATAAGGCTGATCTTGTCTCAGCAGATTCCCGGCAGGTGTATCGGGGGATGGATATTGCCACAGGCAGGGATATGCCAGGAAATTTCAAATATCAAATTTCAAATATCAAATTAAATCAAAAACTCATTGGATATTTTACGGACGGAAAGACTCGGCTTTGGGGACTGGATTTAGTTGATCCGGACGAGGAATTTTCGGTTACGGATTTTGTTCGTTTTGCAGTTCCGATAATTAAAACTACTTGGAGTGAAAATAGATTGCCGATAGTGGTGGGAGGAACCGGTCTGTATTTCCGTGCCTTATTGGGAAAATCGCCAGATATTTATTTCCCCCGGAACAGTAAGTTGCGAAAAGAACTGGAAAAAAAACCATTGAGTGAACTGCAAACCGAATTACGCCGGATCGATCTTGATAAATTTCAGAACATGAACAATTCTGACGTAAATAATCGGAGGCGGCTGGTGCGGGCAATTGAGGTTGTTTATGCAAAGAAAGACTATGCTGGGGGTGAGTGGGAGTTACTTAAAGTTACTGCCGATTTACTTCGTATCGGTTTAACCGCTCCAATTGCGACCCTGACGCAAAGAATTAGCGAGCGAGTTGACATAAGAATAAAACAAGGAGTGGTTGCCGAAGTTACGAAGCTGATTAAGAACGGATATTCGTGGAACTTGCCATCAATGAGCGCGCTGGGGATTAGGCAGTGGCAGCCGTATTTTGAAAAGGGCGCTTCGCTTGAATATGTGAGAAATAAATGGATCCAGGATGAAGTAAGTTATGTTAAACGGCAGTTAACCTGGTTTAAAAAAGAGCCGGGAGTTGTGTGGTTTGATATTTCTGTGAAAGGCTATCCAGAGATTATCTTTGCAGAAGTAGAAAAATGGTATGCTAAACCATATAGGTATGTTGGAACTATGATTTCTTAACATTTTTGAATATCAACTTTTCCCAACAAAAGCATATAAATCGGAAAGTGACGTATTTTGTATTTATTTATACATAATAGTCCTTGACAAATCTCATGGTTTACATTACTAATAGTTATGAGTATTGTCCATTCTTTTTGAGAAAGGAGGTGAGTATAAAATATGAGTGTTAAATATATGTCATCACCAGAAGGTAGACCTTTTTCACGAGGTTTTGTAAAAATTCCTTTAAGCGAAGATAGTTCATCAGCGTCAGCTTCTGCAGGAACTTGTGGTACAAGTGACAGTTGTGGATATGTACCGTCGCCGACGGAACAGCCTAAATCAGAACCTAACATCCCCATTACAGTTATACCGGGTAAATAATGATCAATTTTGATTCTAGGAAAATGACTTTATGAAACAATATTTAGAAAGTATTCAATTTGTTTTATAGTAATTTCCAAATTGTTTCATCGTTAATATGCTCAGTTATTTTTGATAATTGAGCAATTGTGTATAAAATTTCTTTGGGTCGATACTTTCTATAGTATTCTATGCTCATAAATCCTGCGAAAAGCAGGTAGAAGCTTATAGTTTCTTTTTCTTTTTCACTAAGACGTGAATGATTAAGGTACCCATTAACAAATTCAACAAACAAACTATAGGGTCGGTCGGTTCTTAATGAATGAGAAAGATAAATCGCTATATCATTTAATGGATGTTCTTCTCTCCATCTTTCAAAATCAATAATATAAAGCTCTTTTGAAGGGGTAATAATTGATTGATGATCGTGAAGGTCATAGTGCACAAAAGATGGCTTCGCGTTTCCAAAACAAACTGCGATTGGATCTGCTAAGTGTTGAAGTAGTTGATGAGCCTTTGGTGATTCAAGAATACCTTCGTTATATAAAGTCTTCCATGAATCGATGTGTTTTTGGTAAAAGGAAAAGTCAGATCTTCCCGATTTTTTCCAATGATCACCAGTAATATTCACTTCATCATGCATTTTTCGAACAACAGAGCCGAATTTTATGTAATACTCTTCATTATCAACAAAAATTATTCTTTCCCCTGGAATAAATAAAGATACAAAACCAGTTTTCCCGTCAGTATTCTGTACTAACGCTAATGGTTTTGGAACAGGTATGCTAGCAACATAACACTGATATAAGCCTTCTGATTCGTGTTCTGCTCCATCCGTAAATGAGGGAAATTTTATTACAACTTTATCTCCGGTTTCAGAAACTCCAAAAAGTAACAGATTTTTACTGTAGTAGGTAGTCATTCTGTCATAGATGTCTATATTTATATAGGATGGATAACTATCTTGATCTGTGTTTAAGGAGTTTTGAACTGAAAATCTTTCTAGCATATTATTTTGATAAGGTAGTGATTTACATGATATTTATTCTGTGTTAATCGATTTAGTTAAATGAGATACTGTACCCAAAGATAGAAGCTGAAAATGATTGTTTACTAATTCTATTTTAGTAATAGAGCCATATTGCACCATGTAATACTTAAGAAAGTTAGCTAGTTTTTGTGTTAGTTCACTTTCCTTGAAAGTGTTTCTTAAAAAATCTACTATAACTCCCCCATGAGAAATGAATACAACTACTTTTGTTGATGAGGGAATACTTTGTATCAACATTTCAATTCTTTTGCCTGCATGCACTGAGGTCTCTCCATTTGGTAAAACATAGTTTCGATTAATGGTGCTGTGTTTACATAATTCAATATAGTCCTCATATTTTTGATCATGTACTTCCCCAAAACTAATTCTTTCCTTTAAGTAATCTGTAACTTCAAAATTTTTGTTCAACACGTAGGCAATAATTTCAGCTGTTTCAATGGCTCTTTTTTGTTTGCTTGAAAATAGTCGTTCAACACCAATATATTTTAAATAATTAGCAATGAGAGATGATTGTTCTCTTCCTAAACTAGATAATCCAACATCCCCAAGTCCTCTATTTTTTTCACCATGGCGTATCAAGAAAATTTTCATATTTAATAATGACCTAACGCGATCGACGTAACAACGGCTTCTTCTTCTCCGTCAATATCAATTAGCTTATGAAGTTTATCATCAATAAATCCTCCGATTGAACAACACGCAAGATTCATTGTTGTTGCGGTCAAATATATGTTTTGGGTTAGCATACCAGCCTCCATTAAAGTATTTCTATATCCTCTGTCTCCATATTTTACTTCCATCCTCCAAAAGACAGCTGAGACTACAAATATTACTGCAGCTTTATGTATCCATTTCTGATTAAAGTTACTAACGATAACTTTCTTTATGTTTGGGAAAGTCCATAGATACTCTAATGAGTGAGATCTTAAATGATAGTGATAAATTCCACTTTTTAAATCTGTTACATTTAGAATTAACGGATAGATTTCTAATGGATAACGCGCTCCTGCCGAAGGGTATGGACGATTTCCTTGATCTTTCTGGTCTTTTAGCTTAACGCCGGCTGAATGAAATAATAATTCTGATAATTCAGGTATTGTAAACCCCTGACTTCCATACTCCCTAAATGAATGCCGTTTGTAAAACGCATCATAAAGGGATAAAGATCTGGAAGATTTTGCCTCAGGTAGTTTTATTCTCATAAAACGAGGATATCCTTTAAAATTTACATCAACCCACTCCTGCGGCCAATTATTAGTGTTTTTTTGTGTTTCTTTAAATAAAGTAGATATTTTTGTTGATTGTTGAAATTGTTGAGATGGTGACAGATTAAAATATGGAAATTTATCAAGAGTTTTTTTCATAGAAAGGGGTGAGGTAATTGATTTAATTCTTCTGATTTTTTCATTGGATAACCCATTTTGGGTGGAACCTCATGCAATCGTTTTCCACCTAAACACTTATATCTTTCATGAAGATAAAAAGGTTGAAGTTGAGGAATAATAACTTTGACTACCTTATAACCGCTTTTTTCTAGTTGGGGAAGCGTTAAGTCTACATAATAAACACTGTATTTGTTTTTGTTAAATATCTCATTTAAGAGATTTAACTCCTTTCCTGAATATGTATTAATAAACAACGATTCATGACGTAAAGATGTTTCTTCCTGATTAAGCCAAAAATCCAAATATTTTAACATTTCCGTTTTATACCAAAACATCGCTCGTTCTTTTATTGTTTTAATGTTGATTGGATCTATTGTTATATTTTCCTTATATTCATCTTCATGAACTTGTCGAGCCCAATTTCTCACATGCACAGCTTCTTGTAAAGAGTTCACAATTGCATCTATAGGATTTAGTGCTGATTTTAAACCCATTTGTATAGCTGGTCCAATTTGGGTTCTATCAATTACAATACTTAAGAAACTGGGAATACATAGGTCAGTAGTTATATCTATAACATGTGCTTCCAACTTGTATCTTTTTAGCGTCTGTAAAATTAAACGTATTCTTTTATCCGGTATAGATTTTAAATTAACTTTGTAGCCCGGTAACTTGTTTAAATAATAAATTATAAAAGCATCTCTTTCTACTATTTCTAATATACCTCTTGTTATTGCAGAAGATAGGCAACCTCCTCCTGCTGCTCCAGTACTCATCGGAACATATAACATCGCTTCTTCTGGATTTAATTTGTAGTTAAAATAAACTAGTTGTGCTGGAATAAGCGTTTGATAGCCTTTCAGAGAATATCCGCTTATCCAACTAAATTGCGTTTGTTGCGTAAAATTAGTTCTTTCGAAATACATACTTTTTTTTTGCTCATTAGAAAAACCAGCAACAGAATCTAAATTTAAGGCTGATTTTTTATATTTCTGATAAGAACCTGTTATTAAACCATTTCTTTTATAAATTGTGCATGCATGCCTTTCGATAGATTCACAAAAGCATTTTAAAAACGCTTCTTCTTTCGAAAAAAATGATGACCCACCCCCTCTGTTTGATACATTAAGATCACCATCTGTTTGCTTTTCAGTTAGGCTAATTGAAGCACTATATTGATATATTTTGGGTTCATCACT
>Ga0209541_10009100_pt1 | contig 16167 bp, 22 predicted proteins | sample RifCSPlowO2_01_FD_184027 | JGI IMG/M metagenome (GOLD analysis project Ga0209541, IMG submission 184027) | Groundwater microbial communities from Rifle, Colorado - Rifle CSP2_plank lowO2_0.1 (SPAdes) (version 2) | ecosystem: Environmental > Aquatic > Deep subsurface > Groundwater | place...
TTAACTAAAACAGTTGATTTGAGAGAAAAATTTCCAAATATTAAGGCGGTGTTTGATACAAATTCAATAACAAAAATAAATGATATAATAGAGGCAGAAAAGGACACTTTTTCAAAAACAAAAGAAACTAAATTAAATTTGCCTGTAATAAGAAAAAATAAAAATACTGCAATAATTGTCATTCAGGAGGGCTGCACAAATAATTGTTCTTTCTGTGCAACTAAATTAGCAAGGGGTGCATTAAATTCTTATAGAATAGGAGATATAAAGATAGAATTGCAGAAAGCTGTTGATGGTGGATGCAGAACAATTTATCTTACTGGACAGGATACTGGAGCTTATGGACTTGATATCAAGACTTCTTTGCCTGATTTGATGAATGAGCTGATAACAATAGAAGGGGATTATAAGATAAGGATTGGAATGATGAATCCATGGCATGCAAAAAGAATCATGAATGATTTGATTGAAATTTATCATTCAGATAAGATAATGAAATTTCTTCACATTCCTGTGCAGTCAGGAAGCGAGGAAGTATTGAAGCACATGTTTAGGATTCATACTGTGAAAAATTTTAGGGAGATAGTTTCTGAATTCAGAAATGAATTTTCAAATATTACAATATCAACAGATATAATTGTTGGTTATCCTACAGAAACCGAGGAAGATTTTCAGAAAACTCTGGATTTGATGAATGAAATAAAACCGGAAGTAATGAACATATCAAAATATTCATCAAGGTCTGGAACAAGGGCTTCTAAATTAAAACAATTAAATTCTGAAATCATAAAAGACAGGTCAGTAAGATTGACAGAGTTATATAAAAAAAATAAAGAAATTAAACCTTAACTTTTGCTAAAGGGGTCATTTCTTTCCATGCAGTTGCAAAGAAATTATCCAGTGTGCTTGCGAAGTAAGGTGTGGTTACCCAGACACCGATGTCATATGTTGGATGTACTTTATCATCATCCATTACCATGAACATCACTTGTTTTCCGTCAACTATCATAAATCTTCCTGCTAATTTGTTGTTGTTGACCGATTTTACTTCTGCAATTTTGCTGAGATCTCTTGCAACATCCATGCATTCCTTGTTGATTGGAGCGACAATCTTGATGTTAACGCCTTTTCTTTTTAATTTCTCTAGCGTTGATTTAAAAAATTCAATTTTTCTTATTAATCCTTTGCTTGTTGTCATGATGGAAACATTTTTTTCAGCGCCTTTCAACAGAGTTTCCATGTGGGAATACATATTATGCCTTCCTCTTATTGCTCCAGACAAATCAGTAGGTTCAATGAACTCAATGCCCTGTTTATGAAGTAAATTTAATTCGTCAAGCAAGTCTCCACCCCTTAGATTATCAAGTCTCTTTGCTTTTTCTTTTGCTTCTTCATGAACTAATTTTTTTACTCTCTCAACAACTTCTCTTGGTTCTACAGCTATGTACTTGATTGGCTTGCCAAGTTTCATAACTACGAAGCCTTTTTTTTCCAGTGATTCAAGAATATCATACGCTCTTGATCTTGGTACATTACCAATGTCAGATAATTCACCTGCAGTTGAAACGCCACGAGAAAGCAGTGCAGTCCAAATTTTAACCTCATATAAATTTAAACCAAAATATTGTCTTAGCTTGCTTAAAAATTCCTCTTTCACAATCATTATTTAACCCCCTGGGTGCAATCACCCCTCTTTTTATTTTAATATTTCAGTAATAATCACTTATTACTTGTTAATAGGTAACTGTCTTCATATTTAAATATTGCTATTCTAAAGTGTAACAATTATGTAGTGTAACTTTATTCAGATTGCTTTTCTGTTATCTCGGATAAATTATTTATTTTATTAAGACAAATACCAAAATTTGGATCAACAACCCCCGTCTCTTTTTGTTCTAAAAAATAAGAAGCCATCCTCCAGTATTCAATACTTCCTTTTTCAAAATCAAAAACATTGGGATTTGAATTATATAATTTTTCCCATTCAAGATAATATTTTGCTCTTTCACCTTCATCCATTCTGGAACAAGAATTAACAGGCATTATAAATCTTACTTTTGACCTCTTTGGTTTCTGTAGATTCTTTTAATCCTTTCAAGACTGTCAACATCACTTAACCCTTTGTCATCTCTTAATATATTTATTCTTGGAAACCTTAATGCAAAACCAGAATTGTATGTTGGGCTTTTTTGTATTTCTTCATAGCTTACCTGTACAATTATTTTTGGCTCTATTTCAACATTCTTTCCGGAACTTTTTATTATTAATTTTTTTAATGTTTTAGTCAAATCAGAAAATGTAACGCCTTCATTTTTTTCCTTTACACCGCTTCCAACTTTTCCTATTTCCAGATATTCATCACCTTTCCTGCAGGAGACAATGAAGCTTGAAAGCCAGTTGCTTCTTTTTCCTTCCCCCCATATTGCACCGGTGATGACCAGATCAAGAGGTTCAAGTATTGGTTTTAATTTAACCCATCCATTGACATATCTCCCTGGCTTGAAATTGCTTTGCAGATTTTTAACCATTAATCCTTCTGTTCCGGCTGCTAATGCTCCATTGTAAAATTTGTTTACTTTATCTTTGTCATCAGTGATTAATTTCTTTGTCAGAATTATTCTCCCTTTTTCTTCCTTTACAATTTTTTCAATTATCTTTCTTCTTTTGATTAATGATTCATTCATTAGATTTTTTCCATTGTAATACATGACATCAAAAATATTCAGTTCAACAGGAAAATCTTTTGCTGTCTTTTCAATGTCATACTTTCTTCTTATTCTCTGGGAGATTTTCTGGAAAGGCAGATACCTTCCTTGCTTGCTTAAGCCTACAACTTCAGAATCAAGGATGTAATTCTTCCCCTTGACATTTTCTTTTAGATATTTAACAACGTCAGGAAATTGTCTTGTGACATTCTCCATGCTTCTTGTGAATAAACTTATCTTCTTGCCGTCAAAATGACATTGCAGCCTGAATCCATCCAATTTGTATTCGCATTGTGCAGGTTTTCCGACAGCCTTGAATGCCTCTTCAACATCTTCAACTTTTATGGCAAGCATTAATTTTACTGGTTTCCCCGGGGTCAAACTTAATTCTAATTTTCCTTCCTTGCTTAATTCAGCAATTTTTCCGTAATCAACGCTTAGATTGTAATTTTCCTCAATTTCCTTGACATCTTTGTAAAATGCCTTTGCAATCGAATCTCTTATTATTCCTGCAGCAACACCAACCCTCAAGTCACCAACCACAGTGTTTATGATATATTTTGCCTCTTCAGAATCAGCATTGCTTAATAATTCTGTAACAATGGAAACTTTCTTTCCTACTGTCCCTTCGCCTTCAAAGCTTGAGAGTTTCCTTAGATTATCATACACCTTGTTCAATGTCAGTTTCTTGCTTGATAATGTCCTCTGATGCTTTGTTCTTATCAATTCCTCTGCAACCTTCCCCAAGTCTCCTTTTTTCTTCCATAAATCCTCAATTTTGTTTGCTGGAATTCCTGTAGCCTGATTAATGACCTTCAGGATTAATCTCTGGCTAATTCCCAATTTGAAATTTTCCCAGTCAGCATAGATTTTTCCCTGCAACAGATAAATTACCTTGCTCAGTTCATCCTTGCTTACTTTTTTTAGAAATTCTGAGATAATATCAACCTTTTCAAGTCTTTTTGTTGTTTTTCCAAGTTCAGAATAAATATTGGCTAATTCCTCATAATACATATCCAAGATAAGATTTAATAATTTTTAAGTTTATCTAAAAGAAAGGTTTATAAAACTTCATTCAAAAAGGATTTGGGGGAAATGGTATTTGGAATATTTTAGGATAGAATGAAAAAAGGTAGTGAAAACCACATCGAGGAACAAGAATTAAAATATAATATTGGAATAATTGGGGTTGGGGGGATAGGATCAGCCTTAATAACAAGCATTCTGAATGAACATGATAAGTTGGGTGTTGTAGGTATAAATGTATTTGGTAGATCAAGTAAGCAAGATGAAGTAACAAGAATTAGTGCAATTATTAAACAAAATGAATCATCGCATGAAGATTTTCCAATTAATTATACAGAAGATTTAAATGAATTAGGAGAAAAATCCAATGTGGTGGTTGTAACAATTGGAAGAAATGAGAGAAAGGATAATATAAGGGAAGATTTAACGGGCGTATACTTCAAAGACATAAAAGACATTATGGAAGGTATTGGAAATAATAACCCGACGATTTTTATGGTTACAAATCCAATAACTCCAAATTGTTTGGTTGCTAATTTATATTCTCAAACAAATAAGCCCAATATAGTTGGATTCACAAGATTGGATTATATAAGGGGCAGGCGTATTTTGAGAGATTGGTTAAGATCAGAAGGGCATAATGTCGATGAGTTAAGGGTGGATTTGGATATCTTGGGTCCACATGGTTATGGTCTTCTACCAACCAGAATAAAAATTAAAAAAGTAGACATTGAAGAAGAAGGAAAAGTATCTTATACCAATGATGATATGGGGCTTTACTTTAATAGGGCAAGAACAATAGAATTATTATCCAAGGCAATATCAGATTATGGAGAAGAAATACAGAGTTATGCTCATGGAGAAACATCAGCATTCTTTGCCTCTGAAATTGTAAGAAGTTTAGAATGTATGTTAAAAGGAAATAAAGATACATTGGCCATAAATGTTAATCTGAAGGATATATGCAGTAGTAATTTACAATTTCCCAAAACACCAATGTATATGAGCGTTCCGGTTGTTTATAATAAACCAATGAGTCCAATAATTAGTCCAACACTCGATATAAATAGAATTCCTGAAAAATATAGAAGAAGTTTATTAATGACTTTAAAAGAAGAAGAAAAAAGGATTATGAATTATATTGGAAGTAGAAAGAACTTTAGTAAATTAAAAGAACATTTTGGTTTAAATTAATTCTTTCCAATCTTCCAAAGCAAATCAAAATATTTCTTGTATGAATTTGCTATTTCCTTGTTTTTTATTTTAATTATATAAGGAACTTCACTCCATAAAATAAAAAGGATTTCATCGCCACAAACATTTGTTGATACGGGGGAATTTTTCAATTTAGGGATATATTTTGCATATGTATAAGGCATTTTGTTTAATTGCTTAATTCTTTTAGTGGCATCTTCATCATAAAGATGTTTCATAACAATTTTTCCTTTGATTCTCCTTTTATGGTATAATAATATGAAATCCTCCATAATGGTAAGTGCTTTTTTTGGAATTCCATATACCAATATTGGTTTTTTCTTCCTTAGGAAATCATAAAGATTCATTCTGACGGCTTTAATACCTCTATGTATTTCTGCTAATTCTTCCTTTGGTGTAGAATGCTTAAATTTTAACATTTCAGGCAATAATTTAGAAAGTTTCTCCTCCTTTTCTTCTATTATATCCTTTAGTTTGTTTGGATTAGAGGCCTGATAATATTTCTTTCTTTCCTTATAGATATAGCTTACCAACCCTTTTTCAATCAGCCTCTCAATGCAGTCGTAAATATTTGTTCTGTGTATTGAGGTGTCGCTGGAAATTTCATTTACTGTGCTTAATCCTTTTTTTAACAGGGAAAAATAAACTTTTGATTCATTCTTGCTGAATCCCAGTTCCAATAAAATATCTTCCTGCATAAAAATGTATATTTTTAATTGTTATATAAATGTTGTGGTAAACTATACAACACAAACTTATATACTTTCCATATTAATTAATAAAATGGGGGTGTAAAATATGGGAGATGAATTTGCAGATGAGGAAATGATGGAAGACGAAGAATATGATATGGATGACAAGGAATTTGAAGAGTTAGACCCTTATGACCAGGGAATAATAATGGAATGGAAAAAGGCAGGAAGATACAGTAAAAAAGAGAAAGTTGATAAGTTTGAGGAAGAATATTAGTTAAATCACGCAAAATATGTATTCTTTTTTTAAAATAGATGATTCTATTCAAATTTTACCTGTAGACTACTTTTAAGTGACTAATAGAAACCTTTAAATATGAATTTCTATGAAGAATTATAAAATGAAACAATTTAATGATTTTGTAGATGAATTGATAAATCCTTTAAAGGCAATTGGATACAGAGATGTCAATTTTCAGAATGTCTGTTTTCAACATGTAACAGATGATAGAAGAATACCTTCTGGTGTTCTTAGATGCGGAGGAAGCAGAGTAGAATCTGTTAGGGATAGTGCTTTTACACATAATGGGATATACCCCTTAGCTGTTATTACAAAAATAGGATCTAATGAAAATTTTGATTATCATCTAAGTTTTGAACCGGTTATAGACAGAATGTATGAAATGATAGAAGAATTATATGAAGGGGAAGCAGAAGATTTGGAGGACATATCAAAAGAAGATATTGATACTATGAAAGAATCAAAATCAAAATTAAAAAATTATCTGAACCTTTTTGATAATTTAAAATCAACAATTGAAATGCTTAAGAATAGGTATCCAATCACAATAAGTCATGGTGAAAAATATAGAGAAACTGATAGTTTAGAAAAGCTTAATAAATATTTAGATTTGATAGCACAAGGGGGTTAAAAATGAACAATCAAATACAACCAATATTTATATTGCCTGAAGACTCAAAGAGAACAATAGGCAAGGATGCTCAGAGAAACAACATTATGGCAGCCAAGGCTGTTGCAGAAACAATAAGAACAACTTTAGGTCCGAAAGGAATGGACAAGATGCTGGTTTCTTCAATGGGGGATATTATAGTGACAAATGATGGAGCAACAATTCTCGATGAAATAAAAGTTGAACATCCAGCAGCCAAAATGATTGTTGAAGCAGCAAAAACACAGGATAATGAGGTTGGCGATGGAACAACCACAGTTGCAATTCTAATTGGTGAATTACTGAAGAATGCAGAAAGATTGCTTGATGATAATCTGCATCCAACAATTATAATAAAGGGTTACAGGAAAGCCTCTGAAAAGGCACTGGAAATTCTAAATGATATAGCAGAGGACATTTCAGATTCAGATGCATACAGAAACATTGCATTGACGGCAATGACCGGAAAAGGTGCAGAGATTGCAAAAAGCAAGCTGGCTGAATTGACAGTTGAAGCAATAATGCAGGTAAAGGATGGAAATGAAGTTGATTTGGATAATATAAAAATAGAGAAAAAAACCGGAGAGTCAGTTGAAAATTCTGAATTGATAAAAGGGATAGTTATTGACAAGGAAAGGGTTCATTCTTCAATGCCAAAGAAGATAGAAAATGCAAAGATCGCATTGCTTGACACTCAATTGGAGATAAAATCAACAGAGATAGATGCCAAGATACAGATAAGCTCACCTGATCAAATACAGGGTTTCCTTGAACAGGAGGAAAGAATTCTTAAGGAATTATCACAAAAGGTGATAAAATCCGGAGCTAATGTTGTTGTATGCCAGAAAGGAATAGATGATTTAGTTCAGCATTATCTTGCTAAGGCAGGAATATATGCTGTAAGAAGGGTAAAGAAATCAGATATGGAAAAATTGGCCAAGGCGACTGGTGCAGTTATTGTAAACAACCTTAATGACCTGACTGAAAAGGAATTGGGAAAAGCAGGAGTGGTTGAAGCAAAGAAAGTCGGGGACGAGGAAATGACTTATGTCAAGGAATGCCAGTCAGCAAAAGCAGTTACCTTATTGATAAGGGGCGGAACATCACATGTTGTTGATGAAATTGAAAGGGCAGTAAGAGATTCTTTTGGAGTTTTGGCATCTTCAGTAAAATATAATAAAATAGTTCCTGGTGCAGGAGCCTGTGAAATAGAACTGGCAAAGGAATTAAGGAAATATGCAAATACTTTGTCAGGAAGGGAGCAGTTGGCAGCATTGGCATTTGCAGATTCAATAGAGATAATTCCAAGAACATTGGCAGAGAATTCAGGGCTTGATCCTATAGATGTTCTTGCAGAATTGAAATCAGCGCATGAAAAAAGCAAGAATATTGGTATAAATGTGTTTACGGGAAAGACAATGGATGCAATTAAGGAAGGAATAATCGAGCCATTGAAAATTAAGACTCAGGCAATCAAGTCTGCTACAGAAGTTTCGGAGTTGATTTTGAGAATAGATGATGTGATAGCAGCAGGCACTGGAAGTGATTCAGGAATGCCCAAGCATGGAATGCCGCCTCAGGATATGATGTAAAATGAATAATGGAATTTTATTTGTTGGAGATGAGTTTTTGTCAAATTATGTTAGAAAATTAATTCTTAGAAATTTTGAAGGTTCTCATGTTGAGACTGCAGGAACTTACAAAAAAGCATTGAAAATTTTAGAGCAAAGGTCTAAAGAATTTTATTTGGCATTATCAGATATACAGATTCCTCCAAATTCACCACCTAATGAGTCAGATATTTCTTTCATATACCAATGTAAAACAAACTATCCAAATTTAATGCAGTTGGCATTTACCAGTGCAGTTTTAACTAAAGATGATAAAAGAAAACTAGATGATATGGGTGTTCCTTATATAAGTGATATATCAAATATTCATACTGAATTGAAAGAAAAAATTAGAAAATTAGCAGCATAATTAAATTATCTTGTATGCTTGTCATGCACGGATGCGTAATCAAATATTTCTTCCTGAGAGAACCATAAATTAATTTCCTGCTCAGCTTCCTTTTTGTTTGCAGATGCATGAACTAGATTGGGAACAGCCATTCCTTTATCATCGGCGTATTTGTAGCTTATATGCGAATAATCCCCCCTTATTGTTCCTGCAGCAGCGCTTTTTGGTTCTGTTTCTCCAACCATGCTTCTTACATTCTCGACTGCTTCCACACCTTCTAGGCAGATAGCAATCACATGATTATTAATTATAAAATTCATTAATTTTTTTCTTACAGCCTCTCCTCTTCTTTTTGTAATATCCTCAGTATAATGCTTCATAGCCAGATTTTTGTTTACTCTTACCATCTTCATTCCGACTATTTTTAATCCCCTCTTTTCAAATCTTGAGATTATCTCTCCTATTAATCCTCTTTCAACGCCGTCAGGCTTGATCAGGACCAATGTTTTTTCAATCATTTTTTCCTCTGACTCTTTCGTATTCCTTTGTCCATTTTACATTGTGTGGCTTCCTCTTTAGTTTTAGCATGTTCTTTTCACATTTTGATGAGCAGAAATTGACAATTTTTCCACTTGTAAATACAAATATCTTTCCGGTTCCCTTAGGTATTGATTTTCCGCAGAATGAGCAGTTCATTTTCTATTCTGTGTTAATCTCCTTGCTTCAATTTCAGTTTCTCTTAGCATAAGAATGTCGCCAACCCTTACAGGCCCCTTTACATTTCTTCTTAATATCTTTCCTTCATCCCTTCCATCAAGAACTTTGCATCTTACCTGTGTTGCTTCCCCTCTTGTCCCTGTTCTTCCTATTATTTCCTCAACAGTTGCAGGATAAGCATGAGAAAACAATCCGCCAGTTTCCTGTGTGAATTTTATTTTTTCCTTGGATGATACAATCCCTTTTTTTTCTCTTCTTTTCTCTTTTCTCTCTTGTTTTTTTTCTTTCTTATTCTTGACCATTCTACTTGCTTAATTTGATTCTTATTTCTTTTATTATATTCAGGGCATCTCCTTCTTTAACAACAGCAACTGCAGAGCTTCCAACCGGCAATCCAGCTGCTGCACCTAAATCTTCTTTGTTTTCAACAAGAACATATGGAACGTCTTTTTCCTTGCATAAAGGCTCCAGATGCATAATAACTTCCTTTGGATTGACATTTTTAGCAACAACAACTAATTTAGCATTTCCCCTTTCAATAATCTTTGTTACTTCATTTGTTCCTTTTTTTATCTTACCTGATTTTCTAGCTAGCTCTATAGCTTCATAAGCCTTATCTTGTATTTCTTTTGTGACTTCAGCCATTTTGATATACCTCCAGTATGATTTATTACAAAGAACAAAAAAAGGATTTATAAAGGTTATGCTACTAATGTCTATTCTGCTCTTTTTGTTTATTAATATTATCAAAATATTTAAAAACAAACTTAAATTAGTTTTTCTTAAGGGCTCGTAGCTTAGTTTGGGAGAGCACTGGTCTTATACGACTGCCTTTGGCAACAATCTAGGAAAGCCAGAGGTCCGGAGTTCAAATCTCCGCGAGCCCACTTACAATTTTTTAATCTTGGCAACAAAAAATCCTTCTGTATTGTTGTCCTGTGGCCATATTCTTACACAATTTTTGATTTCAGAATTGTACTCTTTGCCTTCAAACTCCAAAACAGCATCAGAAGTTTTCAATCCTTTGAACTTAATCTTCTCAACCTTTGCATTTTCATATCTGTTCAATAAAAAATTTATAACCCCCTCATTTTCTTCAGGCTCAAGGCTGCATGTTGAATAAATAAGGCTTTCCCCATTATTTAGAATATTGAACGCATTGTTTATCAGCCCCCTTTGATCAGAGGCTAATTTCCTAATCATGTTTGGATTATATATGTCAACTGTCTTTGGTGATTTTCTTATTGTTCCTGTTCCTGAACATGGAGCATCCAATAATATGGAATCAAATTTCTCCTTTATGAAATATCCTTTCATGTTTGTAATTACAGTGTTGGTAACACCCAATCTTTGCAGATTAAGGCTCAGTGCTTTTAACCTGATGTAATTTGGATCATTTGCAATCAACAAGCCTTTATTTTTCATTATTGCTGCAATTTGCCCTGTCTTGCTTCCGGGAGCAGCAGCCATGTCAAGCATCTTGTCTTTTATATCCAGAACTAATGGGGGCAGCATTGAAGCAGCTTCCTGAACATAGAAATATCCGAGGAAATGCTCATTTAGATTTCCTAATGTGATTTTATTTTTTACAAAAAATCCTTCATCGCACCATTTTATCCTTTCCAATTCCAGATTTGTTCTTTTCAGGAAATCCTTCACAGAAATTTTTAGTGTGTTTATCCTTATTGACTTTCTTAAATCAATTAAGCAGTATTCCTTGAATTCTTCAATGTCTGTCAGTTTGCTGTATCTGTCAATAAAATTTTTCTTGAATTTCATTTTTGCATTAAAAGTAACCTTTTTATATTAATATAACTATCTAATTTTATAATCTTTTAATAAAAAAAGGAGGTGTATTGGAAGATGATGGGAAAATGTCCAGCTTGGGTTGCTTGGGTAACTCTAATTGCAGGTATTCTATACCTATTGGCTGACTTGTCAGTATTTAACTGGGGAATTAACTGGTGGACAGCAGCATTTATTTTAATGGGCTTATCTTGGGTAACCAATAAATAAACCCTTTTTTTTATTTTTTTATTCTAAATAGCAAGTCTTTTAAATAATTACTTTATTAAAATAAGATAAGGGGGTACTAATCATGGCGAAAAAGATAAATATGTGGCAGGTGGCAGCCGTTGTTTTTGGAGTTTTGTTTCTGCTTTCTATATTCAATGTTTTTAGTTTTAGTGGATCAACAACAAAGATAACAGGAAATGCTGTTAGTTATATAAATGAAAATTTATTATCACAGCAGGGTGTTGAAGCAACCGTGGTAAGTTCAGAAAAGACAAATGGTGTTATAAGAACAACATTAAATATTGACGGACAAATTCAGGATGTTTATGTATCAACTGATGGAACATTGTTGTTTCCTGCAGCAATTCCTCTAACTGATTCTCAGGTAATAGCAGCAACAGGTGCAGCAGTAGTATCACAGGTAAGTCCAGGTGATATTCTGGAAGTCTCTGCATCAAGCGGTGTTTCAATTGGTCCAGAAGATGCGGAAATAACAGTAACAGAATTTTCAGATTTTCAGTGTCCATTCTGTGCAATAGCATCAGGATTGCCTTCATGGATAAGCCAGTACGAAAGCCAGTATGGTGATTTGATTGGAATCTCCAAAAAAATAAAGGATCTTGCAAAGGAAGGAAAATTAAGGTTTGTCTATGTTCCAATGAATTTCCTTGGGCAGGAATCAGTTTATGCAGCTCAGGCGGCATTATGTGCAAATGAGCAGGGAAAATTCTGGGAGATGCATGATGCATTGTTTATAGCTCATGACAGCAAGGAAAACAATGGAAAGTTTGAAAAGGATAAACTGGAAACCATTGCGGGAAGTATAAATGGCTTGAATGCAGCTACATTCAATGATTGCTTGGAAAATGACAGCACACTAACTGAAGCACAAAGTATTAATCAGGCAGCAAACAGCGTGGATGTAACTGGAACCCCATCATTCTTTGTGAATGGACAGAAAGTGTCTTCATCATGGACTGCAATATCAGCTGCAATTGGAGTGTAAACTCTTTTCTTTTTTTATTCTGAAGTGAATTATTAAAATCACCGAAACATTTAAATATCCTACTGAATGATTATACAGTAATACTGAATGATTATACAGTAAGATGATAACAGAAAAACAAAGCAAGGTACTGAAGTTTCTGGCAACAGGCTCTTACAGTGAGAATTATATCAATAACATAGCAAAGGAATGCAGCCTGGCCGTAAGCAGTTCTCAGTGGATTCTCAATAATCTAGAAGAGCAAAGTATAGTAAGCCATCAGAGTATAGGAAATATCAAATCTTTTAATATTAATTTCAATGATAAGTCAAGGGATTTTCTTAGTATTGCATATTCAGAGGAGCTAAATAGCAAGATGGAAAATAGGAGAAGGGAATTAGAATCGCTAAAAGATGTTAGTAAAGTAGCAATTGTATTCGGAAGTTATTTACATAAGAAAGACCCTAATGATATGGACATCTTATTTGTTTTAAACAAAAGCGACGATTATAATAAATTAAATGATGGACTGAAAGAAGTTGGATATGTAGTTCCTGTAAAAATACACGCTATTCTTCAAACTAAAAAGGATTTAATCGGAAATATAAAAAAAAGGGACAAGATTATTATAAATGCTCTAAGAGAGGGAAAATTATTATGGGGAAGTAAATATTTGGTGGAGGTATTGGAAGATGCCAATACAAGATAAATTAACAAAATGTTTCAGAGAAGGTGAAATTGGAAAGGAAAGGCACCACGGTTTAAAGAAAATAGAAATAGATAAGAAAAAAATAAATAATTATTTACTAAAAGCTGAGCATAATATAAAAGCTATAATCTCATTTAAAAGAGATGGTTTTTCTGACTGGTCCGCTTCCGCTTCCTTTTATGCATTGTATCATTGTTTATTGGCTATAGTATCAAAGCATGGATATGAATCAAGAAATCAAAAATGCACTTTTGTGTTCATAGAAGATTTGATAGAAAAAGGAAAGATAAAAAATATAACCAAGGAAGATTTAGAAGAGATATTTGATAAATCAGTTGATGAAGATATTGAGCATAGTGACAAGATTCTGGATATAAGGGAAAGAATGCAGTATTCTACAAAAACTGAGATGGAAGATAAAGAGTTTGAGGAGTTATTAGAAAGGACTAAAGAATTGTTTAATAAATTAAAGAAAGAGATTGAGAGGTAAATTTCCTTATTTTTATTTTAAAAATTGCTTCTTAAATCGTATAATCTATTAATCATCAAAGAAGATAATTTTAAAAATTGCTTCTTCAATTTATTTTCATGCAATACTCAAGAATCAGAAAGATACTGGATATTAATCAGCTAAGAAAAAAAACGGTTACAATAGTTGGACTGGGTTCTCTTGGATCATTCACAGCATTGTTATTGGCAAAGAATGGAGTAAATCTTAACCTGATAGACTTTGACAAGGTTTCAGTAGAAAATCTTTCTTCGCAATTGTATTCAAGAAAAGACCTGAAAAAATACAAGGCAAGAGCATTGTCAAAGTATCTTAAAAGAATAAATCCTGAGATAAAAATAAAATCAATAAACACAAGATTAACTTCATCAAATCTAAAATTATTGGATTCTGATTTGGTGATTGACTGCACCGATAATTTAGAAACTAGATTCTTAATAGATTCATATGTTCAAAAGCCCTGGATACACACAGCAGCAGTGAAGACAGTTGGATTGGTCTATGTAGTTAGGAATTCATTGTCAGACTTGTACAATGCAAGGGTATCAGAAGATTCCTGTGAACAGCACGGAATACTAAACACAGCAGCAAACATGATAGCTTCCATAGCTGCAACACAGGCAATAAAGATATTATTGGAAAAGGATTATGAAAAGGATTTGATAAGGTTCAACATATGGAGCAATTCATTTGACAGGATAAAGGTAAAGCCAAGAAAACATTCAAAACAAGTAATAATCAAGCTATGCAAAAATAATTACTCGGTAAACATCAATAAAAAAATCAGTCTTGATAGTTTATCAAAAAGATACATAACAATTCTAAGAAACAAAAACCTTATAATAATAAAATCAGAAAATACAAAGATAATAATAAATAGCAAAGGATACATAATCTTTGAAGATTCAAATAAGGAATTTATTGAAAAATGGTTAAAGTCTTTATAGAGAAGGAGAATAAGAAGCTGAATGCAAAGGCAGTAGATATAGAAAGTCTGATGAAAAAATTAAGCATAAACAGAGAAGAGGTAATTGTGGTAAAGAACAGCGAGCTGACCCCAAGGAATGAAAAATTAAAGGACACTGATGAGGTAAAATTTCTGAGTGTTATTTCAGGTGGATAAATGTGCAGGAATTGTGATACAAAGCCGGTAATTCTCTTGACAAACAACAAAAAAGGCTTGTGCAAGTCATGTTTCTTCAGGTATTTTGAAAGAAAAGTGAACAAGACAATAAATGATTTCAAATTAATTAACAAGGGAGAAAAAATAGGGGTTGCAATCTCTGGAGGGAAGGATTCTCTTACATTGCTGTATATTCTGAATAAATTAAAGGAAAAAAAGAGGTTCAAAATTGAGGCATTGCTGATAGATGAAGGAATAAAAGGCTACAGGGATTTGTCAATGAAAGATGCAGAGAAATTCTGCAGGGACTTGAAGATAAAATTAAACATAGTATCCTACAAGAAAGAGTTTGGATATACCTTGGACCAACTGATAAAAAAACTGAAGATGAAGCCATGCTCAATCTGCGGGGTTTTCAGGAGATATCTATTAAATAAATATTCAAGAAAATTAAAGTTTGATAAATTGGCAACAGGGCATAATCTTGACGATGAAGTGCAGACAATTCTCATGAATCAGTTCAGGAACAATCCGGAAGTCTCGGCAAGGCTGGGACCAATAACTGGAATAGAGGACGACAAGAAATTCGTGAGAAGAATAAAGCCGCTTTATATGTTAACAGAAAAAGAAACTACAACATACGCCTATCTTAAAAATTTCAACTTAAAATTCTGCGAATGCCCTTATAATACTGAGGCATACAGGATTTCAGTCAGGGAAATTGTAAACAGGATGGAGGAAAAATATCCCGGAACAAAGCATTCCATATTAAAGTCATTTTTGGAAATACTTCCTTTACTGAAGGAAAAATACAAGGGTTCAAAGTATGAAATAAAATACTGCAGGAAATGCAAAGAGCCTTCCTCAAAAGACATTTGTCAGAAATGTGGAATTTTAAGTAAACTTTAAATAATTTCTTGGTAATATTATAATATGAGAATAGGAATAGTTGGTAGCATGCAGTTCACGGAAAAAATGGTGGAAATTCGTGATAGATTAAATGAATTAGGTCATGATGCATTTCTTACTGATTTACATTATACACTTATAGGAAAGACAGATGAAGAAAAAGAAAAAATTAAGCTTCATAATAAATATAATCTGGATGCCATTAGGGAATTCTGGAGAGCCATGCAGGGAGCAGATGCAATACTTGTTTTAAATTTAGACAAAAAAGGAATACAAAATTACATTGGAGGAAATACCTTGATGGAAATTGGATTTGCCCACGTTCTAAATCAAAAAATATTTCTCTACAATCCAATACCCAATATAGATTTATATAAAACCGAAATAGAAGCAATGAAACCAATAATAATCAATAAAGATTTGAATAAAATCACAAATTAACCTGATTCTTAAACTTACTATCTAAAACGTACCTCCCTTCCATCCTTTCAATAATCAACTGGCATATTCTCATTCCAGATTTTATTTTTATTTTATAATTATTAACATTTTTGATTTCTAAAACCTGTTTATTACTGGTTCCGGGATGTATAAAATTTGCAGTGACATGAATTCCCAATCCCAGCCTAGCATAAGTGCTTCTCCCCTGCAAC
>Ga0209541_10009103_pt1 | contig 16162 bp, 11 predicted proteins | sample RifCSPlowO2_01_FD_184027 | JGI IMG/M metagenome (GOLD analysis project Ga0209541, IMG submission 184027) | Groundwater microbial communities from Rifle, Colorado - Rifle CSP2_plank lowO2_0.1 (SPAdes) (version 2) | ecosystem: Environmental > Aquatic > Deep subsurface > Groundwater | place...
AGAAGGGGAAAAACGGTTTTTTCATATTGATTGATTCTTATTAAATTGAAAATATGACCAGGATTGTGCCTGGTTTTTTTGTTTGTCAATCAAATTTTCACCTTCCAAATTTGGAAAAAATACCTCGAAAGCATTTCGTAATTCAAAGATTTAATGCTATAATTATTAGAATGGTTTTGAAAAAACCATTTTTTGACTTTTGGGTTATTTTTTGATAGTATTTGCCCAAGTATGGAAAATAATTTTATAAAAATAACCAATGCGGCTTACAAAGTTTTGGACTTTTTTCCAGATTCAGATCCGCTAAAAAATAAGGCCAAAGAAAAAGTATTGGCAATACTGGAAAATTTAACTTTGATTTCAGACGCAAGTGGCTGGGTGTCGCTAAAAAAAGAAAAAGCATCGGCCCAATTAATGGATGACATAAAAGTTTTGGAAAGTTACTTAAAATTAGGAAAATATCAAGGATGGATAGACAATGTTAATTTTTTAATAATTACCAAAGAGTACAATCAAATTAAAAGTGAAATTAATCCACCAAAAGGCCTGGTAAGACAGAGTTTGGAAATTGCTTTGACGCCAGACAAAGAGGAGGAGAGGTTGTTGCAAGAACCGGCTCCCAAAATTACAACCACTCCAAAGATTAATCAGGTTGATCAAGGTTATTCTCAAAGGCAAAGAAAAATTCTGGAAATTTTGAAAGAAAGAGGGAAGGTTCAAGTTTCAGGTATTATTAAAGAACTGCCAAATATTACCAAAAGGACAATAAGAAGAGATTTGGATGATTTATTAAAAAGGGGAGAAATAATGAGAATTGGAGAGTTTAATCAAGTTTTCTACGTAATTTCAGAGAATAGGGATAAAAGTACCGAAAAGCCACTAGATTTAGATAGGACACGAACTTTGTCCTAATGTAAGCCAAAATGTCCTACCAGTGTATTGAGTCTTCACCCAAAAGAATTATTGATATACAAGAAAAGATAGTTGCTGATGCAAGAAAACTAATTATGGCAACATTTTTGAATGGTCAGATTTCTTTTGGGTGAAGACTTGACTTTGTCCTATCTTTATAATATAATAAAACCTTAGTAGATGAACGATAATAAAGAACAATTTAGTCTTATTTACGACCAATATATTGAAAAAATATACAGGTTTGTTTACTTAAAGGTAAATTCACAAGAGATAGCCGAAGATATAACTTCCCATGTGTTTATGAAGGGTTGGGAGTCATACCAAGATAGTCGGGAAATTAAGAATGTAAGCGCTTTTTTATACCAAATAGCCAGAAACAGTGTAGTTGATCATTATAGGGAAAAGGGTAGGACAAAGACAGTTTCACCCGAATTTTTGCCTGAAACGGCTGATTTGAAGGTAAATTTACACGAAAAAGCCATAATTAATGCAGATATTGAATTGGTTAAATCAGCCCTGCAAAACATTAAAAAAGACTACCAGGATGTGGTTATTTGGCATTATTTGGAAGATATGCCTACGGCAGAAATAGCTGGAATATTGGGCAAGCCAGAGGGTACTGTGAGGGTTATGCTTCACAGAGGGCTAAAAGCGCTTCAAGAAGAACTAAAAGAAGTGTAACAAAAGGGGCATTTTCCCGTCTTAACTTTAACATGATGACAGAACAAGAGCTCATTTCTCGCCTTCAGTCATTAAAACAAATCAAACCAAGAGAAAACTGGGTTGTTTTTGCTAAAACCAAAATTTTTGATGCGCCCGTATATGCAAAATATGCAAATATTAAAACCGCTAGAAATTCAGTATTTTCAGACACATTAGCTTCAATTTTCCAGAAAAAAGTGGCTTACGCTTTTGCCGCTTTTTTGTTTGTTGTAGCCGGGATGTTTGGCTTTATGAAGTATGGTTTTTTCAATAATCCAGCTAATGTGCAAGTAGCCCAGGTGTCCCAAGAGCATTTAACCGCAATTAAAAGCAATGTTGAGGAATTCAAGACAAAGTCCAAGATTTTGTCTCAAATGACAAAATCTTCAGATCTAAAGGAAATTGCCTTGGCGGTAAAAGAGATTAAAGATGTTGCCAAAGAGCTAACCGAAGCCATAAAAAACGATTCACAGCTGGCAAAAGAAGTTGCCCTTGATATAAATAATAATAAAACCTACTTAGACATTGAAGGCGAAGGAGATTTAAAAGAAACTTCGGATATTTTATATAAAACAATAGACGAACAAATGATTAAAGATTTAGAAGGCGCCACTTTGACAGAAAGCCAGCAGGAAGCGTTAAAAATAGCAAAGAAATTATACGATGAAGGAAAGTATTCAAACGCCCTAGAAAGCATATTGTTGCTTAATATGGCTATGAAGGGGAACTAGGGTTGGATTTTGTCCCGCCCTCTATGTTTTTATAAATTTGAAAACATAGAGGGCGGGATGCCCATATTAATTAAAACTTAGACAAGTCGTAGTCCGGTTAAATTGTTCGCGGAGTGAGGTTTGACGAGTGAACTTCGTTGTTAATACGTAAAACCGCGAAACTAATAAGGCAAAGCTCGCTTTGCGGGCTCCCACGAATATCTGGGGTTTAGCCAGGACAATTAAGGTCGACCGATGTTAATAAAGACTTAAAATTAAACTATAAAAAACAAATAATAAAATGAATATAAGAAAAACAATTATTACAGCCGCTGTTGCTTTAACAACGGTTGCCATGATTGCTCCTATGTCTGCTGGCGCTATAACGATTGCTGAACTTCAAGCTCAAATAAATGCCTTGAATGCCCAATTAATGGCTTTACAAGGTCCGAGCTCAGGTACTCCTGCAGTTTGCGTTGGTATTACATTCTCAAGGAATTTGACAGTGGGATCTACAGGTTCAGATGTAAAGTGCTTACAAGCGCTTTTGAACACTTCGGCTTCTACTCAAGTTTCTTTGTCGGGAGCAGGATCGCCTGGAAACGAAACAAGCTACTTTGGTTCAAGAACCTTGGCAGCTGTTAGAGTTTACCAGTCACAAAAAGGATTTATACCTGCAAACCAGGTTGGTCCTTTGACAAGGGCAGCATTGAACGCATGGTTAAGTGGATCAACACCAAGCCCAACGCCTACACCAACACCAACCCCAACTCCAACCGGAGCAGGGCTTACAGTAATGTTGGCTTCTAACAATCCGGCAACAGGAACAATTGTTGACGGACAGGCATTAGCCCCATTAGCAAGATTGACCTTTACAAACGGCGATAATGCCGCAGTAAAAATTACAGGATTGAAGTTAAAGAGAATCGGCGTTTCAGCTGATGCTTCTTTAACAAATGTATACTTGTTTAATGGTGCTGTAAGATTGACAGACGGATCTGCTGTTTCAGAGACCATGATTAACTTCAACAACACTTCAGGATTATTCACAGTGCCTTCAATGGGTTCTATAACAATCTCTGTATTATCTGATGTTGACGGAACAAGTGGAGAAACAGTTGGATTACAAGTTGTTGCATCTTCTGACGTTACAACTAACGCCAGTTCTGTAAAGGGAACATTCCCTATTACCGGCAACTTGATGACATTAGCAACAGGAACATTGGCAGGAGTTGAGTGGAACGCCACAACAACACCTTCAGCCGCCGACGTTGACCCTCAAGACGGATACACTGTTTTCCAAAACAGCGTAATTGTCACTACGAGGGCTGTTGATATGACAAGAATCAGCTTCAGAAAAACCGGAAGCATTTCTAATACCGATTTGCAAAACTTCAAACTTTATGTTGACGGAGTGCAAGTTGGCTCAACACAGCAATTGGCTGCAGACAGCTTAGACCAAAGCTATGTAACTTTTGACTTGACTTCAGCTCCAAAAAGATTGGAAGCCGGAACAAGGGTTATTAAAGTTTTGGCCGACATTATTGGCGGTTCAAGTTTGAATTTCACAATGCATTTGTGGAATGTGGCTGATGTTACCGTTGTTGACACTCAGTATGGTGCAAATATATTATCTGACTTGATTTCAAACGCATCATTTACTAAGCGATCAACCGGCGCCCAAACAATCAACTCTGGAACTCTTACAATTACAAAATTGTCAGATTCTCCATCAGGAGACATTGTTGATGCCGCATCAAACGCTTTATTGGCAAAGTTCCAATTCAAAGCTGCTGGTGAAAAAGTAAAGATTGAAACTCTTTATATTTCAGCAGTTGTTAATACCGCATCTGTTAGCGGATTAAGAAACGGCGCAATTTACGCCAATGGAGTTCAAATCGGAAGCACAACTACTTTGTATGACCCAGACGACTCAAGTTTTGACTATACGACATTTAACTTGGGTTCATCTTTGATAGTTGAGCCAGGAAGCCCTGTAATATTGACCGTAAGAGCCGATATTTACGATACAGGCACTTCAGATACTACCAACAGCATTGTTTCAGGCAGCACCATTCAAGTAACAATTGAAGGCGCAAGCACCAACAATAATGCTACTGGATTAGTTTCTTCAACAACTTTAGATGTTCCTGCATCTGATATAACCGGAAACTCTTTGACAGTTGCCCAGGGTACTTTGGCATTGTCATTGGATCCAGCTTATGCGGCTCATTCAGTTGTTGCACCATTAACTGCTTATAAAGTTGGTGATTACAATTTGTTTGCCAGCACATCAGAAGCAGTTAATATTTCAACTATTAACGTTGCTGTTGACGAAGTAAGCACTTACGCAACAAACATATATGTAAAGTACGGAACACAGACAACATCTATAAAACCGACCGTTGCTGCTGCAAATGCATGGTCAATTAATTACACGCTCGCGGCAGGAGTAACAATTCCTGTTGAGGTGTATATGGATGTTGCAAGCGGTATGACTATTGGTACGGGAACTGTTGTATTAGACCTTGACAGCACGACCGTTTCTTCAGCTGTCGCGGCTAATTCCGCAGAAGTTACCAGCCAAGCTTTGACATACACTTCTGGTACTCTTGCAACAGAATTTGCCAACACGCCTCAAAACCAGGTGGTTTACGGAAACCAAGAAAAAGAGATTGGAAGATGGAAATTCACTTCTGATTATAGGCCATTTACTCTAACAGAAATCAAGATTGACCCAGATGTTGCTGGTACTGCAAGCAGTAATGCTGAAGATGCCATTTCTAGCTTAACGCTTTGGGATGGCTCAACCCAGGTTGGCTCAGCGCAAAGTTTCAACAACATTAATACGCTTGGTTCTACTGGCGGATATTACTTCACCGGTTTGAGTATTCCGGTCCCCGCAGGCACATCAAAAACTTTGATTGCCAAGGCAACTTTAGCTATTCCATCAGCCACCAACGGTACATCAGGGTTGAGAATAGTTCCAGCCTTAACTTATGTTGAGTATATGGATGATCAAGGAACTGTATCAACAAGTACCACCGAAAGAGACGGAAACAGCACCTATGTTTATAAGTCAATTCCAACTCTTTCAAAGGTTGAGTTAGATAATTCATCTACTATTGCCAATGGACAGGTCTTGGATTTGTATAGTATGAGAGTTGCTGCTCCATCAGCAGGCGATATCAACATCAAACAGCTTAAATTTGATTTGGCATGGTCTGACGGAGGAACAGATGACGAACCTGAATTGGAGTCACTGAAGTTCTATAAGGATGGAGTTGATATCACTGATTCTGTAAGTATTGTTGACGAAGATACTGCAACCAGCTTAGAAAGCACCGATGGAGTAAGCGAACTTAACAGCAAGATTATTGTAACTTGGGATGGCAGCACTCAAGACACAATTTCGGCTGGAACTTCTACTGTTTATACGCTCAATGGAGTTCCTCAAGAGTTTAGGTTAGATGGTGCTACCGATACAGCTGCAGATAGCGTTGCTATATCGTTTAGCCCAGATACTGCAGATGTAACATTCGGCAGTACTTCAGTTGACTTTATTGGTTATCTGAACGTTGGCACATCGTTGACTGGTATTATTAAGTTGTATACCTCTGCTACAGCTAGTGCTTCGGCAGAAGATGCAGACTTGATATGGTCAGATAATTCAGCGGTAGCTCATACTGCTGCAACGAGTGGATCAACTGCTACTAGTGACTGGACTAACAGTTATCTTATAAAGGATTCGTTATCGTCTGAAACTTGGACAAGATAATTTTCTGAATGAATTCCTTGCCTTTCTTGTGGACTGGCTGAAGGGATAAAAACAAAGAGCCACCCTTATGGGTGGCTCTTTGTTTTGTGTGTTTTAATCAGCGTTATTTCGGTGGATTCTCTTTTAAATACCGTTCCCAATACCCATGCTCCGAAGGCAGTGATTGTATTAACTCTTCCATTCCCATTTTTGATGGGGGGTTTAACTGTATCAATTGAACAGCTCTTACATAGGTCATTTCGTACTCTTTTAACTGGTGGTGGATTAAAATGAGGTAGGAAAGGTATTCGGTGTTTTTGGGATCGTTATTAAACAATTGAAGATAAATAGCCTTGGCCTTAGAAAGCTCCTGCTCTGGGCCTGGTTTAAAGTAAATAAAACCCAAAGATGAGTTTAGTATCGGGTTATTGGGTCTTTTGCCAAGCAGTAACTTAATAAAAGTCAGGGTTTCCGGATTGTCGGGTTGAAGTTTAAAAACTTCCAGCGCCGTTAACCCCGCTTTTTCGTAATCGCCAGCTTTGTCATACAAAAAAGCAAGGGTGGCAAAATAACTGGCGGCGGCAGATTTCTCGTCAGATGGACGAAGTTTTTGGTAGGCCAAAACCGCATCCGGCCAATTTTTTTGGCTCATATAGGCAACAGCTAACTGTTTATACATGGGATTATAATTATAGCCATTGGCGATTGCCAAATCTATATTTTTTTTGCCATCTTCTTGTTGACCTAAAAATATTTGGGCAAGGCCTAATTGAAAGTAGCATTCACCAAATCGTGAGTCTATATTAATACAATCTTGGCCCACTTTTTTCATTGCAGGATAATCTTGTGCTATCAAGTAACTTTTCCCCATTTCCGCCATTGCTTCTTGCCGCCCCGGGCTTAACTGGATCGCCATTTGAAGCTGATCTATTGCTTCTTTAATCAGCGCTTTTTTACTGTCAGCGTTTTCTTCTCTGGCTGCCAGTACATTAGTGAAGCCACCCATAAAAATCCAAATCCTTGAAAATTTTGGCTGGGCATCAGCGGCTGTTTTTAGCAAATTAACCACTTGTTTAGAGTACTCTACTTCTTTTTCGGGCTCTGTAAAAGCGCAACTTTTTACAATATCAGAATATAGTAAAATTGCATACGGTTTTATAACACCGGATTTTTCCCACTTGTCATTATCTAATATATTAAATGCCTGTTTACAGTGCCTTTGCGATGCTAAATTTTTAATATAAGCTATTTTTCCATTAAGGTATAATGGTTTTATGTTCCAAAACCATAGAAACATAACTACCATTGTAAAACAAATAAAAACCAGCGGTTTTTTATTGAAAAAAGTGTTTTGAAGGGGTAAGAGCATTACTTTTTCCTGTTGTCCCGATGAATTTAATTTATTGAATTCATACGAGGATCCTCGATTGTTTTGCAATCGGGACAAAGAAATCAGGTAAAAAGAATATCCAATAAAGAAAAAAGAAATCACATATGTTGCAAAGCTGTCAAAGTTGAAAAAAAGCACGATTAAGTATCCTATAAACATGGCTTGAACTCCGTGAATTTTTATTGTGTTGTCGGCGTAATAGTCTTCTTTCTTTTGGGAGTTTTTTGCATGTGATAGTTTCCAAAAGAGGGCAACCCAAAAAGCGAGGTAAAGCAATAAGGAAAATATGCCAGAGCTTGCGGCAATATCCAAGAGTATGTTGTGGGGCCTGTCCCACAATAGCACTGAATGGTTAAATAGAGTGGGGTCGTAATACCTCTCAAAGCCGATATAAAAATTCTCCGGGCCCCAGCCCAACAAAGGCTTGTCTTGTATTGCCTTTATGGTCATATTCCAAGCTGGCAACCTTATTCCCACAATATCAGTGGCAATTTTTTTGATGGATACGCGATTGGTTATTACTTTTAAGATGTTACTTTTTTCTCCTAATTGCGGGAAAAAGTTAAAAAGCAAAACAACAAGGATGGACAATAATAAAAGGCTAGCGGCGATGATTTTTAGTGTTTTATATTTTTTAGGATACGGATACCATAAGAAAAAGTACAAAAATCCGGCCAGTAAACCAAGATACCCTGCCCTTGAACCGGAAATTAAAATCGTAAAAACAAATAGAAGAAATAATGCCCCGTATAATAGTTTTTGTTTCTTGTCCTGTTTTTGGATGAAAAATGTAAAGGATAAAAACGATAGAAAAATCATATACATTGCCAAGACGGTGGAGTTGCCAAGGAACGACGGAGTTGATCCGCTTTCAAATGAAATGAATATATTTTTTAAAAGATTAAAGTATTGCACAATGGCCAGCGCCGATGTCATGCCTCCAGTAATGAATAAAATACGAAACAATTTTTCCCACTGGTTTTTATTAATAAAAATAGCCAAAAGAACGGAAAAAATAAAGAAAAATAAAAGGTTTAGCACGCCTCCAGACCTTGTGGGCGAGGCGAATATGCTAAAACTGACATCTTGTGAAAATATGGTCGCTATAATTAAAGTTATAAAAAATACCGCCAGGATGAGTATTGGCAGGTAAACCCCGTTAGAAATTTGCGATAGAAATTCTTTACAACGCAAAAAAATAGAATTTTTTTGCGTTGCCGTTGATTGTACAATTTGTTCAGAATTATGGGGAAGAGAAGATTGCGATGGTAAATTTCTAACGGGGTAAAGGGATTTGTTCCATGCCGGGAGCTCTATGGATATGCTTTTTTTGTAGAAAAATTTAAAAAGCAAAAAAGAAACTAATGTGGTTATAATAATTCTAAATAAAATTGACCTGGTCCAATCTGAAGGTTGGAAGCTTGGGGGAAGGACTATTATGGGTAGAAACAAAATCAAGCAACCCCCCCAAAACATTATGCGACTCAATTTTTTATTAATTTCCATATTACTATAATAATTATGTCGTAATAACAATATTAGACAAAGAAATTTTAGTTTTAAAACCCATCTTATATAAAAAGCTTTGCACCTCTTTTACCTCAGAGGGATAATGATAACTTGCTACGGTTATTTTTGCGTTAGGGTTATTTTCTAATGTTTTTTTTGCTCCTTTTAAAATAGCCATTTCTGCGCCTTCGGCGTCTATTTTTATTATATCTATTTTTTTTATATTTAATTCTGCAAGCAACTTGTCCAGAGTTTTTACTGTTATTTCTGTAGAAATATCTTTCCGTTCTTGTGGTAATAAAGAATGGCGTACTGATGAGGGGGAGATGTATAGTTTTTCCAAACCGTTATGATCTGACAACGCTATTTTTATAGGAGTCACATTTTTAAAATTATTTATTTTAACATTTTCTAAAAGTCGTTTATAATTTTGCGACTCCGGCTCTACAGCGATAACTTTTCCCATATTGCCAATTTTTTCTGCAGCTAATATTGTATATAATCCTATATGTGCTCCAATGTCTATAACATTCATCCCCTGTCTTAATGCGTCTTTGTAATATACATCACTCATATATATTTCAATTAAAATACCCCAATCCGTATTTTCTCTAAGAACTATTTTGTTTTTTGTTAAAATGGGAAAAGAAAATACTCCCGGAGGAGCAGGCATTTTTACAAAATAACTACAAATCTTAGAACTTTTTTCTTGTCCCAAGATAATTCTTGTTATTGGGTAAATGAAACTATAAACAGATAAATTGATGATCCAAAATTTAATTAAAGGGGAATAGAAGCCGAAGTATTTAACTGCCCCTATTAGTTTTTTGGACTCAACAAGTCTATACCTTACAAATTTACCAATTTTTGGAATCCATGAAAAATAAAGCCATTGATCGCTATTTCGCTCGGCCATGTTTTTATTGATTTCCATATGAATTTATGATATATGAATTGCCAAAAGCAATTCATATATCATGGCACTCGGTCAGAGTAAATATGCTCAATCAAGAAAAGATAGATGTTACTACATTTTCTTTTTTTCGCATATTTACTCCTCCCTTCGTTTATGATATAAGTAAACCATTGAAAAGGCAAATTAAATTACTAAAATGAAGAAAATAGTCATTACCTCCGGGTTCTTTAACCCAATCCACATCGGCCACATGAATTTAATGAAAGGAGCCAAAGAGCTTGGTGATTTTTTGGTTGTTATTGTAAATAATGACAAGCAAGTCAAATTAAAGGGAAGCGTGCCCTTTATGGCAGAAGAAGAACGCATGGAAATCATAAAAGGCATAAAGCATGTTGATGAAGTCTTCCTGTCCATTGATGATTATGCAGAAGGCAAACATGTTCCCATTTCAAAATCATTGGAAGCAATAGCCCGACAGCATAAAGGAGAGATTATTTTTGCCAAGGGTGGAGATCGGAATTTCGATAACATTCCGGAAAGTGAAAAAAGGGTGTGTAAAGAGTTTAACATCAAAGTCGTCAATAATGTGGGCGGAGGTAAGGTTCAAAGTTCCTCTGGATTATTGGGCAAAGTTAAGGTTAAATAGGTACCTTATTATGGAAGTCAAAGAATGTCCAATATGTAATTTAAAAGATGCAGCATTTTTTTCCCAAAGGGATAAGTACATTTTTTTAAAGTGCGATAATTGCAATTTAGTGTTTATGGATCCACTGCCAAACGCCAAAGAACTTACTGATAATTTTTATTCTAAAGAATCCGGGTATCATGCCAAAGCAGTTAAAAACTTAAAAGAAATAAAAAAATATGGCAAAAAATTTACAAAGGTTATAGATGGTTTAACTCGTTTTAAAGTAGCGGGGAATTTATTAGATGTAGGTTGCGCTAATGGCGAATTTTTATTTCTGGCAAAAAAACATGGGTTTGATGTGCAAGGCGTTGAGGCCAATGCCTATACCGCAGATATAGCAATGAATAATGGGCTAACTGTTTTTAATGGCACCCTACAAGAAGCGCGTTTTGAGGATCATTATTTTTCTGTGATATACCTGGGAGATATTATTGAACATGTTACTGATCCGGTTGCTTTAATCAAAGAATGTAAAAGAATACTAAAAAAGGAAGGTATATTTGTCGTTTCAACTCCCAATGCCGACTGTTTTTGGGTTCTGGCCACCCAATATATCTGCCGTTGGTTTGTTTTTCCCTGGTCGGTGCTACACCCCCCTTATCACTTGTATCTTTTTTCTGCAGATAATCTCAGAAAACTTATGAACATATTAGATTTTAAAGTTTTAAAGGTAGAATACGATAGTCCTTCTTTAAGGCATGAGCTTGGCGTAACGGGGTTGCTTAAAAAATACAAAAACGAAAAATCTGTGAAAATATTGCTTTATGCTATATTAGTTTTTTCAATGTATACTATTGTTTATATTATCAGTTTTTTACTGAAACCTTTTTTAAAAAAAGATTTTGAGATGATTGTTTTCGCAGAAAACCAATGATTATTTTTGCAAAAACCAGTGACTAAAAGTTAAACAATGAATATCAATATCAGAAAACTTTTTTTAGAAAATATCGGCATTAGGCAAACGATCCTTAAAAATACTTTTTGGCTGACCGCGGCCGAAGTCGTCATTGGTTTTTTGAGGCTGGGTTTGCTTATTTATGTAGCCAGAATTTTGGGGGCAACCGAGTATGGCAAATTTACCTTTGCCTTTTCCTTTGTTTCGGTCATAGTTCTTTTTTCTGATTTGGGCGTCATTGATATTATTACCAGGGAATTTTCCCGAAACAAGGAAAGAGAAAAAGATTTTCCCAAGATACTTACCTTAAATATTGTTTTAAGTTTTGGGGCGCTAGTAATGATGATTATCGGCTCTTTTTTTATAACTTCTGACCCATATATCCAAAGATTAATTTGGATTTTATCCTTTTTTATACTATCCAGCAGTTTTTTTGGAATATTTTTAGCATTTTTAAGGGGCCGGCAGAAGATGGAATACGAAGCCGGGATTAAAGTTATCCATACGGTTATTCTGGTGGCAGTGTCCTTTCTCGGTATTTTTTACTTGCCATCAGCCATTGGTTTGGGATACGGTTATTTGGCAGCCAACCTATTTTCCCTAATGGTGTTTTTATTGTTTTTCCACTTGAATTTTCAACGCCTACGGCTTAGTTTTGATAAAAGCATATTTAACATTTTAAAAATATCTTGGCCTTTAAGTTTAGGATATGTGCCGATATGGATTTATATTACCGTAAGTTCCATTATGCTTGGGTATTTCAATTTAATCACTGAAAATGGCTGGTATAGCGCCGCTTCTAAAATTGCTCTTATTGCAATGCTGCCGGCGGACCTTATTATCAGGAGCTTTTACCCGGTTTTGAGCAAGTTTTTTATCAATGCCAAGCAGGAACTTCAAAAAAGCTGGGATTATTTAGTGGGTTCGATAATTTTTTTGGTTATGCCAGTCGTAGTAGGGGGTATAACACTGGCTCCAAAAATAATAAATTTTTTTTATGGTTCTGATTTTGCCCCGTCAATTCTTTCTTTCCAGCTCTTAATGGTGGCAGTCGGCCTTACATTCATCAATTATCCTTTTAGTGTGATTTTGATTATTTCAGACCATCAGGAAAAAAATTTCTTTCTTATTATTTTGGGTATTTTCGTCAATATTATATTAAATATTATACTAATTTCTTGGTACGGTTTTTATGGAGCCATTATTTCAGTTATAGCATCTTCCTTGATAATCTTGCTTTTAACGATGATTATTTCCAGAAAATTTATAGAAATATCTCTTTTTAATATAAAATTATTAAAATATAGCGTTATTGCCGGACTTTTTAGCTATGTGATGTTTTGGGTTATGCACCTTCCATTTATTTGGAATCTTAATGTTTTTTATTCTTTTGCCGTGGGGGCATTAACCTATGCTATGCTGTGTTTTTTATTGTATAAAGTTTATAAGTTTTTTTAATGACAGCCGAATTTAAAAAAATTAAAGTTGCTTATTTTTATACTATTTTTAGAAACGCCGCAATGGCAAGATGGGTGAAAAATATTACTGATAACATTGATCAAAGCAAATACGCAGTATCGTTTGTCGGCTTAAAAATAGAGGAAAGCTTTACCAAAGAAATCTCAAATGACATTTGCGTGGTAAATTTAAGCAAGGATCTCCTCCCAACCGCGCTTTTTAAATTAATAGCATATTTTAGAAAAGAGCGTCCGGATATTTTTGTTTCCGCGTTTCCTCATATCAATGTCCTTTCTGTGATGGCAAAAGTTCTTTCGGGGGTAAAAGTAAAAGTTATTTTGACAGACCACAATCACTTTTTTGGCCTTGCCCGCAATGCAAGAAGTTTGTATCGCAGGTTCTTTGGTATGTTTATTCTGCCACACTTAATGAGGATTTTTTATCCATTATCCGATGTGGTTATTTGCGCATCAGAAGGCGTGGCGGAAAGTATTTTGGATGTGGTCAAAATTCCTGACAAGGTTAAGGTAATATATTATCCTGTGGCGGCCGATAGAATCCAGGAGTGGTCAAAAGAACCGGTAGACCATCCATGGTTTTTACAATCAGAAATTCCAGTTGTTTTAGGGGCTGGCAGGCTGATAAACCAAAAAGACTTTCCTACCTTGCTTCGCGCATTTAAACTAGTTATTCAAGTAAAGCCTGCTCGCCTTGTTATTTTGGGCGAAGGAAAGGATCGTAGGCAATTAGAAAAACTGGCACAAATCCTTGGAATTTCTGAAAATGTTGCATTTATTGGATTCCAAATAAATCCCTTTAAGTATATGAAAAGAGCCCGGGTTTTTGTCCTCTCTTCTTTGCATGAGGGGTTTGGAAATGTGCTGGTTGAAGCGATGGCTTGTGGGACACCTGTTATCTCAACCGATTGTAAGTCTGGTCCTGGCGAAATCATTGAAAATGGAAAAAGTGGAATTTTAGTTCCCGTGTCAGATTACCAATCATTATCAAAAGCAATCATTAAGGTGCTTTCAGATGATTATTTGTGGCAGAAATTTTCTGCAGAAGGATTGGAGAAGGTGAAATATTTTTCAGTAGAAAAAAATATAAAAGGATACGAAGAGGTTTTTTCAACATTAATGAGATAAAGTATCGATGCCAATATACTAATGTACTAATCATACTAATAACGCGCGCCGTATTAGTATCATTAGTAGAATTTGTATATTAGCATCGCTACCGCGAAGCGATTATGACTCCATTAGTTTCGGTAATTTTACCTACTTACAATAGAGATAAAACTATTGCCAAGGCAATAGAAAGCGTTTGGAGGCAAAGTTATAAAAATCTGGAATTGATTATAGTCAATGATGCCTCCAAAGATGCTACTGCCAAGTTGGTTAGCAGTCTTGCGAAATATAATCCAAAAATAATTATTTTGCAAAATGAAATTAATTTAGGCATAGTTGCCTCTTTAAATAAAGGCATTAAAGCAGCGCGGGGAAAATATATTGCCCGTTTAGATGATGATGATGTTTGGTGTGATGATAAAAAAATAGCAAAACAAGTAGATTTTTTAGAAAAAAATCCAGAGTATTGCTTAGTGGGCGGCGGCGTGATAAAAGTAGATAAAAATGACAAAGAAATTGTACGATATTTATTGCCAAAAGAAGATGAATATATTAGAAAAAAAATTTTAATCAATAATGTATTTGCCCATACTACAGTTCTTTTCAGGAAGGATATTTTTTTGAAAGTGGGAGGTTATGATGAGAAGTTCTGTTTTATAGAAGATTGGGATTTGTGGTTAAAAATGGGTAAAATAAGTAAATTTTATAACCTTCAGGAATTTTTTGTATTTTATTTAGACCAAGAGTATAACGATCCCTATCACTATAGAAATTACAAAATAAGAAGGAATGTGAGGGTTAATATAAAGTTACGGAAAAAATATATGAATAATTACCCTCATTATAAGAAAGCCATTTTATTTTGCTTTGCTAGTTATTGTTATTCTTTTGTACCTTTTAGGAAAGAATTAGGACCTATAATCTTTCAAATAAGAGCATTGCTTTTTGGCTCACCGCCATATCAATATTCCCCTAAAAATGAAAATAAAAAAATATAGAGTTTGTATTATCGGTACTGGCTATGTAGGATTAGTCTCTGGCACTTGTTTTGCCCAAATTGGGCACCATGTTATTTGTGTGGATAATAATAAGGAAAAAATAGAAAACTTGCAAAAAGGTATTTTGCCAATTTATGAGCCCGGACTGGAAAAAATGATACTAAAAAACAAAAGAGCGGGTCGATTATTTTTTACCACAGATATCGCGGAGGCCGTTAAAAAGTCTGAAGTTGTTTTTATTGCGGTTCATACGCCGACAAAAGAAAATGGAGAAACTAATTTACGATATGTAGAAGATGTTTCTAAAGAAGTAGCAAAAGCGATGGATAAATATAAAGTGGTGGTCAGTAAAAGTACTATGCCGGTAAATACGGGTCAAAAAATAAAAGAAATAATCACAAAATTTTGTCCTAAGGGCCTTACATTTGATATTGTTTCTAACCCGGAGTTTTTAAAAGAGGGCAGTGCCATCAAGGATTTTTTAAAGCCAGATAGAGTTGTGATTGGAGTTGAGAGCAAAAAAGCAGAAAAAATTATGAGAGATATTTATAAGCCAATTAGTTCTCCCATTATTTTTACTTCTATTGAATCAGCGGAAATTATAAAACATGCCTGCAACGCCTTTTTGGCGACAAAAATTTCTTTTATTAATGCTATTGCTTGCATTTGTGAAAAAAATAGCGCTAATGTAAAAGAGGTGGCGGTAGCAATGGGGCTTGATAAAAGAATTGGGCCGGATTTTTTAAAGGCGGGAATTGGTTTTGGGGGGAGTTGTTTCCCCAAAGATGTGAGCGCCTTTATTAATGTTGCTAAAAAAAGCGGTTATGATTTTAATTTGTTAAAAGAAGTGAAAAAAATAAATAAAAAACAACGGGAGATTTTTTTAGATAAAATTATCAAAAATGTGCCTGCGCTTAAAGGAAAAAATATAGCAGTGTGGGGGCTTTCTTTCAAGCCCAACACAGATGATATGCGCGAAGCCCCATCTATAGATATTATAAATGAGCTTGTTTTAAAAGGAGCCGTGGTAAAGGCGTTTGACCCGGTGGCTACAAAAAAAGCCAAAGAAGTTTTTAAAGATAAAATTATTTATTGTA
>Ga0209541_10009104_pt1 | contig 16160 bp, 15 predicted proteins | sample RifCSPlowO2_01_FD_184027 | JGI IMG/M metagenome (GOLD analysis project Ga0209541, IMG submission 184027) | Groundwater microbial communities from Rifle, Colorado - Rifle CSP2_plank lowO2_0.1 (SPAdes) (version 2) | ecosystem: Environmental > Aquatic > Deep subsurface > Groundwater | place...
GCCATAATACTTATTCAGGCAATCATTGAAAAACTCTACGAAGATGAAAAACTGAATTACACCTCGAGAAAAGAAATTATCGAGAAATATATTTCACAATCAAAAGACGGGGGCATATCTCAGACTTTTATTTTTGGATATGAAAAAGACAATCCGAGTTATGAGTTCCTGAAAACTAAAATTTTCATGGCATCATCCAGTGCGAACCAAGATATTGAAACATTATACACAGCAAATCTGGAATATGCAAAAGATTATTTTAAAAACAAAATCAATGAACTTGCTTTCGAAGATTTAGAAATTCTATTTAGAAAAATCACACAATTCCTGAAGTTTAATGTTTATGAAATCGAAGAAGACCTTGATGTTTTTGTGGCGTTTGAAACCATGAATAACCGTGGGAAAAAACTATCCAACCTTGAATTAATGAAAAATAGATTAATCTACTTATCGACTTTATTCAAAGTTGAACAGTATGAGAAAAACTCCCTTAGAACAAACATAAATAATGCCTGGAAAACAATCTATGAATACTTAGGAAAAAACAAAATAAATCCATTGGATGACGATAATTTCTTAAAAAATCACTGGATTATGTATTTCAAGTATTCAAGAAAAACAGCAAGCGACTATATCACATTTTTACTGGAAGAACACTTTACATCAAGACGCGCACTTGATGGAGAAATTTCTATGAGTGAAATTCAAGAATATGTCCAAGCATGCAAAATAGTGTGAAAGTGTGGTATTACATCCATAATGCAAATGATTCATCATATGATCAGGATATAATCAAATGGCTGATTAAACTTCATAATCTCAATTTCGGTGCATTCGCTCCGCTTACCATGGCAATATTAGTGAATAAAGAATCATACGAAACTGAAGAGATTACTAATGTCTTGAAATCAATGGAAAGTTATATCTTCCTAATATTCAGGATAAGTAGACGATCATCCAACACAGGAGATAGTGAGTTTTATAGATTTGCACGTGATATTTACTTAAAATCCTTATCACTAAAAGAGATTACTGATGTAATAGAAGTTTGGATTTTTGGAGATGATGAATCAGAGGGTTACTATGATATCAAAAAATTCATCGACTATATTAAAGACCACTTCGACATTCAGCAAGATGGGTACTATGGATGGAATGGACTAAAATATTTGCTGTATGAGTATGATTATTCGCTACAGGAAGACTCAAAAGAAGAACATAAAAAGATTGATTGGGTTGAATTCAATAAAGAAAAAACTAATTTCATAACCATTGAGCATATCTATCCACAAACATCAGATAATGATTGCTGGAATAAATCCTTTGGGATATTTACAGATGAACAGAAGCTCAAACTGTGTAATACCTTAGGCAACTTAGTGCTTCTTTCCCAGAAAAAGAATTCTTCATTACAAAATGATTGCTTTGCTGATAAAAAACACCAGCAAAATGGAAAGGTCGGATACTTTAATGGTTCATATAGCGAGAATGAAGTCGCACAATACTCCGAATGGACTCCTGAAACAATAAAAGAAAGAGGATTAAAAATTCTCTCATTCATTGAAGAAAGATGGGATATTGATTTGGGAACTGATGAAGATAAACTCAAAATATTGCAGACTGAGTTTTTGATGGAAGACGCATGAAATAGAAATCAAATGGCACAAAGCTTGGTTTTGAATAAAAGATTACTTGATATATAAGAGATAAAAAAAGCTTTTGATAAAAATTAATAAACAGTGTATAAGACCATGACATATGTCATGGGCTAACCGAAAATTAGTTCGCTGGTGAAATTCTGCGAATTTAATGGAAAAAGAAGCAATAAGAAAAGAATTCTTTAAGCTAAGAAACAAAGGAAACTCTTATGCTGTTTGCATAAGAGTCATGAAAGCGCAGTTTGGATATGAAGTCACAAAAAGAACTCTGCAAAGATGGAATAAAAGGCTGGAAGCATGCCAATGGGACTTGAAAGATAATTCAACAAGGCCAAAATTAATTCATAAAAAACTTGATGATAATATTGAGAAGAAGATTATTTCTCTAAGAAATAAAACTGGTTGGGGAGCAGATAAAATCAGCAAGTTTGTAAATGATGTTTCTGCTGCGACAATAAAGAGGGTTCTGCATAAAAACAGATTAACCAAGCCAGCTGAGAACAGAAGAAAGAGAATAAAATACATTCGTTGGCAGAGAGAGCATCCTAACTCTCTTTGGCAAATGGACATATCGGACCAGAAGATTAAAGACAAATATTGTTTTGCAGTTATTGATGATTGTTCAAGATATAATTTAGGGTTGTTTGACTTAAACAATACTTCAACCATAATTATAACTCATCTTCTGGATGAAGTGATTAAGATTCACGGGAAGCCAAGAGAGATTTTAACAGATAATGGAAGCGTCTTTGGATTGAAAAGCAAGCATTCTAAGTTTGACAGGTGGTGCAGGAGAAGAGGAATTAAGCACATCAGGACTGCAGTTCACAGCCCAACAACCTCTGGCAAGATTGAGAGATTCTTTCAAACTTTGGACAAAGAGTTAAAGTTCTGCAAGAATGCAGAACATTTCAGGATGAGGTATAATCATTTTAGGCCACATATAAGTCTGCATGGAAATGTCCCAGCAGACATTTATTTTGCCTTTCACAAGCTATTTTAGGGGGTGACAAATGTCATGAGCTAGCACAAAAATTAATAAACAGTTAAGCTTTTATAATTAAGTTTCCTGATAAATATATGGCAGAGTTGACAGAAGCTCAAACAAGAAAAGACTTAATTGACCCTGTTTTAGAAAGAGTTAATTGGAAAATCAAAGGAAGTTATGTTAAAGAAGAAGTTAATCCTGTAAAATCTAATTTTAATACAAAAGAGTATATTGGTCGTGAAGCAGGCATTGAAAGAGGAGTAGACCGTTTTATAGATTATTTACTTTTAGATGAAGATAGAAGCCCTTTAGCGATTATAGAGTCAAAGAAAACTTCTGTTAGTATTGAAAAAGGAGAGATACAAGCAAGAACTTACAGGGAAGATATTGAAAAACAAATTAAAATTAAAATTCCTATTTTTTTAACCAATGGAAATGCATGGTATTATGTTGATGATTTGGACAGAAGAAGGCAAGTTAAACTTCCATTTTCACAGAAGGATTTGCATAGAATTGTCAGTTTAATGCAAAAAAGAAAAGATCCTTCTACAATTAAAATTAATTCAAGAATAGTAGACAGAAGAAGAGGCGTCGAAGCAGTAAAAGGAGTTCTTGAACATTTTTCTAAAGGCTATAGGGAAGCATTAATCAATATGGCTACAGGAACGGGTAAAACAAGAGTTGCAATGGCAATTATCGAAGCTCTTAGAAAAGCAGATTATGTACAAAAAGTGTTATTTGTAACTGATAGAATTTCTTTAGGAAACCAAGCTAAAGAAAATGGGTTTAAGGAATTCTTCCCGGATGATCCTGTATGTGAATTAAATGAAGAAGGCTATTCAGATACCGCAAGGCTTTATGTATCAACTATCCAGACTTTAATGTCCCCCCAAAAACCAAGAGGGAAATTCTATGAAAAATTTGGAACAGGCGCTTTTGATTTAGTTATTTTTGATGAAGCTCATAGGTCTTATTACGACAAGAATAATGATATATTCAAATATTTTGATGCCCTTAAAATAGGATTGACTGCCACGCCATCAGTATCAGAAACCAGAGACACTTTTAATTTATTTAATTGTGAGATGGATAAACCAACTGTTAAATATGACTATGAAGATGCAGTAAATGATACCGTTTTAGTTCCTTATGTTTCGGAGATTATTGAAACTAAAGTTTTATCTTTAGGGATTGAAGGAAAGAAATTAAGCAAAGAACTGCAGCAAGCTTTAAAATTACAGGAAGAAGAACCTGAGAAATTTCAGACCCCCGGCTCTAAATTTGAGAGATTTTTTACAGATGAGAAGACTAATGAGTTAATAATTAGGGAATTTATTGAAAGATGCTATAAATCTGATGATGACAGGCCTTGCAAAAGCATATTTTTCTGCGCGAGCGTAAAGCATGCGGAAGCATTGGAATTATTATTCCAGAAGCTTTATCCTCTTTTATCTAAAGATGTAAAAGTAATTACTTCAGATAAATCCCGCTATATGGATGAAGTAAAAAGATTTAGCAAGAGAGATAATCCCCGAATTGCCTTGTCTGTCGGTGTTTTAGATACTGGCATAGATATTCCAGAGGTAATGAATTTAGTTTTTGTTAAGCCAGTTATTTCTCCAATTAGATTTTGGCAAATGCTTGGCAGAGGCACAAGAAACTTATTGGCTTGCATGAATAAAGAATGGCTTCCAACTAATAAAAACGGGCAATATACAAAAGAAGATTTTTTGATATTAGACTTTAAATTCGGGGATTGGTCAAATGTTTTAGCACATAAGCTTAAGGCTTCAAAACAAAGATCTTCCGGAACTGATGCAAAAACAAGAATTTTTTTAGAGCAAGTAGATTTATTGGAAAAAGGCCTTGATGAAAAAGAGAAGAAAATTATTGAAAAACAAATTCTAGATACAATTAAAGGAATTGATATTGAATCTCCTTTAGTTATTGAAAAAAAAGACATTATTAAAAAAATTGTTTCCTCTAAATTTGACCTGAAAAGCCATATTAAGGAATTAAGGGAAGAGATAACACCTTTGTTAATCTATACCCCCTCTGAAAACACAAAGGTTTACGGTTTTATTTCCAAATGCGTTAAATTATTTGATTATATTAAAGAAAATGACAAAGAAAAGATTGGGAAAGTGGAAGAATTTGTAGCAGAAAGAGCGGAATCAATCTGGGATAAAAATTTAGATGCTGTAAGGCAAAAGCGGGAAGATTTGATAAAAATACAGCAAGAGCTATTTTGGGCAGATATTACATTTGAAGATGTTGATTTTTTAATTAAAGATATTGCTCCTTTAATGATATTTTATGAGCCTGACAGAAAGAAGATGCTATATATCCATGCACCAGATATGGTTTTAAATGTGGAAAAAGGAAAAATGCAATTAAAAGAAGACCCTAATTCTCAATATTTAATAAACAGCAATAAATTATTAAAAAAGATTAAGGATGGTGAAGGAGTTACTTCTGAAGAGCTTTTAGAGATTGAAAAAACATTAAAAGAGTTAAATCCATTATTTACAATAGAAAATATCCAGAAAACTAAAGATTTTGTCTTGTTTTTAAGAGACTTATTAGAAATTAAAGGATTGCCAGACCCGCAAGAGATGATTAAATGGGAATTTGATAAATATATAGCTGATAAAAATGAGCATTATAACTTAGAGCAATTGAAATTTTTGAGGTTATTAGAGCAGGTATTTATTAGGGCTAAACATATTGAATTAAAGAACTTTGCAGAGCATCCTCTGGCAGAAGGCAGGCCTTTGGATGTTTTTAGTAAAGAACAGCTTGAAGTGATTGTTAAGAAATGCAATAAGTTGAAGTGGAAATAGTTGCAAAATATTAAAATAACTGTATACACATTTTTAGGAAAAGTTTAAATAGTAGTTTATTATTAATTTATTATGGTTTTAAAGAATCATCCATTAAGCGGAGAAGACAGGAAGATTGTTTCTACTAGATTATACCAAAGCGAATTTATTTATTTTAAGAAGATTTGCGAAAAAGAGAATAAAAAAGTCAATGCAAAATTAAAAGAAATTGTTAGGGAAGAGATAAAAAAGAAATTTGGGGATATTTTGGAGCACGAAAAAGAGGAGAAGAATGAATAAGGAAATTATCGATTTAATTAGAATAGGGGAGGGGTTGACTTTAGAATTTAAAGAAGGAATAAGCTCTGATCTTGGTAAGGAAATCTGCGCTTTTGCCAATGCAAGAGGAGGAAAAATAATTTTAGGAGTTAAAGATAATGGAGAAATTATAGGAATAAAAACAACAAATTCTTTGATGTCGCAAATTCAAAACTTTGCAAGAAATATGGATCCTGCTTTTTCTGTTGAAGTTGAAGAGTCAGAAGATTTAATCTTGATACGTGTTCCAGAAGGCAAGAAAAAACCATATTCTGTCAATGGCAGATTTTTCCTAAGAATCGGATCTAACTCGCAGCAATTGAACAGAGAAGAGATAAGAGAATTTTTCCAGAAAGAAAATTTAATCCAATTTGATAATAAAACAAATACTGAATTTGACCTTGAAAAAGATTTTGATAAGAATAAATTTGATAATTTTTTAAAGTTAGCTGAAATAACTGATAATTTGGATAGAAGGGAGATTTTAAGCAATTTATCCTTATTAGACAGAGAATATTTGAAAAATGCAGGTGTTTTATTTTTTTGCAAGAATATTAAGCAATTTTTCATAAGCGCTACTGTTACTTGTGTACTATATCAAGGCAATACAAAAACGAACATACTAGACAGAAAAGAGTTTGATTCTGATATAATTTCAAATTATAACAATGCTTTGATTTATTTATTTTCCAAGCTTAATACTAACTATATTATAAAAAGAGAGCGTACTGAAAAGTTAGAATTGCCTGAAGAAGCATTAAGAGAAGCATTGATTAATGCTATTGTCCATAGGGATTATTTCTTAAATGGGCATATTCAGGTAGATATTTTTATTGATAGAGTTGAGATTAGTAATCCTGGCGGTCTTGTATCCGGTTTAAAGAAAAAAGATTTTGGAAAAATTAGCATGACAAGAAACCCATTAATTATGGACTTAATGCTTAGAGCAGAAAAAGTTGAAAAAGTCGGTACTGGAATTAGAAGAATTCGAGATTCTATGAAAGATTATGGCTTAAAAGTTAAATTTGAAAGCACTGGTTTTTTTAGGGTTATTTTTCAGAGATTAGATATTAGTAAAAGTGACCAGAAAAGTGACCAGAAAAGTGACCAGAAAATTCTTGAATTAATATTTAATAATAAAGAGATTACTATAGACGAGCTTATGCAGAAATTGAATTTATCTTCTAGTGGGGTTAAAAAAATAATTAAGAAACTTAAAAACTCCAAAAAGATCAAAAGAATTGGACCTGACAAAGGCGGGCATTGGGAGATTTTGAGATGATGAAATTTAGAGAAGCCACCCAAATAGTTGTTTATGGAATTTTTATTATTATTGTGTTAGGAATTATATTTAATTTTTCCGGTGATAAGGTAGTTAATTTTTTACTTCCTTTAGGAATAGGATTCATCTTATCTGCATTTGTTGGAGAGGTTATAGAAAAATTTACTGGAGATTTTTTTAAAGACAAATATTTAAGTTTTCCAATTTTAGGGTTAAGAGTAAATATACCTTTAATGTTTATTTTAACAATTATAATTAAAATTTGGTGGTTTAGATGATGAGTAAAGAAATAAAGTTTAATTTTGAAGATATAATTATTCAGGATAAAGAAGGAAATCAAATAGATTTAAGCAAGGTAAAAACATTAGAAGATTTAAAAAATGCAATTATTTATGAAATAGAATTTCCTTATTGTAAAAATTGTGGTTTTTATTCTATGTGTTTATATAAGAGGAACACATCTGAAGGAACTTGTGCATTTTTGGATGAAGTAATAAGGCGATATATTGATATGAATATAAAATCTATTGATTACAAAAATTCTTATTTCATGGAGGAATTCATTAAATCTTGTTACTATTTTGCACATATGTCTAAGGATTTTTTGGATTTGATTGGAATATATACAGATAATTATTTTAATTCTAATCTTGAAAGTATGCATACAAATATGAATTCTCTTTTTAGCCATAAAATATTAATTAATCTCTCAAAATATTTAGATAGTATAAGAAAGATAGACTTTAAAAAAATAAAGAAATTTATAATTTTAGTAGAAGGGGAAAGCGACAAAATTATTTTAAGTTCCATATTAAACTCTCTAGGAGTTCTTGGAATCCATTTTGATATTAAAAATTCTGTTAGATTCTATGTTTTAGAAGGAAAAGACAGATTAAAGAAAAAGGATTCTATAAAAGATTACTTTAAAAGATTTAGGGAAACAGAAACAGAATATTTTTTATTCTTAGATAAGGATTCGGAAGAGGATGTAAATGATTTAATCCGCGAGGGAATTGTTAATCAAAGTTATATTTTTTACTTTGAAAGAGAGTTAGAAGAAGAATATCCTATAAAGAAACTAGTAAAAGCAATAGAAGAAATTAAACCAGATTTAAAGGGAATTTTCAAAGAGAGGATTATTTTAACAAAACTTAAAGAAAAAAAATTAAAAGAGATATTAAGTGGTGAAGCATATAACCAATCCAAAAGTTTTAATCTCGATGATATAAAAGTTGAATTATCAAAGAGAATTTCAAAAGAAACATCTGAGGAATTGGAGAAATCAATAATTGTTGGGGGTGTGCATATGGGAAATTTAAAGCCAAAAAGTAAAACATATAAAAAATTGGTTGAAAAAATAAGACCTCTTGCAGAAAAAATTAATAAAATTTCTACAGATTATTATATTGTAAAAAAGGTTAAGAAAAATGAAGCAAAAAACACAAAATAAAATTGAATGGAAAGAAGTTGAGCTAAAAGAAGTTTGTGAGATAACTTCCAGTAAGCGAATCTATCAAAATGAATATGTAAGTGAAGGAGTTCCTTTTTATAGGATTAAGGAAGTAATTGAATTAAGTAAGGGAAAAACAATTAGTATAGAATTATTTATCTCTAGAAAAAGATATGAGGATCTAAAAGAAAGTTTTGGGATTCCGAAAAGAGGAGACATACTAATAACTGCTGTTGGCACTATAGGCATTTCTTATGTTATACCTAATAACGAAGAATTTTATTTTAAAGATGGAAATTTATTATGGTTAAGAAAATTATCAGACATAAACCCAATTTACTTAAGCCAGTTTTTATCTAATCATTTTAATAAAAATAAAAACGATTTATCTTCAGGATCTGCATATAATGCCTTAACAATTGTAAAGTTAAATAAATTAAAGATTCCCATCCCCTTCTCCAACAACAAACCTGATCTAAAAGAACAGGAAAGAATTGTTAAGATATTAGAAAAAGCAGAAAAAATAAAAGAAAGAGGCAAGAATGCTGAAAATTTGCTTGATGAATATTTGAAAAGTGTTTTTTATGAGATGTTTTATAATAAGGGATTTGAAGAGGTTGAACTTGGGAATAAAGAATTTTTTGATGTTCAAAGTGGAGGAACACCTTTAAGAGTAAAAAAAGAATATTGGGGGGGTGAAATTCCTTGGATTGGTTCGACCGCCTGTAAAGATTTATCATTATATAAATCAGAACAGTTTATTACTAAAAAAGGTTTAGAAAATTCTTCAGCTAAACTCTTTTCAAAAGATACTATCTTGATTGCATTAGTAGGGGCGACCATTGGAAAAACAGCTTTATTGAAATTTGATTGTGCAACAAATCAGAATATTGCAGGGATTATTATTAAAGATAATAAAAGAGTTAATTCAAATTATTTATTTTTTTCTGCTAAACAATTATATCCTAAATTTATGTCTTTAAGTGGCGATACTTTTAAAATGGCTACCTTATCATTTATTCGTTCCATTAAAATTCCCCTTCCACCAATACACCTTCAGCAAAAATTCGCAAAAATTGCAGAACAGGTTGAAAAGATGAAAGAAAATATTAAAAAAACTAAACAAAACTCTGAAGAATTGTTTAATTCTTTAATGCAGAAAGCTTTTAGGGGAGAGATTTTATGAAGAACTTTATCTTATCAAGATGGTTTATTTATGTACTTCAAGTCGTTTTAATTGTTTTAATTGGAGCAGATGCACTCTTTTTTAAAACCATTTATTTAGGAATAATCGCAGTTGTGTTAGAAATAATATTATTAACAATAACAAACATAAGAGATAGTAAAAGAGACAAAGAAGATAAGAAAGTTGAAGAATGGAGAGATGATAAAATTAAGGAAGTTGGAGAGGAAATTAAAGAAATTTCATCAGAAAAAAAAGAAACAGACGACTTGATTAGAATAATGATAAATGAGGGGGTAATCGAGGATAAAAATTTACTTAAGAAAATAAAACAAAAGAGCTTTATTGCAATTTATTGTTATCAAAAGTCTCCTGGCTCTTTAGCAAAAGATTTCAGGGAGATTATTGTAAGACAACCAGTATTAACTATTTTAGAAGACCTAGGATTTTATCGTTTGGGAGCGAATCATAATTTTTATTTAATAGATGAGAAAGATTTACCTAAAGAGTTAAGATCTTTAAATCAATTAGAATTTTTTCTTTCAAAGCATCTTGAAATAATATGGCTGGAGAATCTTAATAAATTAAAAGACAAAAACAAGACCTTATATGAAAAATATAAAGATAAAAAAGTTTGGAATTTTTCTTATTTTATAGCTAAGGTTCTTTCTGGAAATAGTCTTGTTGGACATATAAATTGGAGCAGTTTTACTCCTGAATCTAAGGCTAAAATTTTAAGGAATATAAGGTATGAAGAAATCAAAAAAGAAATCAATTTTCATAAAATATCTAATTTAATTAAAGAATTGAATTTTAAATTATTGATAAGAGACTTTCCTACTGAAGATAAAAAAGAATTATTAAAATTAAAGGATATCGAAAACGAATTAACAATTAAAGAGTTTAGAGATTATGGCAAGATATCTTTAAATACTTATAAAACATTCTTTAAAAAACATTTTAATACTGATAAGATCAATTATTATTCAGAATTTATTTCAAATAAAGCAAAGAAATTTAATGAGGCTTTGGATAAATTTGGAATAGTTATTCAGGAGAACCATTAAACCATGCTACACGCAGAACTAAAATCAAAAATAAGAAAATTATGGGACAAGTTTTGGAGCGGAGGCATCAGCAATCCATTGCAAGCAATAGAACAAATATCATACTTAATCTTCATGAAAAAAATGGAAGATAAGGATGTTTTAGAGCAGCAAAACGCAACATTAAAAGGAATTAAGTTTAAGTCAATATTTGAAGGGCATAAAAACTGCAGGTGGTCAGAATGGAGTGAATATTCTGCAGATAAAATTTTAGCGCATGTAAGGGATATTGTATTTCCATTTATGAGGGAGCTAGGGGAAGAAGATTCATTATATTCAAAATATATGAAAGATGCAAGCTTCTCATTGCCAACAGCTTCATTATTAATAGAAGCAATAAACATAATCAATGATTTGCATATCAAAGAGCAAAACCAAGACACGCAAGGGGATATATACGAATATTTATTATCAGAATTAACAACAGCAGGAAAAAACGGTCAATTTAGAACACCAAGGCACATAATCCAGATGATGGTCAACTTATCAAAGCCGGAATTAGGCGACAGAATTTTAGACCCTGCATGCGGAACAGCAGGATTTTTGGTAAACGCTTATGAATACGTACTAAAAACAAACAAGAAGAATGGAGTAAGCACATTAACACCCCAAAAAAAGAGGATATTGGATGAAGAGTCATTATACGGCTATGATATAGACAGAACAATGGTAAGAATAGCGGTTATGAACTTAATGATGCATGGAATAACAAACCCGCAAATTAAAGGAGAAGACACATTATCAAAAAGATACAATGAAAACGGGGCTTATGATTTAATACTGGCTAATCCTCCATTCAAAGGCTCCATAAATGAAAGCGAAAAATCAGATGAATTCACAATAAGCACAAGCAAGACGGAATTATTATTTTTGGAATTGATGTATAACTCCCTTTCAGTCGGAGGAAGATGCTCTGTAATAGTCCCGGACGGAGTATTATTCGGCAATTCAAATGCCCATAGATCAATAAGGAAATTATTATTGGAAAAATGCAGGTTAGACGCAATTATCTCCATGCCTTCAGGGATATTCAAGCCTTATGCGGGGGTATCAACAGCAGTCTTATTTTTCACAAAAGGAGAGCCAACTGAAAAGGTCTGGTTTTACGATATGGAAGCGGACGGGTTTAGCTTGGATGATAAAAGAACACCCACTGACAAAAATGACATACCAGACATTTTAGAAAGATTTGAGAAAAGATTCAAAGAAGATAATGAAGACATGTTTAAGAAAAACTTTTTTGTCCCTATTGAAGAAATAAGAAAAAACGATTGGGATTTATCCATTAATAAATATAAAAAAGAAAAAGAGGAAGAAATTAATTATAGGAAAAGCAAGGATATAATTAAAGAAGCAAAAAAAGAAGTAAAAGAATTGCTGGAAGGTTTTGAAGATTTAGAAAAGATAGTTTAATTCTCTTCTCTCCAGCTGTAATATTTATCTCTGCCAACAATAACATGATCTAAAACAGGTATACCTATAATTTTTCCAATATCAATTAATTTTTTAGTCGTTTCAATATCGTCTTTAGAAGGTTTAGGATCCCCACTAGGATGGTTATGAACCAATATAATTCCATTAGCGCTTTCTTTAATAGCTTCCTTAAATATCTCTCTAGGATGGGCCAATGAACTGTCCAAAGTTCCAACAGAGACTTCTTTAACCTTAATAACTTTATTCTTGGCATCCAATAAAACAACGGACAAAACCTCTTTCTTATAATTTCTAAACTCATCCACAAACATATTATAAACATCCTTGGCGGAATTAACAACCTTACGGTTATACCCTCCTTTAATCAATTTGTTATACCTTTTAACAAGCTCAAAAAAGCTTAATATCTGCAAAGCGGGAATTTTATCGCCCTTGCACTCTTCAGCCAATTCCTCAAGACCCAAATCCTCAAGCTTGTTCAAATTATACTTATTAAGAAGCCTGTTGGACAATTCCAAAACGCTTTCCTTACGACCTTTACCAATAATAACGGACAATAAATCAGCGTCAGACAATTCTTTTATTTCATCCCTGCTTATTCTCGCACCTGGCCTGTCATACCAGGGAATATCAGATATTTTCATGATTTTTAGAGTTGTTAACAGTTTATATAATTTTTCAGCTTTTACAAGCCTTATAACCACGCGTCACGCGACAAGTGCGGGCAAAGTTTATATACTAAAATATGCTAAAAAGAATATGGTTGGCAATAAACAAAAAATACGTGGTTTCGTTGGTTAAAAAAACAAATTAAAGAAATAGAAGTAACAAATTCCAAATTTAAAAAGGAGGTGAATAGGTGAAATACATAACTCGTAAAAGTCTTTTGTATAAAAGCAACGTTGAGTATGCAGATTTCTGTATAAACCATGTAGAAGGTTGTTCTCATGGCTGTAACTTTCCATGTTATGCTTACATGATGGCAAGAAGATTTGGGAAGGTTCATTCGTATAAAGAATGGGTTCAGCCAAAATTGGTAAAAAATGCTTTAGAACTTTTAGACAAAGAAATACCCAAGTACAGAAATGAAATTAAGTTTGTTCATTTATGCTTTACAACAGACCCATTTATGCATAAACACCCTGAAATTTCAAATATGTCTTTAAAAATAATAAATAAATTAAGTTCAAATGGAATAAGGTGCACAGTTTTAACTAAAGGAACTTACTCTAAAGAATTAACAAATATAACAAAATACGGAAAAAACAATGAATATGGAATTACTTTAGTTTCTTTAGACAATAATTTTAAAAAAGAATTTGAGCCAGGCAGTTCTCCTTATTTAGACAGAATAAATTCACTAAAAACTTTGCATAAAGCAGGTCTTAAAACATGGGTTAGCATGGAGCCATATCCGACGCCAAATATAGTTGAACAGGACTTATATAAAATACTTGAAAAGATTTCTTTTGCAGACAATATTATTTTTGGAAAGCTTAATTATAATTGTTACTCCAGCAAATTCCCGAATAATGAAGGATTTTATGATAATTGCGCCAAAATAGTTGAAGGCTTTTGCAAAGAGAAAGGGATTAAATGCCATATTAAATACGGCACAAAAAAGAAAGATAATTTATCAACAGTTAAGATCTTTCAAAAAGAAAGGCAAGTATCCCTAAACAAAGAAAAAGAGTTATTATACGCTTAAATGCCTTATTATTCTTTAAAGAAATAAAAAAGGAATATCTTAAATATACACACTTAATAGAAAAATTTAAGGAGGATTGCATGAAAAATCAATTGCCTTTAGAGAAAATAACGAGAAAAGTATATACAAAGAAAGAAAGCCAGACAAATTTGGAGTATGGGGTAAGCCCTGAAGACAGGACAATAACAGAACTGCTCAATAACGGAGTAATATGCTTGAATAAGCCTCAAGGCCCTTCATCACACCAAATAACCGAATATGCAAAAAATATTTTAGAGGCTGATAAAGCCGGACATGGAGGAACTCTCGATCCAAACGTAACAGGTGTCTTGCCGATAGCTTTAGGAAAAGCCTCTCGCGTATTAAGAGTCTTGCTCTTGGCAGGAAAAGAGTATGTTTGCTTAATGCACCTGCATAAAGACATTTCTGAAGACATCATAAGAAAAGAATTAAATGCATATATAGGAAAAATTACACAGCTTCCTCCTGTAAAGTCCGCAGTTAAAAGAGTGCATAGGCAGAGAGAAATTTATTATATTGATATTATAGAAATAGATGGCAGAGACGTGCTTTTCAGGGTAGGATGCCAGGCAGGAACATACATCAGAAAAATTTGTTTTGACTTTGGCAAAAAACTGAATATGGGTGCAAACATGCAGGAATTGATAAGGACAAAAGCAGGCCCTTTTAACGAAAAAGAAATTTACAGTCTCCAGGATCTGCAGGAAGCTTTCCTTCTTTATAGCCAGGAAAGAAAAGAAAAAGAACTAAGAAAAATCATAAAGCCTGTGGAATTTGCAATAAAACATCTTCCAAAAATATGGGTGCATGATTCAGCCGTTAATTCAATATGCCACGGAATAGACTTGTCAATACCGGGAATTTCAAAATTGGAATCAGATATAAAAGAAAATGATTTAATCGCAGTACTTACATTAAAAAATGAATTAGTATGCATAGGCAATTCTTTGTTAACATCTGAAGATATAATAAAAAATGATAAAGGAAAAGTTTTAAAAACAGAGCGTGTTTTCTTAGACCTGGATTTATACCCAAAATGGAAGAAGAATACAGATTAACAAATTCAGAAGCTTTAGAGATACTAAAAGATGATTATCCCCTATGGCATATGTTTAGCCACTATGAGAAAGATCTTCCTGAAAATTTTAAAGCAAAATATACAAAAGTTATAAAATTAGAAAAAATTCAAACAGTACCATTAGAAGAAATATTATACTAATAAATTATAAAGAATTAATAAATTTTAAGCGCTTATCTCTAATTTAATAGGCAATGGAACATCAACAGATTTTAATTTTTCAGTTCTTTTCTTTAAATTAAATATGGCAAAACCCATTATTTTTCCGGTTTTTTCATCTATTCTTTCAAATAAGTCATTGCCTATATCTTTTAAATAGCTCGCTGTAGGTTTTCCCATTCTGACCTCTAAAAAATCTCCTTCTTCGTCATAGTGAACATATGTTTTATCCTTCATTTTTATCCTTTTATTTTGTTAGTATAAAAGCTTGTTATAATAAAGCCATGACTATTTAAATATTTTACTACAACCATTAAATATTTTGCTTCAGATTCACGTTCTTTATAATACTTATAATAAAACATAACATTTTGGTTATATTCACTTTCTTTTATCAATAAGGGATTTACTAATGTGTGTTTTATATCCTCAATTTTATTTGAAACTGTTGGGTGTTCTGTTGCAATATGGTTCCAACGTTCTTCTGTAATATAAATTGTTTTCCTGTTTTGTCTTTTATTTCAAAAATTTTCATTAAATATGCTAATATAATCGGCTTATTTAAACTTTTCTAAAAAATAATTTTGGCTATAAAGAATTAGTAATCTTTTTTAGATTTTCAGCATAATTGTCTTTTATAGCAATTTTATATTTTTCCCTGCTGCAGCTGTATTTCTTGTCATAATATTCTTTTAAAAATATCAGAGCAGATTCCTGAAGCTTGTTTTCATTTAATAATTTCTTTAATAATAAAATGTTTTTCTTGCTGGTTAATTTATTGAATCTGTCCAATAATTTAATTAATTCTTCTTTATGGTCTCCGTATTCTTTTACCAGTCTTTCAGCTCTTTTGTTAATGTCCCGTTCTATCAATACATTAATTCCTTTCTTCATTCCATTGTATAAAAATAAAGGCAATATAACATTCCCAATCTTCCTTCCCTCTCCTTCAA
>Ga0209541_10009105_pt1 | contig 16160 bp, 13 predicted proteins | sample RifCSPlowO2_01_FD_184027 | JGI IMG/M metagenome (GOLD analysis project Ga0209541, IMG submission 184027) | Groundwater microbial communities from Rifle, Colorado - Rifle CSP2_plank lowO2_0.1 (SPAdes) (version 2) | ecosystem: Environmental > Aquatic > Deep subsurface > Groundwater | place...
GGCAGGGAAAAGTCGTGACGCGTCCCGATGTGGCCGCCACCACTATGGGGATGAGCGTGGAGGGCGCGTCCGTGGCCGAAGCGCAGGCGGAGAATACCAAAGTGATGAATAATTTAATCAGCCGTTTGAAAGCGCTGGGTATAGAGGACAAGGATATTAAAACCACCAATTACAATATCTATCCGGTTTATGATTATCTGGAGGAAAAAGGGACGGTTCAGCGCGGTTATAATGTCAACCAGAATGTGACCGTAAAAATTCGCGATTTGGAAAAAGTGAACGCGGTTTTGGCTCTGGCCGGCGAGGTGGGAGCCAATAATGTGAGCGGTTTGGAGTTTACCGTTGATGATATGGAGGTCTATTTGGCCGAGGCGAGGACTGACGCGATGGACAAAATTATCGCCAAGCTGAATAATTTAAGAAGTCTGCTCGGTGTCGAGTTTGTCAATGTGGTTTCTTATAATGAATATTCCGGCGCGACCGGACCTTATCCGATTTATGAGAAAGCTTTGGATTATGGTATCGGCGGCGCGGCGCCGACGATTGAACCGGGCAGTACGGATATTACTCTGAATGTCAGTATCGTGTTTGAAATTAAATAATTATGGCAAAAATCAAAAAGATTACGGCCTGTGAGATTTTGGACTCGCGCGGTAATCCCACAGTCGAGGCGACGGTCCGGTTGACGGACAACAGCGTGGGAATGGCGGCTGTGCCGAGCGGCGCGTCCACCGGCTCTCATGAAGCCGTGGAATTGCGCGATGGCGCCAAACGTTATGGCGGCCAGGGGGTGCTCAAAGCCGTGAAAAATATCAATACCGTCATCAGCCAGACGCTCTTTGGTCGCGAAGCGGCCAATCAGCGCTCTTTGGACAAACTGATGATAGAACTTGACGGCACAGCCAACAAAAAAAAACTGGGCGCCAATGCGATTTTGGCGGTGTCTCTGGCCGTGGCGCGAGCCGGCGCTCGCGCGAGCGGTTTACCGCTCTATAAATACATTCGCCAAACTTTTTCTTGGCCAGAAAAGAATTGGCGTCTGCCGGTCGCGACCATGAATGTCATCAATGGCGGACGGCACGCGGATAATAATTTGTCCGTGCAAGAGTTTATGATTGTGCCGGTGCATCGGGAAATGAAAGAGCGCGTCCGGATGGGCTCGCAGATTTTTCATTCTCTTGCCTCCATTTTGCGGCAAAAAGGTTATCATACCGCGGTCGGCGACGAAGGCGGCTTTGCGCCGGATTTGCTCAATAATGAACAAGCCCTGAAATTGTTGATGCTGGCGATAAAGAAATCGGGCTTTACTCCGGGCAAAGATGTTTTTCTCGCGTTGGATGTCGCGGCATCGGAATTTTATCGCAATGGCAAGTATTATTTTGAGAGCGCCAGACAGGCGTCAAGCGCCAATAAGCTAACGCGGGTTTTGTCCGTTTGGACAAAAAAATACCCGATTGTTTCCATTGAAGATCCTTTGGCTGAAGACGATTGGGCTAATTGGGCCGAGCTGACTAAACTTTTGGGCAAACAGGTAAGTATCGTGGGCGATGATTTATTTGTCACCAATGTGAAGAGGATTGAGAAAGGAATAAAAGAAAAGGTGGCCAATGCCGTTCTCATAAAAGTCAATCAAATCGGAACTTTGTCGGAGACAATGGACGCGATCGCGCTTGCCAAAAAAAACCACTATAAAGTATCGGTTTCGCATCGTTCCGGCGAAACCGCCGACACTTTTATCGCTGATTTGGCGGTCGCGGTGAACGCGGAGTTTATCAAGACCGGTTCGCTGTCGCGCAGTGAGCGGGTGGAAAAATACAATCGCCTGATGAAAATTGAGAGTGAATTAAATATACGAACATACGAAAAATAAATACGAACATACGAATTACGAACAAGGTTCGCTATAAAGGTTTTTCGTAGTTCGTATGTTCGTAAAAGTTCGTAAGTTCGCACATAATTTTAATTTGTGCCCAAATTAGACAAACAAAATTTAATTCCGACGGTGCTGGTGATTCTGGACGGTTTTGGCCTGGTTGACCCAAAACGGAAAGGCAACGCGATTACGCCCGCCACCGCCCCGAATATTTTTGGTCTGATGAATAAATACCCGGCCAGCATTCTGGCCGCTTCCGGAAAAGATGTCGGACTCTTTGCCGGCCAGCCCGGCAATTCCGAAGCCGGGCATTTGAATATCGGCGCCGGCCGCGTGGTCAAGCAGGATTTGCTGATAATATCGGAGGCGATTGCGGACGGGACTTTTTTCAAAAATGAGGCGTTTAAACAGGCGCTTTTCCATGTCAAAAAATATAAACGCGCCGTTCATGTGTTGGCGCTTTTGACCAATCGCACGAGCGCGCACGCTCGTCCGGAACATCTATACGCGATGCTGGAATTTTTTCGGCGGGAAAAACAGGACGAGGTCTATTTGCACCTCTTTACCGACGGTCGCGATTCCGCGCCGCAAGACGCCCTGGATTTTTTGCGCGAATTGCGCGGTGAGATGCAAAATCACGAAAAAATCGCCACCGTGACGGGACGATTTTATGCCATGGACAGAAATCGGGTTTGGGAAAGAACGAAACGCACCTATGAAGCGATTGTTTGCGGCCGGGGACGCGCCGCCAAAAGCGTGCGGGAAGCGGTCGAGGCCAGCTATCGTCGGGGAGAAACGGATGAGTTTATTGAACCGACGGTGATATTGGAGGGGCGGCGACCGGCCGGATTATTTCGCGATAATGACGCGATTTATTTTATCAATGCCCGCAGTGACCGGGCGCGCCAGCTGACCAAGGCCTTTGTTCAGCCGGATTTTCAAAAGCAAAACAAAGGCGCGTTTAAGCGCGCCAAGTTTCCCAAGAATACGCGCTTTGTGGCCATGACCGACTTTGGGCCGGACTTACCCGGGATCTTTACCGCTTTTTCCAGCCCGGACGTGCCTCGCGCTCTGTCGCTGGCCATCAACGATAATTATAAACAACTTTATATTTCCGAATCTGAAAAATACGCCCACATCACTTATTTTATCAACGGCGGTTTTGCCGCGCCCTTGAACGGCGAGGAGCGGGAGGTGGTAAAATCAGACATAGTAAAATCTTACGCGGGCAAGCCGGAGATGAGAGCGGGCGAAGTGACGGATAAAATTGCGGCCTATCTGAAAAATAATAAATATAATTTTATTTGCGTGAATTACCCGAATGCCGATATGGTCGGCCATTCAGGTGATTTTGAGGCGGCCAAGCGGGCGGTGCGTTTTTTGGATGCCCAAGTTAAACGTTTGGTGGACGAAGTGGTGGAGAAAAAAGGCGGCCAGCTGTTTTTGTTGGCTGATCATGGCAATGCCGAAGAAATGGTAAACTTGAAAACCGGCGCGCCCTTGACCGAACACACGAATAATCCAGTGCCGTTTTTAATTGTCAGAAAAGGGCTGGAAGGAAAAAAATTAAAATCCGGCCGGCTCGGCGACGCGGCCCCGACGATTTTCAAGCTGATGGGGGTGGAGAAGCCGTCCGAGATGACGGGTAAATGTTTATTGGAATAAGCTATGCGACCAAAACCAGTAGTGCTCGCGGTGTTGGACGGATGGGGCGTGGCTCCGGATGCAGAGGGTAATGCCATCGCGCGCGCCAAAACACCCAATTATGACAAATTTATCGGTGAATATCCGACCGTAACTCTCGCCGCTTCCGGTATCGAGGTTGGTTTGCAGTTCGGCGAAATGGGCAATTCCGAGGTTGGGCACTTGAATATCGGCGCCGGCCGGGTTTATTATCAGACCTTGCCGCGGATTAACAAAAGCATCGGCGACGAGACATTTTTTACCAACGAGGTCATACTTCAAGCCAAAGAGCAGGTGAAAAAAAACAAGTCAAAACTGCATATTATCGGACTCATCAGTCCGGGCAATGTGCATGCCAGCTCCGCGCACTGCTACGCGCTTTTGGAGTTGGCCCGCAAACAAAAAATAAAAAATGTTTTTGTCCATGTCATTTTGGACGGACGCGACAGCTTGTTTAACGGCGGAGCCGATTACGTCAAACAATTGCAAGTCAAGATGAAAGAGCTGAAAGTAGGCGAGGTGGCCTCTATCTCCGGGCGCTACTACGCCCTGGACCGTGATAATCGTTGGGAAAGAATAGAAAAGGCCTATCGGGTCATGACCGAGGGCAAGGGTGAGATGTTTTCCGACCCGCAGGAAGCGATCGCGGCCTCATATAAACAAGAGATTTACGACGAGGAGTTTGTGCCGGCGGTGATAGGCAAAGGCAGCAAGCCGAAAGCGCTGGTTGAGAGCGGGGACGCGGTGATTTTTTTTAATTTTCGGCCGGATCGGGCGCGGGAATTGACGCAGGCCTTTGTCTTGCCGAGTTTTGCCAAGTTTGAGCGCGCCTATATAAAAGATTTGTATTTTGTCACCATGACTGAATATGAACGTGAAATACCGGTGAGCGTGGCCTATCCCCCCGTGGTCGTGCATAAATGTTTGGCCGAAGTGGTCAGTGCGGCCGGACTTAAACAATTTCACGTGGCCGAGACGGAAAAATACGCTCATATCACTTTTTTCTTGAACGGGACGGTGGAGACGCCTTTTTCGGGGGAGGAGAGAAAGATTATTCCTTCACCCAAGGTGGACTCATACGCGAAAAGACCGGAAATGTCGGCGCCGGAAATAGCCAAAGAAGTCGTGCGGGCGATTGAAGCGGATAAATATGACGCCATTTTTTGCAATTTTGCCAATGCCGATATGGTCGGCCATACTTCTGATTTTGAAGCGACCAAACAGGGGATAGAAACAATTGACAAGGCCTTGGGCGCGATTGCCGAACATACGCTCGCCAAAGACGGCGTATTTTTCATCACCGCCGACCACGGCAATGCCGAAGAAATGATAAATTTGCAGACCGGCGAGATCAGTAAAGAACATTCGACCAATCCGGTGCCATTTATCATTATCGCGAAAAAATATCGCGGGCAGGCGGGTTTGGGCGGCGATGCGCCGGGCGGAGATTTGAGTTTGGTAAATCCGGTGGGAGTTTTGGCGGATGTGGCGCCCACGATTTTGGCGGCGATGGAATTGGAACAGCCCGAAGAAATGACTGGCCGGTCGCTTTTGGTTTAGGATGTGTTCGTATCCTGCACTCCTAAAATATTTTTTAGTTTAAGGACGATTTCTTCCTCCGCTTCTTTCAAACTTTTATTTTCCACTATAAAAGAAAAATTGTTTTTAAGCCCGTTTGGTTTATAGTCGGCCAAATGGGTTTTTAAATCCAGATTTTTTTTGCTGTTTATCATCACGTGGACCGCTTGAGGTTTGTGGGGCGCGGTGTGTTCGTGAAGCAAGAGGGTGAGATTGGCTTCGGGCGAGGTATTGATAAGCTCATCGATAATGTCGCGTAAATCCGCTTCGCGCGCGCCGCAGCGGATGAAATCTTCACGAGTAATAATACTCCAGACCAGACCGAGTTTTTTATCAATTTGCATATTGGCGAGCGCGTTTCCCCAGAGTTTTAGCATCGCAATGGTGCGGGTGCGATAAAGATGGCGGACTATTTTTTCGCGGTCAGCGCCCAAACCGATTAGCTTACTCGCATTGGCTAAAGTATCCGGCCGGACATTGTCCGCCTTGAAACTTTTGGTTTCAGAAATGATTCCGGAGAGTAAAGCGGTCGCCACCGGTTCATCAATATTTTCTTCCCCCATTTTTCTAAGCACGTCAAACAAGACCTCGGCCGTGGAGGCGCAGGTTAAGTCCACGAAATTTATCTGCCCGAAGTGCTCGTTGCCCGGCTGATTGTCTATATTGATTATTGGAGTTTTATAGAACAGGTCGGTATTGTTGTCAAAGATCGCGCCCAAGGCCGCCAGATCGGGAGAATTTAAGACAAAAATCAGGTCGTAGCGAAAATCGCTTTGGGCGGTACGGATATTATCGCGTTGCAAATACCCCTGTTTGGGTGTGACAAAAATCCGCAAACGTTTATCCTTTACATCATAGCTTAATTCTTGCACGCCGGTTTTTTCCACGTCCAAAGAGATGACAAACTTTTGCAGATGGGCAAATTCGTTTTTAATTTTATCAGCATTTTTTAAAAATCTAAGGTTTTCCGCCAGAGTAAAATCGGTACAAACCGCGTCCGCCATTTTATTGCGACCCTCTAAAAACGACAGCAAAGCCGAGGCGCAGGCGATCGCATCGCCCGCGCCGTCTTTGCGGAATGTTATCAAGATATTTTTTTTGGTTTTTAGCAATTGCGCCGCTTGCTCTAGATTGGTAAGTGACATATTTTTTACCCTGTTAAATAATTTGCTCCGCAAATTAAAATCAAAGATTTTATTTGAGCAGGGTGAATAGAGGATAATACCATGGGGTCTGGTTTTTGTCAATCTATTGATTTCTTCGCTAAAATTGTATAAAATTATTAGTGTTACGCTTGATTTCAAATATGCCCGAGCTGATAAAGGCCTATGAGCCAAAAAAGTACGAGGACGATATTTATAAACGTTGGGAAGACAGCGGATTTTTTAATCCCGATGTTTGTATAAAAAAGGGTATCACAGATGAAGCTGCCCCTTATTTTAGCATTGTTTTGCCCCCGCCTAATGTGACCGGCACTCTGCATATGGGACACGCGGCCATGCTCGCGATTGAGGATGTGATGGCGCGTTATCACCGGATGCGCGGCGAGCGGACACTTTGGGTGCCTGGGACTGACCACGCCGCCATCGCCACCCAAAGTAAAGTGGAGAAGATTTTGTGGGAGGATGAGAAAAAGACCCGCCACGATTTGGGACGGGCGGTGTTCTTAAAAAGAGTGAATGATTTTGCGCAAAAATCTCACGATACCATTGTAAAACAGTGCAAAAAAATGGGGGCCTCGCTTGATTGGTCGCGCGAAGCGTTTACCCTGGACGAAAAAAGAAATTTGGCCGTGGGAACGGTTTTCAAGAAAATGTATGATGATGGTTTGATTTACCGAAAACTCCGGCCCGTTAATTGGTCGGTAAAAGGAGGCAGCACAATATCCGATGATGAGATTGTTTACCAGGCGCGCCCGGGTAAATTTTATACTTTTAAGTATGCGCCAGATTTTCCTTTCACTATTGCCACCACCCGCCCGGAAACCAAGCTGGGGGACTCGGCCGTGGCCGTCAATCCGAAAGATAAACGGTATAAAAAATATATCGGCCAGGTTTTTAAGACGGATTTTTTGGGACAAGAATTAAGCTTAAAAGTTATTGGCGAGGCAGGCGTGGATATGAGCTTTGGCACGGGCGCGCTGGGCGTGACGCCGGCGCACTCAATGGTAGATTATGAAATGGCGGTCAAGAATGGCTTAGAAATAATTAAAGTGATTGGCGAGGATGGAAAAATTACTTTAAAAGGCGGCAGATTTTTTGGCTTGACCGGATTAGAAGCAAGAAAAAAAATTGTGGAAGAATTGAAAAAAAATAATTTGTTGGAAAAAGAAGAGGACATCGTCCAAAATGTCGGCACTTCAGACAGATTTGGCGATGGGATAGAGGTTTTGCCGAAATTACAGTGGTTTATTGGCGTAAACAAAAAATTTAAATTGCCCAAGTCAAAAATAAAGGGAATTAAAAATGGACAGAAAGTAAGTTTGAAAGAATTGATGCAGGTGGTGGTAAAAAAAAGCCAAATAAAAATTATACCGGACAGATTTGAACAGACGTATTTTCACTGGATAGATAATTTGCGCGATTGGTGCATCAGCCGCCAGATTTGGTACGGTCACAGAGTGCCGGTTTGGTATCACGCTCCGATTTGTATTCCCAAAAAAGGGAGTGAGAGCGAGGTAAAAAAATGTATTGATACTGTCGTCGCGGTAAACTCGCCGGTATGTCAGTTCTGTGACGCGAAATACATTCAGGATGAGGATACTTTGGATACTTGGTTTAGCTCCGGACTTTGGACATTTTCCACGCTGGGTTATCCTGATTTAGACGCGGAGGATTTGAAAAATTATCATCCGACGAGCGTGATGGAAACCGGCTATGATATTTTGTTTTTTTGGGTGGCGCGGATGATTTTGCTGACCGCTTACACGCTGGGCGAGATTCCGTTTCAGACGGTTTATTTGCATGGTCTGGTTCGCGATGCGGAGGGCAGAAAAATGAGCAAAACGCTCGGCAATACCATCAATCCGCTGGATATGATTGAAAAATATGGCACGGACGCGACCAGATTATCCCTTTTGCTTGGGGTTACGCCGGGCAATGATATGAAATTGTCCGAAGAAAAGATTGCCGGTTTTCGCAATTTTGCCAACAAGCTTTGGAATATCAGCCGTTTTATAATCGGCCAGATACGGGGGCCTAATTACGAGATGCAAATAGACATTAAAGAACCAAAAGCGGGAAGCTTAACCTTGGCTGATAGGTCAATTTTGTCCAGACTTACGGAGATAACCAAAAGCGTCACCTCGGATATAGAGAAGTATCAGTTTTCTATAGCGGGAGAAAGATTACGTGAGTTTACTTGGAACGAATTGGCTGATTGGTATTTGGAAGTCGCAAAAATTGAGGGAGATAAGGTAGAGATATTGAATTATGTTTTAAATACTATACTGAAACTTTGGCATCCGTTTATGCCATTTGTGACCGAAGCAATTTGGAAGGAAATTTACGGGGGAGAAAATATGCTTATGGTTGAACAATGGCCAGAGGTAAAATCAACTGTGTTGGAAACAAAGGGAGGCAAAAAATCAACCTGGACCCCCTCATATGATACCAATGCGATTGCCGAATTTGATCGAGTAAAAAATATTATACAGAGTATTCGTTATATTAAATCTAATTACAACATTGCCGTAAGCAAAAAAATCCCGGTAATCTTTTCGAAAGGTACATTGCCAAAGTGGTTATCAGAAAATATTGAATATATCGAAAGACGGGCTGGTGTTATAATAAAAAAGGAATCGAACTCAAAGTTGTTATCAACTTTCAATGTGGCTGGTGTTGATGTCAGTATCGATATTGGTGAGGGCGTGGATGTAGAAAAAGAAAAAGCCAGATTACAAAAAGAAATAAAAAATATTGAACCCTATGTAAAAGGGCAGGTGAAGAAAATTGGCGTTAAAGATTTTATCAAAAACGCGCCCAAAGAAGTGGTCGAGGCGGAAAAGAAAAAATTGGCCGAAGCGCAAGAGAAATTGGGAAAATTACAACAACAATTAAAGCATTTAAACATTTAAACATACAAACCCCGGTACCAGAGCAAAGCTCGGTACGGGGCACAGCATTTAAACAAGTTTATATTCAGTATTTTAATTTTATGTCTATATCAACATCAACAGACCAGCAAAAAATAAACGAACTTCTAACCCGAGGGGTGGATGAGATAATCGGTAAAGAAGAATTGGAGAAAAAATTGAAAAGCGGAGCCAAGTTACGCGTAAAATTGGGTATTGATCCGACCAGCCCGAATTTGCATTTAGGGCGTTCCATTCCGCTGTTAAAACTGCGCGATTTTCAGAAACTGGGGCATAAAATTATCTTCATCGTGGGCGATTTTACCGGTGTCATTGGTGACACTTCGGACAAAGATGCCGAACGCCCGATGCTGTCCAAAAAAACCGTCAAAGAGAATAACAAAAATTATAAAGCGCAGGTGGCCAAACTGATTGACGTAAAAAAAGCGGAAGTGGTATTTAACTCCAAGTGGCTCGCAAAACTGGATTATAACGATGTGGGCGAGCACGCGGACCAGTTTTCTTTGGCGGAGTTTATCGCGCGGGAGAATATTCGTCGTCGTTTGGATGCTGGCACGCGCATTTCTCTACGCGAAGTATTGTACCCGTTAATGCAGGGTTATGATTCGGTGGCGGTAAAAGCGGATGTGGAAGTAGGGGGAACAGACCAGAGATTCAATATGTTAGCCGGCCGAGAATTGCAGGCGCATTTCAAGCAAAAGCCGCAAGCGATTGTGATGAACCCGTTAATTGAAGGGACAGACGGACGCAAAATGAGCGCAAGCTGGGGCAATACGATTAATTTCAATGACGCGCCCAACGATATGTTTGGTAAGATAATGTCCATTACCGATAATCTGATTGTGAAATATTTTACTTATTTGACGCGGGTGTCAATGACAGAGGTAAAAGCCGTGGAGAACGCTCTTGCCGGTGGCAGCAATCCGCGCGATTATAAGCTGAAATTGGCCTATGAAATTGTAAAGTTATATCACGGAGTCAAGGCGGCCGCCAAAGCGCAGAAAAATTTTATAAAAACTTTTTCCAAAAAAGAAAAACCCGAGGATATGAAAGAACTGTCGCCAAAAGCATTAGAGATTGTTTCGGTTTTGGTGGAAGCCGGCTTTGCGGCCAGCACTTCACAAGCGCGCCGCGCGATTGTCGAGGGCGGGGTAAAAATAAATGATGAAAAAGTAAAAGAAGTGGATACTCAAGTAAAATCAGGTGATATTGTGCAAAAGGGCAAGCGATTTTTTGTCAGAATAAAATAATTTGACAATCTGGTTAACTTGTGTTAACTTATATATATAATTTTTTATATTAAGTTAACAAAGGAGTTGATTTTTAGCTAAAATATTGTGAAAAATGAATTTCTTACAACTAGTGAATTAGCCAAACAATTAGGCATTAGCCGAGTGGCCGTATTTAAAAAGATTAAAAACGGCCAGCTTAGGGCGGTTTTGAAGGGCAGAACTTATTTAATAAGAAAAGAAGACGCTGATGAATTGCTTGGGGATAATTTGCCAAAGAGAAAAAAGGAAAATATTGAGAAAATTGTTAATAAAGCCATATCTGATTATGGTGAAACCTTTAAATTGTTAGGCAGAGAATAATATGGTTGAGCTCAAGGTTAATGAGATAAAGTTTGTGGCGCATAGTTTGGCGCAAAAATTGATGAAATTTAGTGAGCCCATTCCGGATTTTTCCACTCGCTACCCGGCTATTTTAGAGAGTTGTTTAAATACGCCGTTCCAAAGATATGCCAATAAAGATGTTTACAAGGGCTTTACTTTAAAAGCCGCAATGCTTTTTTATTTGATGATAAAAAACCATCCTTTTCAGAACGGAAATAAAAGAGTGGCAGTAATGACTTTGTTGTATTTTTTAAGTAAGAATAATAAATGGCTGGAAGTGGATACCAAGGAATTATACAATTTTTCAGTTTGGGTGGCCGAGAGTCCGGCTGATTTAAAAGATGAAGTGGTCGCCGCAATAGTCAAAAAATTTAAAAAATATATTATTTCTTTGCAGATTAAGTAATTATGATTTTAGAAATTAAAAAACAAATAAAGAATCTGCTTCAAGAAGCCGGGGTGGAGGTTGAAATTGATTTGGTTTATCCGCCCAAAGCAGAACTGGGCGATTTGGCTCTGCCTTGCTTTGCTTTGGCCAAAGCCATGAAAGTCAATCCGATTGAGGCCGCCAAAGCCGTTACGGAAAAATTAAAAACCAAAGACCTGAAACTGGTTGATAAGATTGAGGCCGCTGGTCCTTATGTGAATTTTTATTTGAACAGCCAAGCTTTGGCGGATTTAGTCCTGCGCGAGATAAAAAAACAAGGCAAAAATTATGGCAAAAATAATCTTGGTAAGAGCAAAAAAATATTAGTGGAATTTGCCCAGCCCAATACGCACAAGGCCTTTCATATCGGCCATTTGCGCGGCACGCTGGCCGGAGAAAGTTTGGCGCGGATTTTGGAAAATGCCGATTATAAAGTGACGCGCGTAAATTATCAGGGGGATGTGGGGATGCACATCGCCAAATGCCTGTGGGGCATTTCGCAAATCCGAAACTATAAATCCGAAATCCGAAATTTGAAGACGATTGTTGAAAAAGTGAAATGGTTGGGCGAGGCCTATGCCGCCGGCGCCAAGGCGTTTGAGGAGAGTGAAAAATCCAGACAGGAAATCACAGCGATTAATGAGAAAATTTATCTGGGCGAGGATAAAGAGATAAAAAAATTGTATAAAGCTACGCGCGCTTGGAGTTTGGCGTATTTTGCTAAAATTTATAAACGTCTGGGGACAAAATTTGATAGATTTTACTTTGAATCGGCCATGGCGAGAGCGGCGATAGAAATAGTGAAAGCGGCTTTGCGCGCGGGAGTTTTGGAACAAAGTCAAGGCGCGGTCATATTCGCCGGGAGCAAACAGGGCCTACATGACCGGGTTTTTTTGAACCGCTTGGGCTTACCCACTTATGAGGCCAAAGATTTGGCTTTGGCCGAGAAACAATTTAAGGAATTTAATCCGGATAAAATTATTCACGTTGTGGCTCGTGAGCAAAGCGAGTATTTCAAAGTTTTATTCAAAGTATTGGAAAAAACTTTACCCGAGAGCCGAGGCCGGGAAAAACATCTGCTCTATGGCTGGGTGTCTCTCAAAAGCGGCAAAATGAGTTCACGCGCCGGCCAGGTCGTATTGGGCGAGTGGCTTTTGGATGGAATAAAAAAAGAGATAGATGATATAATGAAAGATAGTCGCGTGGGGGATAAAGACAGGGTGGCGGAAGCTGTTGCCAGCGCGGCCGTTAAGTATGCATTTCTTAAAACCGGCCTAAAAAATGATATTAATTTTGATTTTAAAGAATCAGTGAGCCTGTCGGGCGACAGCGGCCCCTACCTGCTTTATATCGTCGCCAGAATAAAGAGTATCTTAAATAAATCAAAAGGCATTAAAAAGTTAAAAGTCAAAAAAAGTAATTTTACTGTCAATGAGTATGAAAAGAGCTTGTTGCTAAAATTGGCCGAGTTCCCGGAAGCGGCGGCGCGCGCGGCGCGTGCGCTTGATCCATCAGTCTTGGCGCAGTATTTATTTAATTTAGCGCAATTATTTAACAGCTTTTATACCCAATGTCCAATTCTAAAAGCGGAGAAAGAGGTTAAGTCTTTTAGATTGAGTTTAATTCAAGTGGTTGAGCCAGTGATGGAAAGAGGCCTAAGTTTATTAGGTATAAAAACAGTTGATAAAATGTAATATGAAAATCTTAGCCAAAATATTTAAAAAAGAAAAACCAACCGTACCGGCTTGGTGGGTAGGGGCGCTTTTGCTATTGGCGGTGTTTGGATTGGTGGATTCATTTTATTTGTTGGTAAAGCAATTTTCCCATCAGGACGTGGTTTGCAATCTCTATGCTTTGAATGGATGCGAAACGGTTTTAAATAGCGAGTATGCAAAATTATTTGGCGTAAATCTTTCAGTTTGGGGATTTTTGTATTACTTAGCCGTTTTTGTGTTGGCGCTGATTTTTGCGGCCACGGCAAAAAAGAGATATTTTAATTTATTATTCGCTCTGTCAGCTTTTGGTTTCCTCTTTTCCGTGAGATTGGTTTATTTGCAGGCGGCGGTATTGGAAAATCTGTGTTTTTACTGCCTGCTGTCGGCTTTATTCTCCACTTTGATTTTTATCACCAACGGAGTTTATTATATTTTTGGCGGGGGGAGAGACAAAAGCGATTTATGAAAAATAAAACTGAAAAGCTTCCAATTTGGTTTCTTTCGGTCGCTTCACATCAATTATTAACTCCGGCCTCCATTATAAAAGGGTATATTGGATTGATTCAAGATGGGGCTTATGGAAAAATTTCAAAAGAATTGGCCTCGGTTTTGGGTGATATTTATGAAAGCAATGAAAAACTGATCGCGCTCATGGATGAGTTTCTGGATATTTCCAAGATTGAACAGAATCGGATAAAATTCAGTTTTGAAAAGAAAGATATAAATAAAATTATCAGCGAATTGACCCCAGAATTAGCCCGGCGGGCCAACCGAAAAGGGCTGGAATTTAAGTGGCGTCCCGCCGCCAAAGCGATGGCGCTATCTGTGGATGAAGAGAAGATCCGCCATGTAATTTTTAATTTGGTTGACAATGCCGTCAAATATACACGGGCCGGTATGGTTGAGGCGCAGATTAGAGAAGAAAATGGCGGTCTAAGTTTTTGTGTAACCGATACCGGTTTGGGGTTTGGGCCGATTGATGAAGCCAATTTTTTTCAAAAATTTTATCGTGGCCAAAACGTAAAAAATTTTGATTCTACCGGTACCGGCCTCGGTCTTTATATCTGCCGTCAATTTGTTAAAGGACATGGCGGACGGGTCTGGGCTAAAAGCCGGGGGCCGGGTCGGGGCAGCGAGTTCGGCTTTTATATTCCCCAAAAATAGGCGTGATTTTTAGGGGTTTGCCAATGATTTTGAAATGCGTTAAAATACTATATAATCTAAATATCCTAACTAATCTATATAATCTAAACACTGTATGTTTCAAAAACCATCTCCGGAAATCGCTTTGCAGGAAAAAAATAAACCCGCCGTCAAACATGATGATGTGGAGACGGTCGTGGGGCCATCCGTCCATGTGGAGGGCGATTTTTCGTCCGAGGGCAATATCTTGGTGAAAGGAGCGGTGTCCGGCAATGTCAAAACCAGTAAATTATTTACCTCGGAAGAGGGCTCAAGAGTGCTGGCCAGCGTCAAGGCCGGCAACGCGGTGGTATCCGGCGCCATCAAGGGTAATGTCAAAGTGGACGACCGTCTGGAGGTAACCGCTTCGGCTCGGATTTTTGGCGATGTGGAATGTGGTATTCTGGTGGTGGAAGCGGGCGCTCTGCTCAAGGGTAAAATAACCATGAAGGGCATAAACATAGAAGATCCGAAAGAGAGCAAGAAATCGGGTTTACTCTCCGGCCGCGTCGGTAAAGAGGCGGACAAATAAAAACATGTGGCACGTAACACATAACACATAACACATAACATGTAACATGAAACATGAAACCGTTAATAATTATTCTAATTATTCTAAATAATAAATCCCAATGGGCAAAACTCTAAATCCTAAGCACGAAATCCGAAACAATTTTAAAAATCCCAATTAATTAAATTCAAAACGGTTTTAAATTTGTGTTTTTGAACATTTGGATTTGTTTAGAATTTAGATATTAGAATTTCGGATTTTAGGAATTATTGATTACTAGTTACTGTTTACTGATTACTGTTTTTATGTATGTTTATCTATATGACAACTTTCTTAGGAAAAAGAAATACGAATCAACTATTAAAGCGATAGAAACGAGGTTGACGGATTTTGAAATTGCCGGTAAGATAATCCGGCTGCAAAATTTCACCAATACCGAAGCGGTGATAGAGGAGGAAATTAAAAATGGCGCCACCGCCATCGTCATGGTGGGTAATGACGAGACCTTTGGCCGGGTGCTGGCCCGCGGCGCGGCTTGTCAGGTGTTGTTTGGCTTCCTGCCGGTCGGGCCGGAGAATACCATTGCCGAGGTTCTGGGCATACCGGAAGGAGAGGCGGCCTGCGACATATTGGCGCAAAGGCGAAAAGTAAAATTGGATGTGGGCTGGATAAGTAATCGTAATCGTTATTTTGTTTCTCAACTGCATATTCCGCCTTCGGATATCACGATCGAGTATGATGAGAAGTTCAAGGTTTCCGGCAAATACAGAAAAATGGAGTTGGTAATCTGCAATTTACAGCCCTTTGTTTGGAATCGGCGCGGGCAGGCGGATTTCGTGGTTCATCCGCAGGACGGCAAATTAGAAGCGTTTTTGCGGCCGATGTCAGGGCGAAGCATGTTTCGCGATAAATATGAAGACCCTAGCGTGTTTCCTTTTGAAGAGATGGTGATAACGGGTGAGGGTCCTTTTATTGTGGAGGCCGACGGCACGACCACGAAAGAAACCAAAATCGTGGTAAAATTGGCAAAAAATAGGATTGAGATGATTGTGGGCCGCGAGAGGAAATTTTAGCAACATTTAGACAGATTTGTTTTTTGATTATAAAATAGCTTTATTAAGTCCGGATGGTGGAATTGGTATACACACTAGGTTGAGGGCCTAGGCTCGCAAGAGCGTGCGGGTTCGACTCCCGCTCCGGACACCAAGACAAAACTTTTCGGCTTTTTGAGCGGAACGGCTGACCAATGCCGCGCCGCCCGAGTGTCAGATTTCGTTCCTGCCGCGCGAAGCGCGGCAATAGGTCAATTTCTTTCAAAAAATCGGAAAGTCAGGTTTTGGTGTATTTATACAATTCCGCTCGAACCTATTTTATCAAAAATTCCTGAAAAAATCCATTCGCTCGCGGGCAAAAAATTTCCTCCCCTAAAACCCCTCCATTTTTTGCCCGCTCGCCTAAATTTAATTTTTTGCGAAAAACTATGGA
>Ga0209541_10009109_pt1 | contig 16152 bp, 19 predicted proteins | sample RifCSPlowO2_01_FD_184027 | JGI IMG/M metagenome (GOLD analysis project Ga0209541, IMG submission 184027) | Groundwater microbial communities from Rifle, Colorado - Rifle CSP2_plank lowO2_0.1 (SPAdes) (version 2) | ecosystem: Environmental > Aquatic > Deep subsurface > Groundwater | place...
GTTTCACATATATTGACTATTTTCTCATTTGGCTGTTGTATAATATGAAGGTCGTATGAAGAAGATTTATATAAGTAAAAGCCGTATTGATGGCAAAGGGATTTTTGCCGGAGAATTCATTTCAAAAGGTAAATTGATCCAGTATATTTCAGGCACGAAAGTTAAGAAACTTCTAAAGACCAAAGAAGACTCCCTTTCTATCCCTACTTGGTTCGGGCTCGGTCGAAGTTATTGGATGGACCCCGGCGATGGCCCTTTTCGGTATCTCAATCATTCATGCAACCCGAATGCTGCAGTTTCAGGTATGAAATCACTCATTGCTCTGAGGGATATCCCACAAGATGAAGAAATAACATTTGATTACTCAATGACCGATGCAGATCCTTTATGGGAAATGCCTTGTACCTGCGGAATGAAACAGTGCCGTCGAACGATACGTTCGATCCAGTTCGTTTCCCCGGATACCTTTAAGAAGCATATGCCACATGTCCCTCGTTATTTCCAACGGTTGTATCTTCGGACATACGTCTTAGATAAGGTAAAATCAAAGAACCATGTTGGATAGGAAATCTAAAATTTTCTTCAGTATATTTTTTGGACTTATATTGATATCAGTGGCTGTTACCTACTATAGGCTCGAAATACTGGAAGACTTCCACGCTTTTACGGAGGATGAAGATATTCCCCGTGCGGTCGATTTCTACCTTAATCTAGTGGACCAATTATGACTGAATTCGGATGCGAATGGGATGCGGCGCAATTTCTCATATTTTCTAGCAATGTAGACCCGCTTGTCTATTATTCCCATTTGGGACCGATGATTGCCGCGCTTCTCCTTGGTATATTCGTCCTTCTTAATAATCGAAAAGCACTTGTGAACTGGGCACTCTTTTTTGTGACGCTTATGTTCGCGGCGTGGACGTATTTTGATCTTATTCTGTGGGCCTCGCCGACTCCGCAGGACGTCATGTTCTTCTGGTCTGCCATTATCCCAGTAGAGATGCTTATCTACGCAGGATCACTATATCTCGTATACCTTTTCACGAACGGCCAAAAAGATATATCCCTCACGAAAAAGATACTCATCGCCATACCATTCATACCGCTCATACTACTCCTCCATACATCGTATACCGTAACCGGTCTCTCGCCCGATTGTGACGAGGGCGCCATAGAAGGTCCTGTTATCCAGTACATGTACCTTTTTGAATTCGTGTATATCATTTGGACGGCTCTTCTCGCTACGAGAGGAGTCATGCTTTTGAAAAATATAACTGAGCGAAAGCAAATGCTCTTTGTGGGAATCGGTGTCGTGCTTCTTTTGCTCGTATTCAGTTTAGGGAATATTACACTGGTTTTTTCTCTCGATCCGGCATGGGAGCAGTACAAGCTCTTCGGGATGCCGATATTTGTGGCATTCATCGCCTACAGTATCGTCAAGTTCAGGACATTCAACGCGAAAGTGATGGCCGCGCAAGCTCTAGTGGTGGCGCTAGCGATCGCAGTGCTCTCGCTCCTCTTTCTACAGACCATACCCAATATTAGGATCATTGCAGGGATTACGTTCATATTCGTTTGTGTGCTCGGCTACTTGCTAATACGGAGCGTTAAACGGGAGGTGCAGCAGAGGGAGCATATTGAGGTATTGGCAAAAGAGCTTGCAGAGACCAACGACCGGCAGGAGACGCTCATTCACTTTATCGGGCACGAGGTGAAAGGATCTTTGGCCAAGGATATAGGAGCATTCGCCTCACTTTCTGAAGGCGATTTGGGCGTCCTGCCGGAGACAGCAAAACCGTTCGTAGCGCACGCACTCGCCGAGTCGCGTCAGAGCGCGGGTTCAGTAGAAAACATTCTTAAGGCCGCGAACCTGAAAAAGGGAACTGTCACGTATACAAAAGAACCATTTGACCTGAAGGCACTCATCGTAGGGGCAGTTGAGAAGGCGAAGCCGGTGGCAGAGGAGAAGAATCTCTTTCTTTCCTTCGTTGCCGCCGAAGGAGCATCGTATCAGATGACCGGAGACAAAGGACAAATCAACGACCATGTACTGCGTAACCTTATTGATAATGCCATCAACTACACGCCGGCAGGCTCGGTGGCGGTCTCCCTCAAGCGAGACGGCACGAAGATCGTGTTTGCGGTAAAAGATAGCGGCGTCGGCATCACTGAAGAAGACAAGGAGCGGCTCTTCACCGAAGGCGGCCACGGCAAGGATTCGCAGACGGTGAATGTCCACTCGACCGGCTACGGCCTCTATATCGCGAAGCAGATAACCGAGGCGCACGGCGGCACTATCCGCGCCGAGTCCGAAGGAGCGGGCAAGGGCTCCACCTTCATCGTGGAACTCCCTGTGTGATGTAATAAGGGGCGTGCTTCTATTGTTCGGTAGAGTTAGAATGGCACAATGCAGGCTAGACCGATAATCTTGAAATTTGGGGGAAGTATTATTACTGATAAGCGAAGCGGGAAGCCAGTCGTTAGGACTCGTTTAATAAAACGGCTTGCACGAGAAATCGCACATGTGCGCTCCAACAAAGTAGCCAAACAGCATCCACCACTGATTCTTCTATATGGAGCTGGTTCGTTTGGGCACCCGCTGGCTCATAAGTATCGACTCTTGGGAAGAACACTTTCAATCGAAACTCTTGTTGGTATGGCAAAGACCACTTCCACCGTGTGCAAACTCGGCATAGCACTCACCGACATTTTTCTTGAAGAAGGAGTTTCTGTGGTCCCACTCCAAACAAGCTCGTTTGTGCAAGAACAAAAAGGGAAACTTGTCATTACCAATTATCCTCTCATTGAAGACATTCTTTCTCATGGAGGAATACCTATGTTCGGAGGAGATGTAATTATCGCTGATCGCCGCCGTACAGCCATTGTGTCTGCCGATACACTTGCTTCGGAGCTCGTTCAGCACTTCCGTAGCCAGAAGCTGCTGTTCGCGACGGATGTAAACGGTGTGTATAAGAGATTTCCGGCACAAAATCATGAAAAACCGCTTAGTGTAATTTCCCGAAAGGAGTTGCAAGTCATGACCACATCGCACGTTGTCAAAAAAATCGCTCTTGATGTAACGGGGGCTATGGCGGGGAAACTGCGGGCGCTTCTTCCTCTCCGGAATTGCACGGTAACCATTTTCAATGGCTTATTTCCGAATACTCTTACAAAGGTATTGCGCGACGAAATGCTGGGTACTCGCATCGTACTATAAAAAAGAAGCGCGCATCAGCCGTGAAGCAGATGCGCGCGAATTTGTATTGCAATGTCCCTCATCTCATTACAAGGGTACCGAGGTCTCTAATGGTGCTGGAGGACAACAGTGTCGGCAGACAGCGCCGCTCTTATTTTTGATGTAATCGGAAAGCATCTCCCGAGCTCCTTGACGAAGCCAGAGCGTGATGGCGTCTTTTGGAAGCATCCAAGTGTATCCCCCGATCTCTTCTTCTGACCTCTCGTCAGGGGTTGGTAGAAGCGAGTCCTGAATGTGCCCGGCATAGAGCGAGACCCAGACCCTGGGAACAATTCGGTAGACACCCCGTCGTTCACTCTCGACCGTTATGAAGTTTGCAAGCCCGGGAAGCTCTTCATCAATAAGTCGTGCAATCACCGAATGATCCGGTTCCCCCTTATGTGATGTTTCCATAGGGGGAGAGAACATCCCCGCATATTTCCCGAGGTGCGGCTTCGTTTGTAGCTCTTGGATAATCAGAACTTCGCGGCGGGGATTGCTGACAATGAGTGCGACCCCTCTAACGCGGAGGATGGGCATACCGTGAGTCATAACGCTCTCCTCTGTAGTTAGGTCGTACGACCGATTGAAAGGTCCGCTAACCCTACGAGAATAGTGGTAATGTCTTCCTGTAAGCCCAAGTTCTCAAGTGCTTTTTTCCCTTTTTGCACTAACTCGTGCATCCGCGTTTCGCAGTAAGAGACAGCGCCGATTTCGCGCAAAATTCCTCGCACATCATTGAGTTCATCAATGCTAATCGGATGTTTCCCAACAAAAGATGCGATTTGATTGCGTTGCGTTTGACTCCCGTGCGCCTGTGCAAACACCGTAAGAAGTGTTTCCTTACCTTCCTCAAGGTCTGAAGTAACAGGTTTCCCAACTTCTTCTTCAGAGCCGAATATTCCAAGGAGGTCGTCCTTGACCTGGAAGGCTATCCCGATAGGTATCGCATATTGCGAAATTGTTTCGAGTTTTTCGGCACCCGCACCGGCGAGGATCATACCGAACTGAAGTGGTCCTTCGAATGTGTAGCAGGCGGTTTTGAATCGATGGATTTTCGTAATTTCTTCCTCGCTCACCATCCTCTTGAGAGGGGTGAGGATATCGAGAACTTGACCGATGACTGTGACATCCACCGTGGCATGCATTTTCTTCAGAGCAAGAAGCAATCGTTCAGGAGGAAAATCGCTTTTTGTAATCGCCTCGTAAGCCATAGCACAACACAGGTCTCCGGCGAGAAGTGCCATTGATTCTGCGAAGTGTTCACGATCTCGATTGCCGAAATTCTTCAGAAGTCCCCGATAATTGCTCTCGAATACTCGATGAACCGTCGGCTTATTTCTGCGTAGATCCGAGCGATCTATGAGATCGTCGTGTATCAGGAAGAATGCATGAAGAAGTTCTATGGCGATTGCGGGTTTGAGAATCCGATCGCTATCCTCGCCACCTCCGGCCCGGTAGCCGATTTCCACAAGGGCAGCGCGTATGCGTTTTCCTCCTCCTGATGCAAACATGCTAACAACACGGGCAATTTCTTGCCCAGACGAATCAAGAGCTCCCAAATTGGCTGTTTTCTCTTTGAGATACGTTTCGAGTGCTGGTTCAAATCGTCCGAGGAAGTGCTTCAGGTAAGTCTTCAATCCACTTTTTGAGTCCACGTGATACTCCTTTTCTTGAGTGATGATGTAATTTGTTCCATGTCCGGAATGACAAAGGACTTTTTGCCTCTCGCAAGATACTACAAAAGTAATAAAACGTCCATTTCCCTGGCTACGGCCTCTATATCGCGAAGCAGAGCGCCGCGCAGCGGCGCTCTGTTTTACCGAGGAATACTTTTTCTGCGCGTCATGTGTTATAGAAGATATATTCATGCAGGCAGTTATTCTCGCAGCCGGAGAAGGGAAACGCATGCGGCCGCTCACCTTGGAACGTCCGAAGCCGCTTATCGAGGTGGCGGGCCGCCCCATCCTCGAACACATTATCGATGCGCTCCCGCGGGAGGTAGACGAGATTATCCTCGTCGTTGGCTATAAAGGCGGCCTCATCAGGGATCATTTCGGCGTGTCTTATAAGGGCCGGCGTATCCGCTATGTACACCAGTGGATGCCGGCGGGGACTGCGCACGCGCTCTCTGTGGCCGAGCCGCTCCTCCGCGAAGGGCGCTTCGTGTTCGTCTGCGGCGACGACCTCCATGGAGCAGAAGCTTTTGAAATAGCGCTTTCACACCCGCTCGCGCTCCTCGCCGCAACGCATCCGGAGCCGTCCTTATTCGGCGTTCTCGAGCTTAACGCAGACCATACGCTCGCGAGCATTGTCGAGAAGCCCGAGATGCCGCCGACGAACCTTATCTCGACCGGCGCTATGGTGCTCGATACGCGCATCTTCGGCTATGAAGCGGCGCGCCACGAAAGCGGCGAGTACTATCTCACGTATCCACTTAACCTCTTTGCCAAGGAGCATCCCCTCATGGTCGTTATGCAGGATTTCTGGGTGCCTATCGGTTATCCAGAGGACATTACGGCGGCGGCGGAAAAGCTCATGCAGTACGGGTCCGCTACGCCCGAGGCGGTTATAGAGTGAGCGATCGGGCGACAAAACCGATTACTAGGATGCCGAAAAAATTAAAAACGAACGAGAGCAGAGCGAAATATTTCACCCGCATTTTAGAAAAGCCGAGGATGGCAATGCCGAGTTCTTCCGGCAAGGGTGAGGCGAGGATGAGTCCTCCCACAAGAAACGTTATCCATCGGAAAAGACGGCGCTTGAACAGCAGGTGGAAGCGCCGCCAGACGCTTCGGTGCGTTACTATCTTCGCGACGTGCTCCGATAAACGGTTTCGGAAAAACCGGAAAATAATGAGGTCTCCCGCTACGCACCCCGCCGCTCCGAAGAGCGCCGTACTGAAGATGCCCTGCAGGAGCGATATCTCTCCGAGAGCCACGATAGCGGGCGCCGTTGTGAATATCGACGTGAAGAACATACCGGCGATAAAAGCGCCGAAGACCTGCATCTCTCCCGCCGACACGAGGAGACTGGAAAGCACACTCGTACGCACCAGGAGTACCGCGACCAGTACGCTGAGCACGATGAGGGCGACATCTTGCAGGATATAATTCCCGTTCCCAGCATGCTTCTTCATTCTCATTATCTATAGTGTAGCGTATGTTAGAGACTATGAGACTGGCGCTTTCTGTCCAGAACCTGGAGAAGACGTATACAAATGGCACGCACGCCTTGAAGGGCGTGTCGCTTGAATCGTGGTGAATCAGGCCGGCTACTACGGCATCCCGCGCGCGGTCGCGCTCCCGCACGCCGAAGGGATACTGAAAGGCATCGGGCTCTATGAGAAGCGCTTTATGAGCAAGGGCTACCCTTGCTCATAGGAATCTTTCATCTGCAACCAATCAAAGATATGCGATGTAACCTCATCTCTCGCAGAAAAGTAATCAGGAAATTTTTTCGGATCAGTGATCGTATGAGAATTATTGAAATATGCGTCATAGCTGCTGTAAGGATATGATTCAACGAATTTCATAGATGTTTTTTTTGAACCCACTTTTTCCTTCCATTGTGAATCATGAAGTTTCAAAGGATTGAGATGGATATATGAATATAAATATTGCAGGTATTGATCATTGTTGGCATGAGTGCTTCTGAAAGGGCCTTGGAAAAGAGACCCGTTCCGTTCATTTTTATTAAAGTACATGGAATATCCAATTTGAAGCTTGAGCATAAATGTTGAAATGCCGTTTTCGATCAACGGTGTCGCTAGAATATGAAAATGATTCTGCATGAGACAGAAAGCACCAATAGCTACCAATGGTTCATCACGGTCCAAATTGAAGACATCCGCGTACTTGGTTATTCGAAGTACATTACCGATGCGAGTGTCTTGCGTGCTGTTGGCCAGATACAGAAGCATCAGAAATCTTCCTCTCCATTTCTCAATTATAGCATTGAGCAAGGGTAGCCCTTGCTCAAAACCCTTCTTGCTCAACATGCTCAACTTTATGGTATGTTAAATGGAACGGCAACGCCGCTTTTTTATTTATGGAAATTAGAAATATTGCGATTATTGCGCACGTGGACCATGGGAAGACCGCGCTCACAGATGCCATTCTGAAGCAGACGGGAGCAGTCGCAGAGGGCACCACGATGGACACGAACGCGCTCGAGCGGGAGCGCGGCATCACTATTTACTCCAAGAATGCGGCGGTGGAATATAAGGGTACGAAGATCAACATCGTGGACACGCCCGGGCACGCAGACTTCGGCTCTGAAGTTGAGCGCGTGCTGCGCTCTATTGACTCAGTGCTTCTCGTCGTGGATGCGCAAGAAGGGCCGATGCCGCAGACGCGGTTCGTCTTGAAGAAATCACTTGAACTCGGCCTCAAGCCGATCGTCGTTTTGAATAAAATTGATAAGCCCGCGGCCGACCCGACCCGCTCACACGATCAGGTGTTGGAACTTTTTATGGAACTTGACGCCACCGACGAGCAATGTGATTTTCCGGTCGTGTACGCGATCGGGCGCGATGGCCGTGCGGCCCTTCGCCCCGATGAGCTTTTGGTGGACGCTGAAAAGGATCTCACGCCGCTTCTCGATACTATCCTCGAGAAAGTGCCAGCCGCGAACCGAATTGACCGACACGACGTGTTAATCAATTCGGCTGGTACAACGCTCATGGCACAGCCGTTTAATTTGGCGTATGACAATTTCATGGGTCGTTTAGCTATCGTACGCATTTATTCCGGCAGTCTGCGCCCGAATCAGCAGGTGTTCATCAAGAAGTCGGACGGCCTGACCGGCCAGGCCACAACGCGTACCGGCCGTACGACCAACGTCTTTACCTTCAAGGGGCTCGAGCGTGTGGAGACGGCAGAAGCTTCGGCAGGGGACATCGCACTCATTGCCGGACTACCGGATATTTATATCGGCGAGACAATTACCACCGACGAGAGCGCGGCGCCCTTGCCGGCGATCGCAGTGGACGAACCGACCATCGCGCTCAACTTCCTCGTCAATAATTCTCCATTTGCGGGGCGGGAAGGGAAGTTCGTGACCTCACGTCAGATACGCGACCGCCTCGCGAAGGAGCTTGAAGTGAATGTCGGGCTCAAGGTTGATTTCAGTAGCGCAGAATCTTTTCTCGTATCCGGCCGCGGAGAGCTCCATATCGCCGTGCTTATTGAAAATATGCGCCGCGAAGGATATGAACTGCAGGTATCGCAACCCCACGTCATCACGCACGAAGAGAATGGAAAGAAATTTGAGCCGTTTGAGGAAGTCATCATAGATACTCCGTCCGAGTTCCAGGGCGCCATCATCGAGAAATTGGGCCAGCGAGGATTTATTCTTTCCGACATCCGTCCAGTCTCCAGTGTCCAGTCTCCGGCTTCCAGCGTGCGCCTCACTCTGCTCGGCCCCACGCGTGGCCTCTTGGGCTATAAGAATATGTTCATCATCGATACGAAAGGCGAGGGGATCCTCTCCTCGCGCTTTGTCGGCTTCAAGCTGTATGCAGGCGAGATAAAGAAGCGGCAGGTCGGTTCGATGATCTCGATGGCGACCGGCAAGTCGCTCGGCTATGCGCTCTGGTATCTGCAGGACCGTGGACAGCTCTACATCAAGCCCGCGACAGAAGTGTATGAGGGTATGGTCATCGGCAACACTGCGAAGGGCGAGGAGATGATGGTGAATCCGACGAAAGGTAAGAACCAGTCGAATGTGCGCGCCTCGGGTACTGATGAAGCAATTGTGCTCGTTCCGGCATTTGAACTCTCTATCGAGCGCGGTTTGGAAATAATGTCGGATGATGAGTACTTGGAAATCACGCCGAAGTCGGTTCGTCTGTGCAAACAATTTTTGACCGAGAACGATCGCGCCAAAGCTCGCCGCTAGCGGCTGACAAAGGGATTACCCTTGATATAGAAACGCCAGGGGAGCTCGGTGCCACTTGTAATGCCGACTCGGGGCGACGTAGCGATTCTTGTTTTGGGAATTTCAGGAGCATCATAGATCGCGAAGCCCGACACACTTCGCCCAGTGTGACGGGCGAAGCCGTCTGTGACAGGGCTTTTGTTCTGTGCGCCTGTAATGCCGAACGCCTGGCAGAACTTCGCCGGGCCGGAGCAGAGCGCACGGATATTGTCGGTCTTGCGGCGATGCTTCATCGTCCCGAGTCCGCCCTTGGGCTCTACCGCGCGGATAAGCACCGCGCCGATGCCGCCCTTATCAGACGTCACGTTCGCGCACCAGTGCATACCGTAGGTGAAATAGACATACCAGTGACCCCAGCTGTCGCGCATCGGCGCGCTCCTCTTCGTCACGCGGTAGGCGTGCGAGGCCGGGTCGGTGCCGTACGCTTCGGTCTCGACGATGATGCCGACACAGGAGCCCTTCTTCACGACTTTTCCCAGCAGCCTCGGCGCGAGCGTAAGCGCACTCTTAGCAAACCAACTCTGGGGCAGAGGGTTCATCGAACTAAGCATACTGGAATTTAAAACCCGCGCATTGCTGGAAGCAATGCGCGGGACCTGTGCGAGTTAGTGCAAAAGCAACTCCCCGTCCGTTATATCGGCTGTGAACATGCCGGTCCGAACCTTCAGCAGGTCCTCCGGCAAGCCAGTCTTTTGGGCGTCGTAGACGATATGAGGGAAGAGAACATCAGCCGTACAATCGAAAAAATCGAGGTCAAAGAGCTTACACGCCTTAGCTATGAACGTAGCGAATATTTCACCACTATACGATTCTCTGGCGAGAGCGTCGGCGACTTGTTGCGGCCGCATCTCTACTCGAAACGCGACATGCTCCTTGCCCTCGACTTGAGAATGTATAACGACAACCACTTCTGTCGTTAGCTTCTTATCCATGGCCCCTTCCGATTCAGGTTGTTCTGCACATAAGTCTAGCACGTTTGGAAGCGGCTCTGTGGAATCTATCGATAACTGGTCGGTCAACAATTCGAATATCCGACCTCACTCGTAAAACGGGCAAAGAAAAACCCGCCGCGCTTGCGTGCGGCGGGGCCCTTTCGGTTGTGGCTGTTCGCAGACATTGTTCTCATGATTTCTGTCATTTCCTCTGCCATTTTTCCCACGTGAAAGATTCACAGAACAGAGTCGCCGCCACCGGAAATTCTTCAGTGAACGGATAATTTCTCTGCCTTTCTTGCCACTCTTTTTGAATCAAATCTTCTGACGTTGTCTTTGCTTCTTCCGGTGTTGACGCGTCGAACTGATGAAGGGTCTCTTGTTTATTTCTAAAAATCAAGATGCATTTCATTTCGGCACCCCTTAAGAGAAGCATGTAATTTTCTTCGGATCATTCGGCTAATTACAGGGCTACCCTACCTACAATCGTCCCTAAAGTCAAAGCGAGCGAACAGCCGCCCGAGGGGCGGCTGTTGCGAAATTATCGAATTTAGAACTACTACAAGTAACGATAAATATATATTGACAAACGATAAGTCCTAAATTTAGGATGAGGGCATTAGAATTTAATAAGAATCCTTATGAAGAAAAGCTCAATATTATTCTTGCAGGTAGTTATTGTTGCTCTGATCATCGGCGTTCTTGTTGCTCTGCTTTGGGAGCCCCACCTCAGGGCAGGAACGTGAATGCCACACTCTTTGAGATCTACTTCAAAGACCCCTTTTTGGCCTATGTGTATTTAGGATCAATCCCATTTTTTGTGGGACTTTATCAGGCATTTAAGGTGTTGGGATATATTGGACAAAATAAAACATTTTCGCAAGAGACCGTGAAAGCTTTGCGGATTATAAAATATTGCGCGCTAATCACTGCGGGTGCAATCGTCGCGGCAGATGCCTTCCTCATGATAGCCGCACGTAGCACGGGGGAGGACGCCGCAGGTGCCGTTGCACTAGGCATCGTCGCCACTTTCACATCTATCATCATCGCCACTGCAGCAGCCGTATTTGAAAAAACTTTACAAAGTGCCGTCGATATAAAGTCCGAGAACGACTTAACCGTATAACCAAACCAGCATGGCAATCATCATTACCATCGACGTCATGTTAGCGAAGCAGAAAATGAGCGTCACCGAACTCGCTGAGAAAGTCGGCATCACGATGGCCAACGTCTCTATACTGAAAAACGGAAAGGCAAAGGCAATTCGCTTTGGAACGCTGGAGGCGATTTGCAAAGCTCTCGAGTGTCAACCCGGAGATATATTGGAGTACAAGAAGCCCTAATATGGAAGAAGTTAGAGCTTCGAAGGACACTGCTTCGCCATAAACAAATAACCACCCGATATCGAGTGGCTACTTGTTGCTAAAGAGAGTGCTTGCACTGCGTAGCTTTAGCGAAGCAGTGGAGGTGGCGGAAATCGAATCCGCGTCCGAATCCGGCTCTGAAAGCGTTTCTACGACGCATAGTCCCGATTAAGGTTTAGGGGAGGGCGTAAGAAATCAGAACGAAATCGCTCCTCTCCGATCCCGCAGGTTCGAGCGGCCGGCTGGGAGACCGGAGCTCTAGCTCACAGGATATTCCGCCCGCTCTCGCGCTGTGAGCGCCGGTGGAGAGCAGACGTCGCGCTAGGCGATGGTAGCGGGGTTAGCCGCGAGCCGTCGCGTAGGCGAACGCGATATCGCCGACCTTACCGAAGTAAGGCGACTTCTTCGCGCTTGCAACAGAAGTGTTGGCAAGTTTGGTGCTCGAGCGGATTAAGGTGGCTCTCGAGCATGCACCGCGTCGCACGTTTTTCAAAGGACAGACCGTCAAAGCCAGTCACCCCCCGTAAGATAATACGTTGCAGAACCTACAATCTTACGGCGACTGATCGAATTAACGATTTTTCAACACACGTGAAGCTTCACGGAGCGCATCGCGCTTCTTCAGATCTTCGCGGCGGTCCCGCTTGCCCTTGCCGCGGACGATCGCGATGCGCGCCTTCACAAATCTCTTATTAGTATACACCTCAAGAGGGACGACTGTCAAGCCTTTCTTCGATTCAGCGTCGGCGAGAAGCGAGATCTCTTTTTTAGTGAGCAGGAGCCGCCGCGCGCGCTCGGGATCGTAGCCCTTCGGCGTGTTCGCCGCCTGATACGGCGGAATCGTCATGCCGACGATGAACGCCTCGCCGCCACGCACCACCACACGCGCGCCGTCCAAGGAGCCGAGCTTATTCCGGAGCGCCTTCACTTCCGGACCCAAGAGTTCAAGCCCCGCCGCGAAGCTCTCAAGCGGGGCATATTTCAAAAGCGCTTTCTTGTATTCAACGAGGGTCATACTGGCAAGTATAGCGAAAAAATAGAAAAATAAGGCGTTTATTGTATACTATCCGCATGGCAGTTACTGCACCGAAAAAACCTAAGGGCAAGTCCGCCGGAGGCGGGAAGCCGTCGCGGCGGGGCTGGCGCGCGCTCTTTGGCGGTCCCTCCTTCTTCGGCAATCTCGTCACGACGATCCTCATATTCCTGCTCCTCATGAGCGGGTACTCGCTTGTCGCTGACCTCTTCAAGCCGGTAAGCGACGTGCCGCTCTCGGTCGTAGCTGCCGATGTCGCCGCGGGGAAGATACGCTCAATCACGGTGAACGGCGATTCGCTCGAGCTCGTGTACGTTGACGAGTCCACGAAGGAGTCGCGTAAAGACCCTTCCGCCGGCCTCCCTGAGACCTTGGCAACCTACGGCGTCACGCCGGCCGAACTCGCCAAAGTCACGATCACGATACAAGGGCAGTCGGGATTCCAGTTCTGGTTCCTCACGCTCGTGCCGATCCTCCTCCCGCTCCTTTTCATTCTCTTCCTCTTCTGGTTCCTCTCGCGCCAGGTCAAGGGGGCGGGGATGCAGGCCTTCACCTTCGGGCAGTCGAAAGCGCGCGTTATCGACCCCGCTGATGCGACTCAGCGCGTGACCTTCGCAGACATCGCGGGCGCGCGCGAGGCGAAGGAGGAGCTTCTCGAGATTGTCGACTTCCTCAAGAGCCCGAAGAAATTCCTCGATATCGGCGCGCGCATCCCGAAGGGCATCATCCTGATGGGCGCGCCCGGCACTGGCAAGACGCTTCTCGCGCGCGCGGTCGCCGGCGAAGCGGCCGTACCTTTCTTCTCGATCTCCGGCTCCGAGTTTGTGGAGATGTTTGTAGGTGTGGGTGCGTCGCGGGTTCGGGACCTCTTCCAGATGGCGAAGAAGGCGGCGCCCGCGATCATCTTCGTCGACGAGATCGATGCGGTCGGGCGTGTGCGTGGCGCAGGCGTGGGCGGCGGCAACGACGAGCGCGAACAGACCCTGAATCAAATCCTGGTCGAGATGGACGGCTTCGAGCCGACCGAGAAGGTCGTGGTGATGGCGGCGACGAACCGCCCGGACGTGCTCGACCCCGCCCTGCTTCGTCCCGGGCGCTTCGACCGACGCGTGACCATCGACCTGCCGGACCGCCGCGACCGCGAAGAGATACTTAAGATACACGCGCGCGAGAAGCCGCTTGGCCCCGACGTCGCGCTCCCGGTTATCGCCGAACGCACCCCCGGCTTCTCAGGCGCGGAGCTTTATTCGCTTATGAACGAAGGGGCGATTCTCGCCGCGCGCGAGAATCGCAAAGAAGTGACACAATACGATCTGATACGGTCGATCGAAAAAGTGATGCTCGGTCCGGAGCGCAAGTCCCATCTGCTCACGAAGAAAGAGAAGGAGCTCACGGCGTACCACGAAGCGGGCCACGCGCTCGTCTCGTCGGTCCTGCCGAACGCCGATCCAGTGCACAAGATCTCCGTCATCAGCCGCGGCCGCGCGGCCGGCTATACGCTGAAGCTCCCGTTCGAGGATAAAAAGATGCAGTCGCGCAAGCAGTTTCTCGACGACATCGCGGCGACGCTGGGCGGATACGCTGCCGAGGAGCTCTTGTTCGACGATGTGACGACAGGGCCCTCAAACGATCTCGCCGTCATCACGGCGCTCGCGCGCGATATGGTCGCGCGCTACGGGATGAGCGAGAAGTTGGGACCGATCGCGTTCGGCGAACGGGCGCTCGGGAACGAGCCGTATTCAGAGAACGTTGCGGCGCAGATCGACTCCGAAGTCTCCCGCATCATTGACGAAGCGAAGGCGCGCGCGACGAAGGCCATCAACGAGCACCGCGGCGCGCTTGATGCGATCGCGAAGGAGCTTATCGAAAAAGAGACCATTGAACGGACGGAGTTCGAGAAGATCCTCATTGCCAACGGCATTACACCGAAGAAGCGCGAAGACGAGGGCCTGCCCGGTCAGGGCATCACTATCGCCCCGATCGAGCCGGACATCGTCGCCTGAAATTTTTTGTATGCAAAAAGAGCAACCCCGCGCGCATGCGCACGAGGTCGTAGTCGAGGATTTCACGTTGTCGTTTCGTCGGATTCTTCAGGAAACTGCCCCGGTTCGTTCACCCGTTGCATCTCTGAGAGGATACCCGGATAGCATTCCTCGGCGAGACCGCAAATGAGGAGGCCTCCGTTCTCCTCGAACGTGGCGGCGTACCAGTTCTTCCCCTCATCCAGCGAAAAGATCTGGAATCGGTAGGTGATGCCACGCCTTGCGTCGTAGCCGCCGGTGGTATACCATCTCGGCACCGACCTCCGGAAGGTACTCTCCAATTTCTGATAGCTCTGTTTCAAATTGGCAACTTCCTGATCGCGAGATTGGTAGCCCAGGGAAGCGCCAATACCCGCGATAAACACTGCCACGACGATGCCGATTGCTGCTCTTATGAGAAGCGTCTCGGCTTTTTCAATACTTTGTTTTCGATACATCTCCATTCCTCCCTCAAAGGGCATGCCACGGGAAGCCGCCGTGGTGCGGATCGCTATTTTTCTACTCCGTCGTAGACACTAGCATTTCATTCATCTTTGTCCACCCGCTTGGACTCGAACTTTATCCAATGGCTCGGTATCTTGGGTGTTGAAAAGGGTAAGATGAGGATGCATCTCCATTTGTACGAAGACATGGATATCACACGCGAGACAAAGTATTGGTCCAAAGCACTGTCTATTCCGACGAGTTTATTTAAGAAGCCGTACATAAAGACAAGTTCGTTCAACAAGCGTCACAACTACAAGGGGAGAATAGGCCACGGCACCTGCAATCTTCGCGTTTTTGGGAGGGATTTATACGAGACTGTATTGTCGAGTGTACAATGCTTGCGTGATACCTATGGCGGCATTGATTTTGCTCCGAAATTAGAGATATAGTGAGAGGGTCGTTGCATGCGCGCATAGCTCAATGGTTAGAGCTTTCGGCTTATATCCGAAAGGTTCCAGGTTCGAGTCCTGGTGCGCGCACATGAATCTAGAAAAACAAAACTCTGGTAATGAATCCATTCATATCGCATGGGAAAGAATACTGTCTAAGTTTCCAGCCCAACTCCAACAAGAATTCAGAAATGAGCGACCAAATCCGAATCAGGAAGATATAGAATGGTTTGAAACTTTCCATTTACTTTCACCAGAGCCCGTCATCGTTCCTCTTGAGGAGTTACTGAAGATCGGGAACAACGACGGAAATATTTTCCGCGCGTCTCCCGATGTTATTGAGGAAATAAATAAAAAATGGGGAACAGAATTTGATGCGAGCCGCTCTAAGGTATATGACCAAAATCCCGATCGATTGCGCAAATATAGCCTGATGTCGCCGGAAACAGCCAATCCGTCTGTAATGCTTGATGGAGAGATTGTATTCGGTGTGGGAAGATTCAAAGCGGCTCTTTTGCGAGGCGACCGCGATTTACGCGTGTGGAAATTAGGCTCACATCAATAACTTACTCCAAATGCATCTCTTTGTCGGCAGTGAGCGCACGGAGCGCGAGGGCTGGATGGAAATGTAGCTCGGGGTCGCGCTCGACGAGCGCGGCGGCCTCGGTGCGCGCGGCCTCGACGAGCTTGATATTTTTGAGCGCCTCCATAGCGATGTCAGAGACGCCCCA
>Ga0209541_10009115_pt1 | contig 16146 bp, 22 predicted proteins | sample RifCSPlowO2_01_FD_184027 | JGI IMG/M metagenome (GOLD analysis project Ga0209541, IMG submission 184027) | Groundwater microbial communities from Rifle, Colorado - Rifle CSP2_plank lowO2_0.1 (SPAdes) (version 2) | ecosystem: Environmental > Aquatic > Deep subsurface > Groundwater | place...
AAGATTTGAGAGATAAATTAAAATTGTGGAATATGAAGTACAATGACACCAAACACTGCGGACTTAACGGTTTAACTCCTAACCAAGCCCTTAGATTGTGAGTGCAAAATGTCTGTATCTAAAACAGAATCAGCGTGCTAAGCTGGAGTCAAAGAGGATAAATCCTCTTTTCCAGCTGCGTTTTTTTATTAAATAAAAAACTTGCTAATTAATGAAATCGCTAGGCGATAACAAAAAGGCTTATTTTGACTATGAAATCCTGGAAAAGCTTGAAGCAGGCATGGTTTTGATCGGCCAGGAAGTCAAATCAATCAAACTGGGCAGAATCAACCTGTCGGGCGCTTATGTTATTTTAAGGGGCGGGGAAGTTTATCTGGTCAACGCCAGCGTGCCGCCTTACCAGCCAAAAAACCTGGCATCAGATTATGACCCGGCGCGTCCCAGAAAGCTGCTGTTAAGAAGAGCGGAAATTAAATATTTAATCGGCAAAACGCAAGAGAAGCGCTTGACTTTAATCCCCTTGAGGGTGTATGCTAATAAAGGTAAAATAAAGTTAGAGTTTGCCATAGCCAGGGGCCGCAAGAAGGCCAATAAAAGAGAACTGATTAAAAAACGGGAGACCGAGAGAGAAATCGAACGAGAGTTAAAACTACGGGGATGATAAGATTCGATGAGGAGCGGACTAAAATAGGCAAGCAAAAACACAAGAATAAGTGCCAATTTATTCAACAAACCTGCTCTCGTTTACGCTTAGTAAATCAAGAGCCATCTGACTTGTTGATTCTCGCTAGGCAAAATCAGGTGTTATCTTCAGCGGGATAGATGATTGTTCAGATCCGGGGAAATCATCAAAAACGTTCGGATTAAAAGCCTGGAAATTTTGTCCAATTTCAATTCCATGCTTGACGCAAATTGGACTAAGCTTGTAGTATTATTTTAGACAAACTCTTCAGACACGGGCGCAAATCCCGTCATCTCCACACTTGAAAAGACCATTCATCAACAGACAAATAAGGGCTAAAGAGGTTAGAGTCATTGACGAAACCGGTAAGCAACTGGGGGTGATGAGTTTGGATGAGGCGCTCCGCCAGGCAACGGGGCGCAATTTAGATTTAATTCAGGTGACCGAGAAAGTGGAACCGCCCGTCTGCAAGCTCATGGATTACGGCAAGTATCTTTATCAAGAAAAAAAGAAAGAGAAACTGGCTATCAAAAAACAAAAGGGCGGAGAGCTGAAGGGCATCAGGCTGAAATTCAATATCTCACAGCATGATTTGGAAACCAGGGCCCGCCAGACAGAAAAATTCTTCAAAGAAGGCAATAAAGTCAGGCTAGAGATGGTTTTGAGGGGCAGGGAAAAAGCTCTGGGCAACTTCGCCAAGGAGAAGGTAAATAAATTTCTGGAGACCCTGCAGGCCATCATGCCCTACAAGGTTGAAAGAGAGTTAAAAAGAGAGCCCAAGGGTTTTTCAATGATCATCTCTAAATCAACGAATAACTAATTTATTACGAATATACGAATTCGTAAATTCGCAACGGATTCGCTATTCGATGATTTCATGAAAACACGCAAATCAATCACCAAAAGATTCAAAATAACTAAAAACGGAAAGATGTTAAGAAGAATGACCGGCCAAGACCATCTGAGAGCCAAGAAGTCAAGTAAAAGGCGCCGAGCCGGCCGCAAATGGGTCCCCGTTTCCAAGTCCGAGGCTAAAAAGATTAAAGCCTTATTGGGTTATTAATATATGGTGAGAGTTAAAAAAGGCAAAGCGGCCCGCAAACATCGAAAACATTTATTGGCCCATGCCAAAGGTTTTCGTTGGGGCAGAAAAAGTAAATTCAGACTGGCTAAGGAGGCTCTGCGCCATGCCTGGGAATATGCTTACCGAGACAGAAGAACCAAAAAAAGAGACCGAAGACAGCTTTGGCAAATTCAAATCAACGCGGCCTGCCGACAGCAAGGGATTTCTTACAGCCGGTTTATTTACGGACTGAAGAAAAATAAAATCGAACTTGACAGAAAGATTCTTTCAAGCCTCGCTCAAAAGAACCCTGAGATTTTCCAAAAGATAGTAGAAAAAGTAAAATAAAGAGGTTCTCCTTAGGAAGGAGAACCTTTCGGGGCTTCGTGGAATTTTTCTGGATTTTTAGTCCAGATTTTAGAGAGAGCAATCTCTCCTTTTTTATTAGAGAGATTAGTGCTAAAAAGGTCATGACCGTTTCTTTAAAAGGATTTTGCCCACAATGCGGGCATTTCTTCTCGTCTTCGTCTGTAAAATGGCCACAATGCGAACATTCTTTATAGTTCATGCCAACACTCTCCTTTCTTAAAAAACTATATTTATTACTATATTTTAACGCCTTCCTGTTTTAAAAGAAAGCGTTTTTTATCCACACCCCCATTATATCCGCCTAATCTGCCATCAGACCTAATGACTCGGTGGCAGGGAATTTGAGGGTCTCGGTTCTTATTTAAAACATTGCCCACGGCGCGAAAAGCTCGCGGCGAATGGGCAAGCTTGGCTACTGCCCGATAAGTCATTATTTCCCCTTGAGGAATGCTTTTGACAACTTGGTAAACCTTTTCAGCAAATGTCACTTTCTTGAATTTCTTTTAAAAATTCTTTAGGATTTTTATTTTCATAAATAACCCTATAAACTCCTTCAATAATAGGCAACCTAAGATTAAATTTTCGGGTTAAAAAATAGGCTCCGGCGGCGGTTGAAACTCCTTCAAAGGTATCTTTTTCTATTATTGCGCCTGTCTTATTTTGAGAATTTTCTACTAGCTGGATTCCTAATCGGTAATTCCTGCTCTGGCGAGAGGTAGCGGTAAGAATCAAATCCCCCAATCCCGAAGGGCCGAAAAACGTTTTTTCTTGCGCTCCCAATTTCTTACCCAGCGAAACCATTTCTTGAAGGCCCTGCAGAATCAACATGGCCCTGAAATTCTCTCCATAGCCGAGCGCTTCGCTGATGCCGGCGGCAATCGCAATAATATTCTTTAAAGCTCCGCCCAGCTGGACTCCGACCAAATCTTCCGTTAATTGAATTTTAAGGCCCTCTAGATCGATAATATTTTGGAAATATCTTTGAAGGTTCAAGTCGGCTAAAGCCAGGGAAAAAATTGCCGGGAAGCCGCGGGAAACCTCTTCGGCAAAAGAAGGTCCAGACAAATGGGCGTATTTTGTTTCGCCCCAAACCTCTTGGATGATTTGGCTGGATAAAAGACCTGTTCCCTGCTCGAGCCCTTTGGAAATTCCGACAATCGGCTGACCAGAATAAAAGGGCTGAAATCTTTGAGCCACCTCTTTCACAGCAAAAGAGGGAACGGCCATCATCAGCAGATCACTGCCTTTCAGCTCTTCTATGTTGCTGAAATACTCTAACTCCCCCTGTTTTTGGTAATCGGCGTTAAGATCGCGGCAGTAGAGCTTAACTCGACAGCTCTGGCTCAATTTTCCGCCCAAGCTTGATCCCCACTTCCCGCCGCCTAAGATACCGACGATTTTCTGCCTTGACATGCTTATCGAAAAAAATTTAACAATTTATCCAGGGGCTGGGTGTTAATAATGTCTTTGGCCTCGGCCCACCCTCTTCTGGCCTGGGCTATGCCGAATGCTATCAGCCTCAACTGATTTTTATGGTGAGCGTCAGTATTGATGACCATTTTGACGCCGGCCTCTTTGGCCCGGCGGACATTCTGGCCGTTCAAATCCAACCTCTGCGGGCTAGCATTAATTTCTAGAATCACGCCGTATTGTTTGGCCGCTTTTAAAATCCTATCGAAATCAATTTGGTATTCGTCCCTGATTTTAATCAACCGGCCCGTGGGATGGGAGATAATGTCGATGTTAGGATTTTTCATGGCCGCAATGATTCTTTCCGTCATCATATTTTTATCCATTTTAAAGCTCGAATGAACTCCGGCAATGACAAAATCCAATTCTCTCAAAGATTCGTCTTTGATATCTACCAAACCGTCATTTAAAATATTCACTTCCGCCCCTTTTAATACTTTAAGTTTATAGTTTATAGTTTTTAGTTTATAGTTTATTTTATCAATTTCTTTATTTCTTTGGGTCAATCTTTTCTCGTCTAATCCATGCTCCAGCCGCAAAAATTTAGTATGGTCTGATATCCCCAGGTATTGATAACCCATGTCCAGGGTCGCTTGGGCGAGCTCCTCAATCGTGTTTTTCCCACCATCCCAATCAGAATGGCAATGCAAATCGCCTTTAATATCTTGATAGCCGATGAGTTCTGGAAGTTTATGTCTTAAGGCCGCTTCAATCTCGCCCTGGTTTTCCCTGATTTCCGGCTCTGGGTATTGCATACCCAAGGCTTGATAAATATCTTCTTCAGAGGCAGAGGCAACCATGCGCTGGCCCCGGAACAAGCCGTACTCGGAAAGCTTTAATCCTTTGTCCATGGCAATTTTCCGAGTAACGATATTGTGCTCTTTGGAACCAGTAAAATATTGCAGGGCTGCGCCATAGGATTTCTTAGGCACCACCCTCATATCCATATCAAATCCGTCCTTTATTCTGACTGAAGCTTTGGTCTTGCCCTGGCCCCAAATTTTAACCACCCCTGTTTGCTTAACGAAAAAATCCACCACTGGCACGGGATTTTTAGAAATGACCAAAAAGTCAACATCGCCAATGGTTTCTTTCCTTCTGCGCAAAGAGCCGGCCAGATCAATTCTCTCCACTTCTTTGAGGTTTTTCAACTTATCATAAACCTCTTGGGCTTTGGGCAGAATCTCTCCCAAAAGAAACCTGCCTTTGCTCCTTTTTAAAAACTTAATGCCTTCTAAGATATTTTTTTCTGTTTTCTCGCCGAAACCGAATAAGGGCGCAATTTGGTGGGACTTGGCGGCTTTTTCCAAATCTTTTAAATCTTTAACCCCCAATTTTTGATAAAGAACCTTGGCTTTCTTTGGCCCCATGCCTTCAACCGAGGTCATTTCTTTTAAGTTCAACGGCAGGCGTTTTTTGAATTGCTCGTAATATTTTATCTTGCCGGTTTTTAAATATTCTTCAATCTTCTCAGCAATATTCTTGCCTACCCCCGGAATTGCTTCCAGGGCCTTGAGCCCTCCTCCTTGATAAAGCTTCTCCACATCTTCTTCCATGGTTTCCAAAACCAAAGCCACCCTTTGATAGGCATAGGGCTTAAAGGGGACTGCGTCCATCTCTAAATAATCGGCGATATCGTACAGGATATTGGCAATCTCTTGATTTTTCATATAACAAGCCCGCCCGAGGCGGGCGAAGTTGAAGAAGAGGACAAGGTCCTCTTCGCCTTAAAATGGTTTTTCCGAAGGCGGTATGCGAGGCGCAAAATGGTCTTTCAAAAATAGCTGACGCTTGATTAAAAACAAAAGAGAAGAAGCCGCCAAGCCGAAGGCACTGACTAAAACAAACACCACTTTAAACCCCAAGGTGCTGGCCAGTATCCCGCCGAAAGCGCCAGCCAGGCCTGCGGCCAAACCAATGCCCGTGCTTTCCAAACTCCAAGAAAAAGCTTCCCGGCCTTTATTAATGTGCCTGGTGAAAATACCCGACCAAGTGGGTACCACACAAGCCATGGCCAGTCCCCGAATAAATTCCAAAATAAAAATATGCCAAGGCTGGGTGGAAAAAACATAGCCTAAAGGAATTAAATTAGCCAGATACATCCCGGCGACCAAGAATTTAAAATCGTCTTGCTCGCCGTGATTTTGGTCTAACCGATGGGCGATAAAGGGCTGAGCAATTGACTTAGTCAGCCAATAGGTAGCGGCCACCAGACCCACCATTGTTAAATTGCCGCCTTGGATTTGTCGGGTCAAAAAAATAGCAAAAATCGGGCCAATCAAACCCCAACCGCTCTGAAGCAGAATATCGGACGAAATTAAAACGCGGATGACTTTATTAATGCCGAATTTCATTTATTATTTCCATTTTTAAACAATTGCCCGATTTTTTTAAGCAGGAGTGACTCCAATAACCTGAGGCCGAATTTGAAGAAAAAGAATGAGCCGATTAAAGCAGCAATCAATTCCGCCCCCCTGATCACCAGCACAAAGGCGGCGCCGGTGCCCGCCCCCAAGCCCAACGCCGTAAAAACAAAAGATTGAACGGCCTCATGGGAGCCGAGGGCCGCCGGGATGGGCAAAACGAGCGCTAAAGAAGAGAAAGCGACAATGGCCACGGCCGAGAAAATGCTGGCGGGCTTGGCCAAAAATAAAATTAAAAGGTAGGTTCTCGCCAATAAGACCAGCTCTAACAAAAAACTCAAGCCGAACCCCTGCCACATTATTTTTTTCTTCGGTTTGAAATAACGGAAAATTTCCCTCTCGACTTCAATGGCCGTGTCGGCGCCATTGGAGTTTTTGGCGTTAAACTTCTGGATGAAGAAACGAATAATGCTCTCTTTTTTAAAACTCTTAAAATAAAAGAAGCTGATTGAGGCGATGATTAAAAGAAAGACTGCAAAAATGGTTATGCCTATCTTGTAAGATGGCAAATTTGCCTGAGCGATAAAAAAAGCTATCCCTAAAATTGTGGCCAAAGCATAAAGGGTGAATTCCGAAATCCGGTCGATGATTACCGAAGCAATGGACTTGGGCCAGGGCACCGCATATTTTTCTTTCAAGTCGTAACCTCGGATGATTTCTCCGCCGAAAAGGAACATGGGCACGAAAAAGCCCAGGGCGCTGCCGGAAAGATAATATTCCAGAATCCTCAAGACGGGAATGCTGTATCCTTGGCTTTTTAAAATCGTTCGCCATCGCCAAGACCTGACAAGATTGGCCAGGATGGTCAAAAATAGGATGGTCGCCCCGGCCGCCGGCGAAAAAAATCTAAAAGCCAATGCGATTTCTTCCCATCCGATGGCACGGATAATCCAAACAAGCAATCCTGTGCCGATGGCCAAGGAAACGAAAAAAAATAGAACTTTCTTCATTCTTTTTTTACTGCTCCATTTAAGTCCTCTAACAGTTTCTTTAAATCAAGCCCTGGATGGACCTCAACGGCTTCCTCAATAGTTTCTGACGGAGCCATCGGACAACCAATACAGTGAAGCCCGTAGTTCGTAAAGACCGAAACAGCTTTGGGATATTTCCCCACCACTTCGTTAATCGTCATTTCCTTGGTTATTTTTGGTTTTTGAGCCATATATATATTTTATTCTACTATATTATTGATAAAAAAAGAAAAGGTTTGTCAAGATTGTTTATAGTTTATTTTCTTAATCTTATAGATGGTTTTAACCGGAGAAGAAATAACCACCTTGTCGCCGGCTCGGTGCCCCAAAAGCGCCATGCCCACCGGCGATTCGTTAGAAATTCTTCCCAAAGAAGGATTGGCTTCCAGATGACCGACTAAAGTAAACTCATTATCCTGACCGTTGGCGCTCACTAAAATTGTGGCTCCCAAATCAACAGTGTTTTGTTTCCCTTTTAAAGGGGGCCCAATCAACCGGCTATTTTTTAAAATACGCTCTAGCTCGCGCAATCTTGATTCTGAAAAGCTTAAATCTCCCTCGGACTCCTTAAGGTATTGCAGCTCTTTTTTGATGCTTTCCAGCCCCTCTTTAGTTAAATAGAATATTTTTTCTCCGGCCATATAGATTTAAAAATCCCCTTAGTTGAGGGGATAAACTATTTTGAATAAATGTTTATGTAATCTCCTCAACAAATGAATCGCTCAAAAACCAAAACAGCCCAGGTTTTTCTAGAATAACTAATTTGCTTTTTAATTTTTATCAACATGCCTTTCTCTCTTTATTTTAGACGTTAAATATACCTTGTCAAGCTTTTCAGGAGGACTTAAGATGGATAAAGACAGCGAAGAGGACTTCGTCCTCTTCTTAATCTTCGTCCCGCAAGGCGGGACTCGATCCATGGTAGAAATTGATGGTTCATATTTAGAGGGCGGTGGGCAAATCTTAAGAACCGCCGCAGCGCTTTCGGCTGTCACCAAGCAGCCTTGCCACATTTTGAATATTAGAAAATGCAGAGAAAAACCAGGGCTCTCTCCTCAACATCTTTTGGGCCTTCAAGCCTTAGCCCAGCTTTGTTATGGAAGGTTGGAAGGAGACATCCTTGGTTCTCAAGAAATCAAGTTTTACCCCGGCGCAAGTTATCGCGATAAAATCATCATAGACATACCCACGGCGGGCAGCATTACCCTTATTTTACAGACTTTAATCCCCCTAGCCCTGCTGATTTCATCGCCCGTTAAGATTGTTTTTAACGGCGGAGCAACTGATACCTTCTTCTCCCCCACACTGGATTATTGCCAAGGCGTATTTTTGAAAATATTGGAGAAAATGGGAATAAAGGCAGAGGTTAATGTTTTAAAAAGAGGTTATTATCCCGAGGGTGGAGCAAAAGTTGAAACAACTATTTTCCCTGCAAAATTAAAGCCGCTGCGTCTGACGGAAAGAGGTAAATTAAATAAAATTTTAGCGCTGTCTGGAGCTTCGGAATTTTTAAAAGATAAAAAATTGGCTGAAAGACAATTGGCCGGAGTCAGAGAGATTCTGGGAAAATTAAAACTGCCCGCGGAGGAAAAGGTGGAATACTATCATACTCAATGCCCAGGCAGCCAAATTTGTTTGGCGGCTGTGTTTGAGCATACAATCATCGGCACTGACGGCTTGGGCCGGTTAGACAAAAGAGCCGAGGATGTGGGCCAAGAAGCTGCTTTAGAGCTTTTGCAAGAACAAAAAAACCAAGGCTGTTTGGATAAACACTTGGCCGATCAAATTTTGCCCTATTTAGCATTGGCTCCAGGCAAATCTCAAGTGGCGGTTTCTGAAATTACCAATCACGCCAAAACCAACATTTGGGTGATTGAAAAATTCCTTAAGGGCGAGTTTGGAATAAAAGATAATTTAGTTATTTGGGAACCGAGTAGACTCAACTAATAATTCTTGTTCCCACTCTTTTTCCTTTTAATGCTTTTAAAAAATTCCCCTTGATTAAACCGTTAAAAACATCAACATCGCACTTAATATCAGCTATTTCCGATAATTTACCTTTCATGGAATTGGTGGTGTCGAAACTTGATTGATTATTAATGCCAGCGATGATCGCTGGCAGTTTTTTTCTTTTTATTTCTTTAATGACTTTCGCTTTCGGGTTTTGCTTTGGATCGTAAGAAAAAACCCCATCAACATCAGTTAAAAAAAATACTCTTTCTGCTAAGAATAAATTACTTAAATAAGACACAATCTGGTCTCCCGAACATATGCTAAATTGTGAATTTTTATCAACGACGACGTCCCCGTGCAGCACAGGGATAAATCCCAGGGTAAGAAGCAGTTCAATAACTTCAGCATCAAAAAACTCTATTCGGCCGTTTTTTTGTCGGATTAAAGAAGCCGGGGGCAAGGGAAATAAGGGACAACCGCTTTCCAGGAAAATATCTGCAAGAGAAGAGTTTAGTTTTTGAACTGACTGGCGGGTCAGAGCCACCCCAAGTTTATCTTTTTGTTTTTCTTGCAGGTTTCCCAGTTGATATTTTTTGGCCAATAAATGTCCGAAAGAACCCGTTCCGTGCACCAAAATAATTTTTTCTTTTTTAAACCCCGAATAAAAACTCAACTCTCTGGCTAGTTGAACTAAAACTTTTTTTCTTAGGGTGGGCGTCCCGGATTTCGCTTTGTAGGTGATAACGCTGCCGCCAATTTTAACTATTGCTATTTTTTCCATTCTTATTTATTATATGATATATCGTTTAAGGAGGGAAACGTGGTCATTTTACAAGGCGCAGCAGGTGTTTTGTTTAACGAAGACCTAACAGAAATTCTGGTGATTATAGAAGACGAAACAAACGATAGTTATGGAAAAGAAGCGGGCATGCTCTCTATACCAATGGGCACCATCAAGCCGAATGAAGAACCAGAAAAAACAATTGTCAGAGAATTATCAGAAGAAACCGGCTATAGCGGAAAAATTTCTCATTTTCTTGGCGTTTTTCCGATAACGGGATTTGAAGCAGAAGTGTCCGCCTATATTATAGAGCCCGTCAATGGCTTCAGAAAAACATCCAAAGCAGAGCTTAAGTCAAGCTGGATTAGCTTAGAAGCGTTAATAAGTTATCCGTTTGTCCGACCGCCGACAAAAGAAATCTTACTGTCTGCTGTGCGTTTTCTACGGCACAAAAAGAGGATATCTTGTTAAAGAACAAGGTATCCTCTATTTTTTAACAAATCAATCGGTTTCTTTTTAAAAAAGTACCGTCAACGCAAGCACGGTAACCGGTGGCCGTGGCACAACTGCCGCACAAGCCGATACCGCACTTGGTTAAAAACTCAGCGGAAGAATAAATATTTTCTTGATTGAGATATTTGCTCTCTTTTTTAATAGCTTCTTTGACCATGGCTTCCGGCCCGCAATTAATACAGTAGTCGGGCTTTTCTTTTTTCATAATTTCGTCTAATTGGTCTGTGACAAAACCGTTGTCGCCCATATCGCCGCTTTCTGTAGCCAAATAAAGTTGCTGACTACGAGCCCTGAATTTTTCTAAACAAGGCAAATGTTTCTTATCTTTTGCCCCCAAAACGGCGATCGTCTTTTTGTGCTTTTTAGCGAAAAGATAAAGTCCGGCTATGCCCGAACCGCCGCCGACCAATAAAGTTTTTCCTTCAATTTTAGGTGATTGACCATAGGGACCTCTGATATAAAGAGTTTCTCCTGGTCTGAGTTTGGCTAATTCTTTGGTGAAACAACCTCTTTTTTGGATTAATAAAGATAAAGAGGCATCATCAAAAACAGAAAATGGTTTTTCTCCCTTACCCGGCAACCAGGCAAAAACAAACTGGCCGGGCTCTGCTTTTAGGCTATTGTCTAGTTTTAAAAGAAAAAATTCTTCCGCTAGTTTCTCGTTCTCTTCTATCTTATATTCTAAATAGGCCGTGTTTAATTTATCTTTCAAAAAACCGGCGGCCTGGTTCGTGTCCCTCTCTATATCTACTGCTAGTGCATGGAAATACTCTTGAAGTTCTTGAGTATTCATGCCAGCCAAAGCAGAACCGATACCAAAAAAATCAGCGCCAGCTGCTTTATATTTTTCTACCTCTTCTCTAGTGGCAATACCGCCGCAAGCAATAATCGGCAAATCGGTCATCCCCCTAACTTCTTTGACCACTTTTAAACCTAAATCTAAAATGGCTTGACCAGATATTCCTCCTACTTTATTTGAAAGAACTGGATAGCCGTCGTGAGTATAGGGCTCAGGCCCTCTGGTGTTGATAGCAGTAAAACCGGAAATCCCTCCCGCTAGAGCATATTTGACAGTTTCTCTGACGTCTAAATTTGGTGAAACCTTAACTAAAACTGGTTTACCCAAAGAAACAATGCTTTTGACTATTTTTTCTACGAGTTCTTTATCTTGACCGACTGCTTGACCGTAGTTATCAGAATGAGGACAAGAGAGATTGAGTTCAAACCCGTCGGCAAAATCTCGTAACCTTGCAGCTACTTCTTGAAATTCTTTTTCATTCTTGCCAAAAATAGAAATAAGTAAAAACTTATTGTCCGGAATTTGAATTTTAGCAATTCTCTTAGCAAATTCTTCAACTCCCGGATTGGTTAAGCCAACTGCATTGATAAAAGAAGAAGGATAGGGTTGGGCTAGAATCGGCTCCCGGTATCCTTCTCTGGGTGCAAGTCCGATACTTTTAGTTGTTAAAATACCGATTTCAGGAATTTCTTGGCTAATCTTTTCAAGCACCGATACTTCAGTCGTCACTATACCCGCTGGAATAGTGAAAGGCCCTGAAATTTTTTTATGAAAAAATTGGTAGTATTTCATTTAACAAGTAAGGTGGAAAAGGCCTATGACTTTTTCTTGGCGGCCTTCTTCTTCCGGGGAATCTTCTTTTCTGATATTGAAAGTTTTGACGGCGGCTTCGGTTTTGTCAACAATCAACTCTATGCCCCTTAATTTGATTTCTTTTTGCGCTTCTTCGGTCACCTGAGCCATGCCTGACTCTCCCGTACCGATAATAAGGGTTTCTGGGTTCTGTTCAATCGCCTCTGCGATGTCCTCAATGTCAATGATATGAGAGTCTGCTCTTAGCCAATCCAAAACCTCGCCCGTCCATCTGACTTCAATATCATCACGGTAGGCTTTGCCGTCAATCGTCATTGAGCCAAATTGATATTCCTCAATCATATTAATGTTTAAGCGACTTCGGGAGTCACTTAATCTCTATTATATCAACATGCCTTGTTTAGACGGGGTTTTTTGTTCGGTTTTAGAGAAAATTTTAATCTTACCGTAAACCCCATCGTAACCCGGCTCAATGACCACTTTCCCCTCCCTCACCCTGACAATCCCTTCGGCGATCTCCAGAGCAACGGCTGATTCAAGTTCTTGACGCGATACGTCAAGCAGAATATTGAATTCGCTGCCCAGTTTTTTAATCAGGTTTTGGTATTCAATGCCAACGCGCTTGCTGACCGTAGTTACTCCCAGGCTTTCGGCAATAATTTCATTCAAGGGAATCAAACTTTTGAAGGGTATGGCTCCTTTCGGGGTGACGCCTTCTTTTCTATCAGCGAGTATGGCCACCCGATTCAATACGCCGATGGTTAGGGGCCGGCCGCAGGTCGGGCAAATGTTATGGTATTTTTTTGATTCTTCAGGCGACAAACTAATCTCGCAATTGCGGTGCCCGTCATAGTGATATTTACCCTCCTCGGGGAAAAATTCAATAGTGTAAAGAAATTCCTTTGGATTTTTTTCTTTAATCGCCTTGGCGATTGATTGATAGCTTAACTCGGTATCAAAAACATTGGCCTCTCGGCCTATTTTTTGAGGACTGTGGGCGTCGGAATTGCTGATTAAAGCAACTTTATCCAAGGCTGAAAGCCGCCAGTTCATTGAAGGGTCCGAAGAAAGCCCGGTTTCTATGGCATAAATTTGTTTTGAGTATTCTCCAAAACATTCCTCGATAGAATCAAAACCTGATTTTGAACCAAAAATGCTAAACCAGGGCGTCCAGGCATGAGCCGGCACAATCAGGCAGTCCGGAACAATCCCTAAAACAATCTTAGCCAATTCTTTGGCATCCAGACCCAAAATCGGCCGGCCGTCTGATTTCAGGTTGCCGATTAGGCCGAGCCGAGTATTGATTTTATCAACCGTTTCAAAAGAAGGGGCAAAAATGATAATGTGAATTTTTCTCACCTTATTCTTCTTTGTATAAATGCAGCTGATTTCGGAAGTCAACATAAAACGGGTACCGGAATCTCCACTTTTTAACATAAACAGTCCTTGTTCGGCCGGGGTTAATTTTTCTTTCAGGTTTTGAAACCATTCCGGATGCGTGAAATCACCGGTACCCAAAACCTTAATCCCCTTAATCTTGGCCCACTTATCCAAGCTTTCCAAGTCCATGTCTTTAGAAGTGGCTCTGGAATACTTAGAATGAATATGAAAATCGGCAATAAATTTCACCATATATTTATATAAAAAATTGAGATAATGCTCCAAAAACAAATATGGCTATGAGCAAGTAGGGCAGCCAGGAAGGAGTCTTTAAATTATATTCCGGCTTTCTGTCTCCCATTGTTTTGGCTCTTTTAAAAATTAAAATAATGACAACCCCCTCAATAGCTCCTACCACCGTACCCACAAAACCCAAAGTAGCAATAAAACTTCTCAATCCCAATAAAAATAAAAGCAGGGGCAGGCCGCAGCTGATTAAAACAGCCAAACCTGGCGGCAGTTTCAAATCATAAATAAAAGTGTTTTTAAGATGAAGGCCTAAAATCAAAAAAGAATCAGCCAGGGTGATTAATCCGGCCAACGCTCCCAAAATGATAATCTTTTGGCCCAAGAAAGGCAAAAGGCCCGAAAGCGCGTCTTCGCTCGTACCTTGGCCGGAAACTCCAATGACAGTCACGACAAAAAAAAGATAGAACAAGGCAACAATACCCATGGTTAAAACCATTATTTTTTTAATTTTTTCCCTCTCTTGAGGTAATCGAAGAAAATCCGTGATTTCCGGAACGGCCGACCAGCCCATCAAAGAAAATAGAATGACTCCGAATGGCAAAAAGGCGTCATCGATATTTAAAAAATTTATATTAACCGAATTAAATTTTGGCAAGCTAAAAAATAAAATTATCGCCATGACCGCAAAGAAAAAAAGGGTTGTCAAAACCTCAATGGAAGCAATGAATTTTATTCCCTTAAAAATAAAGTAAGATAAAATAAGCCAGAAAATTAGAGTAAATTGAGCTCTGGACAAATCTAACAATGAAGAAAATAAAATATTCAAAAACTCTCCGCCTAAAATCAGGAAGGCCAGCAAAGCGCCGACGAGGCCGACCACGACGGAAACCATGGTAAAAAACTTTCCTGGCTTGCCTAAATATTTTTGAGCCAAACCGGGCAAACGGCATTGCCCTGCGGTTCTCAACAGTGCCTCGCCCAGAAACAGATGGAGCAAGAGAACCGAACCGCCTAAAACCAGAAAATAAAAAAAGCCGAGGATGAGCCCGCTTTTAGCTACCACATAAGGGAGACCAAATATGCCTGCCCCGATAATCGTTCCGATAAAAATCGAGAGGGCCTTAAAAAGTTTCATTGATTTTTTAACTATACAAAGAAGATTTTTTGATGATGATTTTATAGATATTCTCAATAAAGTCTCCGCCCGCATACCCGATAATAAAAGACAGGGCTGGCGTAAAAGAATCCAAAAAAGTGAAGCCTATTTCTTTGATGGCTACGGTGGCGACCGTCCCGACAATACCGGAGAGCAGTATCATGCTTAAAAAATAAGCGGGCCTGAATTTTACCTCTTTGTAAGAGAACTGATATTTGATAAAACCGACCAAACCTCGCAAAACTCCGCCGCCGAAAGCGGCTAAAATAATGGCAAACATAAAAATTCTAATCCGAATGATACGAATTTTTATCCGAATGTTACGAATCCCGATTTCATCGAGGATCCTCGACAGGGTCGGGATATTCGTAGCATTCGCATAGGTATTCGTAGGATTCGAATTATATTTAAACCTTGTAAACTTTGTAGCCCTCCCTGACTTTTTGGTTGATTTTCAAGCCGACCCCCTCGCCTTTTTTCGCCTTATCAACTTTCTTATGGTCCACTTCCATGGAATCGACGACCTGCTCAAAATCGGTTTCTCCCCCCACCACCCTGATGGTTTCCCCTGCCTTAAGAGAGTCGGTCAGCTCAACCACCGCCACCCCGATGTTGTTGAAATAATGGCTGATTTTGCCGATGAGTTTTCCTTCTTCTGCCATAAAATATAACCACGAATTTATTCCCGAATACTCACTAATAACTATTCGTAATAATTGGTGGTTTTTATTTGTAATTTATTAGTGGTTTTATTTCGACCTTTTTTTAAGATATTGAACTAATTTTTGAACCAGTTTTTTGGGGTCCCTGTCGTAGAAAATAGGCCCTCTTTTCTGATGAGGCCTTCTCGTCAGACCCTTAATCAGGTCGGCCGTGCCTCCCGAACCCTCTAAAACGCCGACGGGCTTTCGGTCTTCGTAAGCAATGGTGAACTCATTCAAGGTGCCCATGCGGCCGCAAGCCACAATCACCGCATCAGCGGCTCTGGTCATTAAGAGGTTCCGGCCCGAGTAATCGAACCCGGTATAAACCATAACGTCGAACTCGTCCGTAGGCAGTTTGTAAACTTTCTTGTGCTCCAATTCTGAACTGGCCGGTGAAAAGCCGATGCTGATGCCCCCGGCTTTATTGGCTCCGATGGCGGCGAAATAAGGCACCCCTGTGGTGGCTCCGGTAACCAGGATACAACCCTGCCGAACAATTTCTCGGCCGAGCATTTCACCAACCTTTCTGATGTCTTTACGGCATTGGCCAATTTGAGCGGCTCCGCTTACCGCAATTTTATACTTCATAATTGTATTTTATCACAAAATTAAATACATTTAAATAGTGCCCTCGGGCCGAATCGAACGGCCATCTTAGACTTCGGAGGTCCATATTTTATCCGTTAAACTACAAGGGCATGAATTATAGTCAATAGCTTCGCAACACCTGTTGCGGAGTTTTTAATTCTAAAGCGAGGTGTAAACGTTCGTTATTGTAGTAGTGCAAATATTCCGGAATTTCTTTTTGGTAAGCTCGTAA
>Ga0209541_10009117_pt1 | contig 16145 bp, 10 predicted proteins | sample RifCSPlowO2_01_FD_184027 | JGI IMG/M metagenome (GOLD analysis project Ga0209541, IMG submission 184027) | Groundwater microbial communities from Rifle, Colorado - Rifle CSP2_plank lowO2_0.1 (SPAdes) (version 2) | ecosystem: Environmental > Aquatic > Deep subsurface > Groundwater | place...
ACAGCAAAGGAATCGGCCACATCAATGTGACGCCGGACGAAGACGGAAAAATCAGGCGGATCGAGCCCTATCTTTCAAGCGGCGAAACGGAGTATCCGCATCTTGCGCTCCAAGTTGCATTCGACGCCCTGGGAGAACCTGTGCCGGATTCTGAATCCCTGCCATTCGCACTTGACCGGCGGGGATCCTTGATCGTCAACTGGGCCGGCAAGTGGAGTTCGTCGTTCGAACATTTCTCGTACCTCGACATGGTCAAAAGTTACCAAGCGGTTCAAAACGGAGAAGCTCCGCTCATTGCGCCGGAGCGACTCAAAGGAAAAATCTGTTTGATCGGTCTGACCGCCATGGGTCATGCCGACATTAAAGCAACGCCGATTGAGTCCGTTTATCCCGCCATCGGAATTCAGGCGAGTGTGATCAATAGCTTTCTCACCGATCGGTTCATTAAACCCTGGCCGGTTCGACAGAATCTTGCGTGGATTGCCGGTATCGGGTTCTTCGCCATGCTTCTTTTTTTTCTGGCCCGCAACGTTCTCGCTCTGCTCGTCGCACTCGGTTTGTCAGTTCTCGTCGGCGGAACTGCTTTTTTCATGTTCGTCCAACACGGAATTTGGATTGCGGTCATAAGCCCGCTGGTGGTGATCGGTTCGCTATTCGTATTTTCAATGGCGCACACGCTTGTGGCCAATCACTTTGAGCAGATGAGACTTTTGACGCTCGCCACCCAAGACGGTTTAACGAATCTGTACGTCGTCCGATATTTTAGGGTGCTCCTCAATCAAGCGGGAGATCAGGCCGTCAAACGCAAGCAGCCGCTTTCGCTCGTTATGTTCGACATCGACCACTTCAAAAACATCAACGACACCTACGGCCATCCGGCGGGCGACATGGTGATTCGAACCCTTGCAGGGCTTGCGCAGGAAGTCACGTATGGAATCTATCAGAAGCTCAAACAGGCAGCGGTTTGTCGTTACGGCGGCGAGGAGTTTATTATTCTTCTCAAGAATTGCCAGCTAAACCGCGCACAAAATGACATTGCGGAACCTTTGAGAAAAAAAATCGAAGCCCACGAGTTTATCTGGGAAGGCAAACGGATCCCCGTCACAAGCAGCTTTGGAGTAACGGCGCTGCGCCCGGATGAAAACACGGCCGACCCTCTGGTTCATCGAGTAGACCACGCCCTCTACCAATCCAAAGAAGGCGGCCGAAACCGCGTCACGGTTGAAACCTAAAATCCGGACGCCGTCCGAGGGGAGACGTTAAACAAAAAGATACATAAAAAAGTACATAAAAAAATTGCTTTATTTTCATATCGTTTAGTTGTATCCTATCATCTGATTCCCCCCGATCCTGCCCAATCAAAGTAGAGAGTTCCTAATGCCTAGAAAAAAACGCCAAAGCAGCCCAACCGGAATTTACCATTGGATTACCCGCGGTATCAACCGCAAAAACTTGTTCCGCTGTCCTAAAGATTACGTTCTTTTTCTCAATCTTGTAGGCGAGTATTCAAAGCGATTTGACACTCAAATCTACCATTACAGCCTGATGACTAACCATGTGCACATTTTGATCCATGTTGAAACCCTCGAAAATCTCATCGGATTCTCACATTATTTAAAAAGAAAATACGCCTATTATCAAGCTAAGGAATACAAGGTCTTGGGATCTACGTTTGAAAGAATGTACCGCAGCAAACCGGTAGGCGAGGAGGTCTACTTACTCGAATGTGCCCGCTACATCGACCGAAACCCTCTCCGAGCCGGTCTTGTAGAACACCTTGCAGATTACCCTTATGGAAGTTACAGAACATACGCGGAAGGCGTTAAAAACAACATGATTACTCCATCGCCTGCGTATCTAGCACTCGCTGCAAAGGGGCACGAGCGGCAAAAGCTTTACTCTGAATATATCTTACAGCACCGCCCCCAAGAAGAATTCGCTAACTCCAACTCAATCGTGCAAGCTTTAATCGCTCCCCTAACCTCTCCCACCGGACGGCGTCCGGATTTTGTGTAAGTTAACGTCTCCCCCCGGACGGCGTCCGGATTTATCCGCGGATTTTTGAAATCACTTCAAACACGTCCCGCGACAAACGATTCAAACCCAAGATTCGGTCGAGTGACTTCGCCATAAGTGCTTTGTGTCTGGGGCCCAGTTTCTGGAACTTTTGGAAGGCGTGCGTCATGCGGGACGCAACGATAGGATTAAACTCGTCGATGGCCATCACTTGATCCGCCATCCACGCATAACACTCACCGGACACATCGTGAAACCGTACCAAATTCTGACCGAATACACCTACCAAGGAACGAATCTTATTCGGATTTTTTCCGTCGTAGGCCGGATCGCGCGCAAGCGCCTTAACGTGTTCGAACACGCGAAGGTGTTTGGACGCTGCTTGTACCGCAAACCATTTGTTCATCACCAGAGAATCGTGTTTCCATTTTCCGTAAAACGCCCGGATCGCCCGGTCCCGGGCTTCAACCTCTAAATCGCACAAAACGCTGAGCGCCGAAAGTTCATCGGTCATATTGGAAGCCGACTCAAACTGATGCTCGGCAAGTTTCCAATGTTCCGCTCCCTGAATCGCCGTCACATAACGAAGCGCAAGGTTTTTAAGGGTCCGGCGCCCGATCGCTTTGGGTTCCAGACTGTAAATGCCGGGAGCGGAAAGGGTGCGATAGACGCTGAGAAATTCCTCCTCGTGGGCTTGAGCGATGGCTTGAATCAAAAACTCGCGCGCTGCGTGTGCCGCCTCAAAATCGCACGGGTTCATCGTCTCCACGAGCTGTGTTTCACTCGGCAGCACGAGCACTTCGGCTTTAAACGCCGGATCAAGACGCTCGTCTGAAAGAAGCGAGCCGAACGCATCCAAGAGGTCTTTCGCAGCAAACAACTTCTCTTGTTTCAAATGGGCTTCGATGAGTTCGCCGAGCACGAGAGCGGCCAAACGTCTCGCCGCCTCATAACGATTAAAAGGGTCGCTGTCGTGAGTGAGCAAAAACATGAGCTCCTCAGTCGTATACTCGTACACCAATTCAACGGGAGCCGAAAAATTCCTCAAAAGCGACGGAACGGGGTGGTACGGAATGTTCTTGAACACGAAAGACTGCTCGGCCTCGGAAACGTGAAGGATTCGAGTCGTGCCTTTTTTTCCGCTTCGTTCGCCCTTCAATTCGAGCGGAAGATCTTTTCCCTTCTCGTCGAGAAAGCCGACCGAAAGAGGGAAATAAAAAGGACTGCGTTCTTCGGGTGGCGCAACCGCGGAGGGCGTTTGTTTGATTTCACATTCGAGTTCCCTTCGGTCCCGGTCGAAACGGGTGACAACGTGGCACACGGGCGTCCCCCTTTGTTCGTACCAGAGCTTGAACTGCGTCAAATCCATTCCCGAAGCTTGTTCCATCGCAGACACAAAATCATCCGTGGTCACCGCTTGACCGTCAAAGCGCTTAAAATAAATCTCCATCCCCTTTCGAAACAAATCGCGGCCGATCAGCGTGTGAATCATCCGAATGACTTCCGAACCTTTTTGGTACACGGTGGACGTGTAGAAATTGTTGATCTCAAGATACGTGCTCGGACGCACCGGATGCGCATTGGGGCCCGCATCTTCCACAAATTGATGGTCCCTCAGCACTCGGACGTCTGAAATGCGCTTGACCGATCGCGAGCTCATATCGCTTGAAAATTCCTGATCGCGGAAAATGGTGAGTCCTTCCTTTAAGGTAATCTGAAACCAATCGCGGCACGTCACGCGATTGCCCGTCCAATTGTGAAAATACTCATGCCCGATGACGCTCTCGATGCCCAAGTAGTTTTGGTCCGTCGCGGTTTTGGGATCGGCAAGAATGTACTGGGAATTAAAAATGTTGAGCCCCTTATTTTCCATCGCCCCCATATTGAACGCGTCCACCGCGACAATCATGTAGGTATCAAGGTCACACTCAAGGCCGAACGTATCTTCATCCCACTTCATCGCGCGCTTCAGCGCCCCCATCGCATACGTGGTTTTGGGCTCGTTGCCTTTGTCCACGTACAACTTGAGTTGAATCGTCCGGCCCGAACGAGTTTTGTAGCGGTCGGTCACAACGCCCAAGCATCCTGCCACAAGCGCAAACAAGTAGGCAGGTTTCGGAAAAGGGTCCTGCCAGGTGACAAAATGGCGTCCGTCTTCGGCATCGCCTGAATCGATTAAATTCCCGTTGCACAGAAGGACGGGATATTTTTTGCGGTCCGCAGAAATCGTGGTCGTCATTTTGGTCATGACGTCAGGCCGGTCAAGAAAATACGTGATGTGACGGAACCCTTCCGGTTCATTTTGCGTGCAGAACATGTCCCCGCTTCGATACAACCCTTCAAGGGATTTGTTTTGATGCGGTTCGATTTCGTTTTCGATCTCAAGTGAGAATTCGGCCGGCGGATTTGGCAAAATGAGATGACTCGCCGTCAGCTCATAGTCGTGCGCGGAAAGCGGTTTTCCGTTCACGGAAATCTGAATCAGTTTGAGGCCCTCGCCGTTTAAACTGAGAGCATCACCGGAAACCCCGCGATTCCGCCTGACCGCGAGATGGGAAACGACACGAGTTTTCGTCTCAAATACATCAAAGCGGAATTGGGCTTCACCGATGAGGTAATTGGGTTTTTGATAATCCGATAAATGAACCGGCTTGTCTGTTTTCGCGTTCATCACTACCCCTGAGGATGGTGCCGGCGTTCAAAGGCGCCGATCTGGTCTTCCGCTTTGAGGGTCAACGCAATGTCGTCAAGGCCGTGGATCAGGCGTTTTTTGACCGCTGCATCGATTTCAAAGTGAAACGACACTTCTTCGCCCAGATGAAGCACCACCCGCTGCTCATCGAGATCGATAGAGGCCTCGAGTCCTTCAACGCGGTCCGCCCACTTAAAGATTTGATCCACCTCGGCATCCGCAAGTTCAATTGTCAAAAGCGAATTTTTTCCCGCATTGTTCCGGAAAATATCGGCAAACGCCGGTGCGCGCACGCCGCCCTGTTCCTTCCACGGAGCAATGACGGCACGAAAACCATACTGAACCATCGCCCATACGGCGTGTTCGCGGCTGGAACCGCAGCCAAAGTTGTTTCGCGTCACCAAAATGGACGCGCCGCGGAACCGAGGTTGATTGAGCACGAACGACGCGTTTGGTTTTCCCTCGGCGGTGTACCGCCAATCGAAAAAAAGATTCTCCCCGAAGCCCGTGCGCTGGGTCGACTTTAAAAACTGCTTTGGAATAATCTGGTCCGTGTCGATGTGGGCGCGATCCAGCGTCGCCACGAGTCCCCGATGCGTTTGAAACGAATCCATTAAAACCTCCAAGAAGAAACGGGACGCCGTCCAGAGGGAGACGTTAATCTGGTTTGCTTACCTCTCCCTGCGGACGGCGTCCGGTATTGACGGTTTTGAAACGAATCCATTAAAACCTCCACGTTCTGATATCGGCGAAATGCCCTTCAACCGCGGCGGCAGCGGCCATTTCGGGACTCACCAAATGCGTGCGTCCCCCTTTCCCTTGGCGGCCCTCAAAATTCCGGTTTGAGGTCGAAGCGCACCGCTTGAGCGGTTTCAATTGATCGGGGTTCATGCCCAAGCACATACTGCATCCGGACTCGCGCCACTCACACCCCGACGATTTAAAAATACGGTCGAGTCCTTCGGCTTCCGCTTGTCTTGCCACGCGCTGTGAACCCGGCACCACAAGTACTTGAACGCCCTTCGCGACTTTCCGTCCTTGAAAGACCTTGCTCGCGGCACGCAAATCCTCAATGCGCGCGTTCGTGCAACTTCCGATGAATACCGTGTTAATCGGAATACTCGAAATGAGCGTGCCCGGTTGAAGACCCATATACTCAAGAGCGCGTTCCACATCAGCCGTGCTGTAGCCCGCAACTTGATTGGGTTCCGGCACGCGGCCCGTAACGTCGGTCACCATGCCGGGATTCGTTCCCCACGTCACTTGCGGCGCTACGGAACTCGCATCAATGGTGAGTTCCCGGTCGTAAGCGGCGTCCGGATCGGCCGGAAGTTTTTTCCACGTTGAAACTGCTTCGTCGAACGCACGGCCTTCCGGAGCAAAGGGACGCTTTCCGCTGGCGATGTACTCAAAGGTAACGTCATCCGGAGCTACCATTCCGGCGCGGGCACCCGCCTCGATGCTCATATTGCAGACGGTCATACGGCCCTCCATCGAAAGCGACCGGATGGCTTCTCCTGCGTATTCCAGAACAAAACCGGTGCCGCCGGCGGTTCCGATTATACCGATCAATTTCAAAATCAAATCCTTTGCGGTCACGTGTGGCGCGAGAGTGCCCGAAAAACGAACCTGAAATGTTTTCGGCTTCGTCGCAAGCAAACATTGAGTCGCAAGCACGTGCTCGACTTCAGACGTTCCGATTCCCAAAGCAAAAGTTCCAAACGCTCCGTGAGTCGACGTATGCGAATCGCCGCACACGATCGTTTGGCCGGGAAGCGTCAGCCCAAGTTCGGGACCGATGATGTGTACGATTCCCTGCTTGTCGCTTTGAAGGTCAAACAGCGTAACGCCGAACTCTTTGCAATTTTCACTGAGCGCTTCCACTTGCGCTTTGGAAATCGGATCGCGAATGTTCGTGCGGTCGACCGTGGGCACATTGTGATCCATCGTCGCAAACGTTAATTCCGGACGGCGCACCTTGCGCTTGGCCAGACGAAGTCCCTCAAACGCCTGCGGACTTGTCACTTCGTGAACCAAATGTAGATCGATGTAAAGCAAGGTGGTACCGTCACTTAGAGTGGTTACCACGTGCGCGTCCCAAATTTTGTCGAACAAAGTTTTTCCCATAAGGGGCGTATTCTACCACACCATCGTAGGCAATGCCAAAGTCGTAGAGGATGTCAAAATCCTCACGAGTCGTATTTGCCGCATTGAGCGGCAAATGCAAAGTCGCCACACTTGGAAACTGATATCGGGCCGTTAGCGCGGGCGGAGGCGGTGGATGAGTGCCCAGATCGACGTCACGATGAGGATCGGTATGAAGAAGTAAATGAACAGCGTGAGGAAGAAAAGAAAAAGAATCGTCCCAACCGCAATGCCGCCGGCCACTGTGGACCAGAAAATAAGTTTTGTGATGAGGAGGCTTAACGGCCTTCGTGATTCGCGGTACTCGAATCGATCGCCGTTTTCGGAACGCTCAAGCTCTATCCAATCATCATTCATGCGAATTCCCTACGCATTCAGTAAACGTTTCATTTGTTCGAGATCGGCGGTCGGAAGCTTGCACATATAATTTTGGCACACATAAGCGGTCGGCTTCCCTCCCATTGGTACTTGTTTCGCCACAAACGGAGACAGGGCTTCCATACGCTTGCGCTCATTGGGATCAATCGGACAAAGGGCCACCACTTTGTTTGGAATAAACGCGCGGAATGCCTCACGAACCATCGCCTGCGTTTCGGGCGCAGCGGGATCACCCGAAATCACAACTTCAGTCGAGGGCCCGACGGCAAAGTCGATCGCGTTTAGCATTTGAGCATACGCCGATGGATACTCGGCAATCCGCGCCGAAAATGCATCCAAGGTAGACGCGGTCCACGACTCTAAATCACGATCAAGCGTAAGACGGCCAAGCCGAATCATTGCCAGTGCAGCAACGGAATTTCCGGAAGGAATGGCACCGTCTTGGAGGTCTTTGGCGCGTAAGATCAAGGATTCGGCGTCGCTCCCCGTAAGATAGAACCCGCCGCTTGCGTCATCCCAAAACAGCCGGTGCATTTCCTTTAATAAAAACCGGGCTTCCTCCAAATACCGAATGTCAAACGTCGCTTCGTACACATCCATCAGGCCGTTTGCGAAAAACGCGTAATCCTCCAAAAAGCCGGGAATTGAAACATCCTGATCCCGGTACCGTTTGGTCAAGCGCCGGTCGGGCGCTTGTTCGGACGGCACCGTGCGGTCGGCACGGTACCGGTGCATCAAGCGCCCATCTTCGCGCTTCATCTTGGCAAGAATAAAGTCGGCAGCCCGTTGGGCGGCCTCGCCGTAACGGGGTTCATCCAAAACGCGCGATCCAAACGCAAGAGAAGAAATCATGAGCCCATTCCAATCGGTGAGCACCTTGTCATCCAGATGAGGGCGCGGCCGTTTGGCCCTTAACTCACGCAACTCGACCTTCGCTTGATCGAGTAGACGTCCAATCTCCCCGGAGTTCCGGCCAAAGTGCTTAGCCGTTTCGTCACGCGTCTGCGCTTGAAATAAAATGTTCTTGCCGCCGAATTCGCCTTGCGGGTCGTTCGCTACGTTTCCCTCATTCCGAACACCAAAGTGAAAATTAAAAACGTCTGCCGTCTCCTTTCCAAGAATATGCTCAAGCTCCGAAGCGTACCAAAGGTAGAAAGCGCCTTCTCGTTTTCGGGTTTCGCCCGCCGCGTCGGGAGGCAAACTATCGGCATCTTCTGCCGAGTAAAACGCTCCTTCCGGGCCCGTCATGTCGCGAAGAATGTACTCAAAAATTTCGCGGGCAACGCGCGCGTACCGTTCCTCACCCGTTGCCTGATATGCTTCAAGGTATGCCCGAGCGAGAATCGCCTGATCGTAGAGCATTTTTTCAAAGTGCGGGACAAACCATTCTTCGTCTGTCGAATACCGGTGAAAACCGCCGCCCAAGTGGTCGTACACGCCGCCCTTTGCCATTCCATCTAAAGTAATCCTCACCATCCCGAGAGCGTCTTCCGCACCGGTTCGCCGCCAATACCGAAGGAGAAATGAAAGGACGTGGCCTTGCGGAAATTTCGGAGCTGAGCCAAAACCGCCGTGCGTGGAATCAAACCGGGCTCCCAACTGGTGGTACGCGGTCTTTAAGGTCAACTCGTCAAGCGGCCTTACATCTTGCGCTCGACTTCCAAGTTCGGTTTGAAGCGCCTTGGCCAATTGGTCGCTGGACGTAACAATTCTTTGCCGGTTCGCTTCCCACTCGCCGCGAATGCTTTTCAGAACCGTGGAAAATCCGGGCCGTCCCCACCGATCCTCCGGAGGAAAATACGTGCCGCCGTAAAACGGCTTGAGGTCGGGAGTCAAAAATACGGTTAAAGGCCAGCCCCCCTGACCGGTCATGGCTTGAACCGCCATCATGTACACATGATCGATGTCGGGGCGTTCTTCCCGATCTACTTTGATGGAGACAAAGGAATCGTTGAGCTGTGCCGCAATAGCGGGATTGGTAAACGATTCTTCTTCCATGACGTGGCACCAGTGGCAGGTCGAGTAGCCGATGGAAAGGAAAATGGGTTTGTTTTGAGTGCGGGCTTCGTCAAACGCTTCTTTCCCCCACGGATACCAATTCACGGGATTGTCTGCGTGTTGGAGAAGATACGGACTTTTCTCGGACGCGAGCCGATTGTCGGCATTGCCGGATTGTGTCATTGCGAGAACCCCGAGAAGGGTGAAGAAAAAGAGAAACTGCCAAAACCGATCACAAAAGCGCATGACCCCCCGTCAACTGCGTTTTAAACGAGAGCCATTGTACCACAGACTTCAACAAAACGGGACGCCGCCCAGAGGGAGAGACGTTAATCCGGTTTGCTTACCTCTCCCTCTGGACGACGGCCGGATGTATAAGGACAGCGCAGTTTTCAGACTCTTCTTTGAGGCAGGATAAGGACTTACGAGCAATTTCTGCCGTCCGGCAGAAATTGGTTTGGGGAAAAGTTTGAAAATCTGGAAAAAATCTGGAACATTTCCGGTGGTGCCGGGTTCAAATTTAACCTGGCACTTTTGGAAATGGTACGAATCTAGATCTATATTGTCGTGGATTATGATAAGGGGTAATTATGGCTTCTTGGTTTTTAAGATTTTTTTCAATTCTTTGATCAGTGAAGGCAAATCGCGGGTTGTGATTTGCCAAACAATTTCCAGGTCAACGTCAAAATATCCGTGTACCAGCCGATCCCGGGTTCCGGCAATTGCCTTCCACGGAATACCCGGAGACCGTCGCCGTGTCTCATCCGACACATGACGCGCAGCTTCTCCGACAACTTCCAACAAGCGAACCAAGGCCATGGCAAGTTTCGCGTCAGTATCCAAATCAGAACGTTTCTTTTTTGCCGTAAATTCCAGGGCGGTTTGAGCGGCATCGAGCATATGCCGGAGCCGGTCTTTGTCCTTAGGCGGCCTGGTCATAGAGCGTCTCCGCTTCGGACAAGACATCGGCTCTAAAGTAACGGCTTAAAAAGCCGGGCGTGTTCAGATCGACCTTCCGTCCCAGAATCTGAGACAATTCATCCTGCATGTCGAAAAAGGCGAGCCCCGGGGTGTGCCCGGGTTCAAACTCGACCAAAACGTCCACATCACTCGCAGGACTGAAATCATTCCGGAGAACCGAACCAAAAAGGGCCAGCCGGCGGATATGATGACGCCGGCAAAATTCGGCTATTTCTTTTTTGGGAATTTGGATTTTAGAATGTTTCACCAGACGGCCTTTCATTTTTTCTATCCTTTGATTATTCATTTTTTCTTCCGAGGAAGTATGCGCCTGAGTGATTTTTTCAATGAGATTGTCAAGTTCACGCCCGCCGACTCCTGATCCCCTTATCGTCCTGAAAAATGCCGGCAGCTTTTCAAGCAAAGCCGGATCGTTCATCACCTCCCGGGGGATATTGCCGCGGGAGACTTCCGCTTCCAGCATAAAAGTTCTCCAGGCCCCGGTCTTGGGCTTAAGACCCAACGCCTTGGCCCAGCGCTCGAGCGTCTCCTCGTCCTTCGGCGGCAGGTTGACGCCCCGCTCGACCTTGCTCCAGTTGCTCGGATCGTAACCGCGTTCCTGACAAAACTGGCGCAGTGTCACCTTTTTTGCAATGCGAAGGTTTTTAACCGTTTCTCCAAAGCTCATGGGATCACCTCCTATCTGTGGTAAATAATATACCACATGTGGTCATAAATCAACCCCATTTTCCCACCTAATGTTCTCCCGAATCCTTTTAACCAATGCGGTCTATGGTGGCGAAGTGGTAGTGCTGTGGAAACGAAAACGGAAAACCGGACGCCGTCCAGAGGGAGACGTTAATCTAGTTTGCTTACCTCTCCCCGTGGACGGCGTCCGGTATTTGGGAATCATGATGTCGGTGCGAATGGTGCGCGTCCTTGGAAAGCATGCTTTTTCTGCCGATCCCGACACCGTTTAAGAACGCCATCCGCCCGCCCAAATCAGCGCCTTGGATCAGAAGCGCAGCAAGCAGAGCCAAAACGACCAAAAAAAGAGCCCGTCCCTTTTCGGGAATACGATTCTTCGAAAGGAACACCCAAAGACTTAAGAGAATGCTCAACCCAAGCACGGTGAACCCAATGTATTGGTGCGCTTCCATCGTGTCGTGCATCCCGCCGCCGTGGGAAACGGTCGCCTCGGCTTTGAGCCCGGTCCAAACGGTCACTGCTGCCGCCAGAGTTCCGAAGTAAAGAACCCACTTCGTAGCGGTTAAAAGCTCCTCTTTCTTAAAAAGACTCCCCAAAAAACAAAAGGCAACGGAGGTCAGCAAAAGTGCAATCGGAAAATGAACAAACAGAGGATGAATGTTCATCACGTCTTCTAATCCCTTGAGTCCCCACGCCACATTGAATATCGATTCCATAGTTCTCCCTCTCTGTTATGCGTTTTCTGCCGTTGAAAGATTGCTCTTCGTCATCTCCCGCCGCTTCCAAATCGCGTAAATGACAGGATAAACCAAAAGTTCGAGAATGAACGAAGTAAACAAACCTCCGATCATGGGCGCCGCGATTCGTTTCATGACATCTGAACCCGCGCCGGTAGCCCACATAATCGGAATGAGGCCCATGAAGGCAGCCATCACCGTCATCATTTTAGGGCGCACTCGTTTAACGGCGCCGTGAATAATCGCTTCTTCAAGGTCTGCTTCCGTGCGCATCTTCCCTTTTTCCTGCGCATCGTGATAGGCCAAATCAAGGAAGAGAAGCATAAAAACACCCGTCTCTGCATCAAGCCCCATGAGTGCAATCATCCCTACCCAAACCGCGATCGAGATGTGGTACCCCAAAATCCAGAGAAGCCACACAGCGCCGATCAGAGAAAACGGAACGGCCATCAGAACAATGCCGGTCTTAACCACAGATCTTGTATTCATATAAAGCAGAACGCAAATGAGAAAAAGGGTGAGCGGCAGAACCACCTTAAGACGTTCCTTGACGCGAATCATATTTTCATATTGTCCGCTCCAAAGAAGCGCGTATCCCGGCGGCAGCTTCAGTTCTTTAGCCACAATCTGTTTTGCTTCGTTCACATAAGTTCCAATGTCCCTCCCGGCCATGTCCACATAAACGTAACCGGCAAGCAACCCATTTTCATTCCGAATCATAGCGGGTCCGTTGACCATGCGAATATCGGCAAGCTGGGTAATGGGAATCTGTTGTCCGGACATTGTAGGAACTAAAACTCTTTTCAACTTTTCAATGTCATCACGTAATTCTCGAGAGTACCGTACATTGACGGAATACCTTTCTCTTCCTTCAACCGTTGTCGTAATATTGTCTCCCCCGATCGCGGCCATAATCACCATCTGAACATCAGAAATGGACAACCCGTAGCGGGCGATTTCCTCACGCTTGATATCAAAATCAAGAAAATATCCGCCCGCGACGCGCTCCGCATAAATGCTTCGTGTGCCCGGAATGTCTTTTAAGATCATTTCGAGGTGCGTTCCTATCTTTTCGATCTTTTTGATATCAGCACCGAGAACCTTGATCCCGACTGGCGTCCTCACGCCTGTGGTGAGCATGTCAATTCTGTTTTTAATCGGCATGGTCCAGGCGTTTGTTGTCCCCGGGATTTTCAATTTCCGATCCATTTCCGCAATCAGTTCTTCATGAGAAATGCGTTCCGGCCAAATCGCCTGAAGGAGAGGTTTGAATAGATATAAAGGAGTCAAAAAGAAATTCCTCCCCCCTTGTGGGGGAGGATTAAGGTGGGGGGTTGATCGGTTTATTTCACCCCCATCCTGACCTTCCCCCATCAAGGGGGAAGGAATTGCGCGTGAATACCACCGCTCTTTTGTCCGCCATTCGTGATGAGGTTTTAAAAGCACGACGGTTTCCATCATCGAAAAGGGAGCCGGATCGGTAGAACTCTCCATCCTGCCGGATTTCCCGAACACACGTTCCACCTCGGGAAAGGTCATCAAAATCCGGTCCTGTTCCTGAAGGAGTTTTTGCGCTGAGGTTACTGAAATTCCAGGCAGCGTCGTAGGCATGTAAAGAAGCGAACCCTCCCACAAAGGCGGCATAAACTCGGATCCGAGTCTGAGATAAATAGGAATGGTCGTTAAGACAAGAAGAAGCGCCGTTATAATGGTTGTCTTCCGGTGCTTCAAAACAAAACGGCAGGCGGGCTCGTAAACTTTAAAAAGCACGCGGCTTACCGGATGCTTTTCTTCGGGATAATAGGTGCCGACTGCAAACGTCGTTGCAATTTTTGACAGCCAGCTGAGCTTGATCCCCTTACCCTTCCCTCTCCCCCAAGGGAAGAGGGTTAGGGTGAGGGGTTTAAACGGTTCCATTCGGGTAAAAAGCATTCTCATAGCGGGGTCTAGCGTGATGGCCAAAACTGCCGCCACCGCCATCGCCAGATTTTTTGACCATGCGAGCGGTTTAAACAGCCGGCCTTCCTGATCCATCAAAGTGAAAACCGGCATAAACGAAACGGCGATCACGAGGAGAGAAAAGAAAACGGCAGGGCCGACCTCTTTTAATGCCTGAAGGCGGATCGCGTGATAATCGCCCTTACGTCCACCTTCGATCCATTGCTCTAACCGTTTATAGGCATTCTCCACCTCAACAATGGCGCCATCGACCAAAACACCGACAGATATTGCAATGCCCGAAAGCGACATAATGTTGGAAGTCAGTTTCATACCGTGTAAAAAAATGAAGGAAAGTAAAACCGAAATCGGAATGGTCACGATCGGAACGATGGCGGATGGAAAATGCCAAAGGAAAAGAAGGATGACGAAACTCACGATGATCATCTCTTCAATCAATTGATGTTTCAACGTATCTATGGATTGCTTGATAAGTTCGGACCGGTCATAAGTCACGACCAGTTCGATCCCCTCTGGGAAAGACGGCTGAAGTTCCTTAATTTTCGCCTTCACCCGATTGATCACGTTAAGCGCATTCTCGCCCGATCGCATCACTACCGTACCGGTGACCGTATCCCCTTGGCCGTCCAGATCCGCAAGTCCGCGGCGGATTTCGGGACCGAGTGAGACAGTACTAAGGTGTTTGACTAAAATCGGTGTTCCCTTTGAATCAACGCCAACGACAATTTTTTCCAAATCATCGATGGATTTCGCATAGCCGCGTCCGCGGACCATATATTCCGCTCCCGAAAATTCCAAAAGCCGTCCTCCCGATTCCTGGTTTCCGCCGCGAATGGCTTCCACCACTTTTGAAAGCGGAATGTTATAGGCAAGCAGACGGTTGGGATCGATCGTGATTTGATATTGCTTCACGAAGCCCCCAAGCGGAGCAACTTCAGCCACACCGGGAACACTTTGAAGATGATAACGGAGATACCAATCTTGAAACGTCCGTATCTCCTGAAGATTATGTGTTCCGGTCTTATCGACTAAAGCATATTGGAAGACCCAGCCCACACCCGTAGCATCAGGACCAAGCTCTGTCTTAACGCCCTCGGGCAATCGGGGGGTGATTTTACTCAAATATTCAAGCGTCCGGCTTCTCGCCCAGTACAGATCCGTCCCATCTTTGAAAATGACGTAAACATACGAAAATCCGAAATCCGAAAAACCCCGAATCGCCTTCACCTTCGGAGCGCCGAGCATGGCAGTGACAATGGGGTACGTCACTTGATCTTCCATAATGTCGGGGCTTCTGTCCCAGCGGGAATAGATAATGACCTGCGTATCCGAGAGATCAGGAATGGCATCCAGCGGGATATTTTTAATGGACCAGACCGCAGCCGCGATCGCAGCGGCCGTGAAGATGAAAATGAGGAACTTATTGTGGGCGGAAAACTCGATGACTTTCTCGACAAAACCGCCCTTTCTTAATGCACGGGACTGGCCTATCTCCTCTTCATGCGCCATGCTTGCCCTTGCCTTTCATTTTATTTTCAGAAGAGTGGGCAAGGACTATCATGGCTTCTATTGATTTTTGAATGTTAGCCATGCTTGTGTCCTTCTCCAACCGATTGGAGGGCTGCTTTGAGGCGGCTTTCCGAATCAATCAGAAAATTACCGCTCGTGACGACTGTTTCGCCTTCGCTCAGACCGCTTTTGACTTCATAATCCTCACCGGATTTTACTCCGACGGTGACTTGGCGGGGTTCGAACACGCCGTCGGGCTTGGCGACAAAAACGATGTTTTGTTCCCCCGTTGCGAACACCGCTTCCTCGGGCACCGCCAGCACCTCTCCCAAACGGCGTTCAAGGATTGCGTTCACATACATCTCCGGTTTCAAAAAACCTTCCGGATTTTGAAGAACCGCCCGCACGCGGATGGAACGCGTGGCAGGATCAACCACGGGATCGATGGAACGGATTGCGCCTTGAAACTTTTTTTCAGGGAAAGCCGGCACTTCCACATCGATCGTATCGCCGACTTTGACCAACGGAATTTCGTACTCATAAATAGGCGCATAGAGCCAGACGGTGCCGCCGGCCTCCGAATACAAAAGCGATCGATCCGGCTTCCCTGCCTGTTTGACCTCGTCAATCAGTGAGTCGCTTAACCCCAAGAGCCGAAGTCTAATCGTTGCAGATTCGACAAGTCTTCCGGCTTGTTCCTTGACTTCCGGAATCGAGCCAAGTTCCGCTTTCTCAAAAGCGCGCGCTGCTTGAATCAACTCTTCCTCGGCTTGATACAAGTCGGGGTCATAGGCAATGCGGCCTACGGTGCGGATGGTTTTGGTCATTTGTATTTTCTTCACTTCGCCGGTTTTGATTCCGATCGCATTGGTTTTCTCGGAACTCAAACGAACGTTTCCGTACCCTTCGGGGAGCGCTTCTTTGACGATCACTCCCAAATCCTCACCGCAGTGAGGGCACTTTCCCAAACGAGCCAATTCGGGAGTCATCGCAATCAAGCACGTTCCCGTCTTGCATTTGTGGATCAAACAGATTTCGCCGGG
>Ga0209541_10009121_pt1 | contig 16138 bp, 18 predicted proteins | sample RifCSPlowO2_01_FD_184027 | JGI IMG/M metagenome (GOLD analysis project Ga0209541, IMG submission 184027) | Groundwater microbial communities from Rifle, Colorado - Rifle CSP2_plank lowO2_0.1 (SPAdes) (version 2) | ecosystem: Environmental > Aquatic > Deep subsurface > Groundwater | place...
CAGCGCTTTTTGCACTTTTTGCAATCCGACAAAGGATCGGTGAATCCGGCCACGTGTCCGCTACTCTCCCAAACTCGAGGATGCATTAGAATCGCCGATTGTATTCCCACGATATCTTCGCGCAATTTAACAAAGCGCTCCCACCAGAGATCTTTGATATTTTTTATTATTTCCACGCCGTAAGGACCGTAATCCCAAGTGTTAGCCAGGCCTCCGTAAATTTCGCTTCCGGGAAAAACCAATCCCCGACGCTTGCATAAAGATATGATTTTCTGCATCGTGTCCATAATTCTGGTATCTTATAGGTTTTATTTTACCACGATTCCCTGATTATAAGAAATGCCGGGGTCAGCGGTTAGGTCGGAATCTAGGGCGGAAAACTTGGCGCTTAAAGATTTTTCGGTAAACGAATCCTGGGCCGATAAAATCGCAGTGTTTATCAAAGTCGCCAGCTTGCCGACTTGCGAAGCGTCAGGAATCAATTGCAACTGGAATACTGCTTCGTAAACCGGTAGCAAAGAACCGGTATGCGCCGGAACCTGGCCCAAATCCCAAACCACGGAATTGGTTTCATCGTTATAATAAATACTGCCGCTATTGGCGCTGGTTTTTCCGGTCCAGGAAACTTGGCTAGACAGACTGGCTTCCAGCAAAACATTTTCTAAATCATTAGCGCCGTTAGTGATCTGCCAATGAATGGTATAGGTAGTGGGGCTCCCTACTCGCGGCGGAATTTCTCCGGAGTTCTCAATGTTTACCGCGGTCTCATTAAAATAAGCTCCGGCGCGAAAATCTATCCGGCTACTTATTTTATACTGATTTTCAAACCCTGCCTCCACTTTTTCTCTGGTGCTTAATTTTCCTTTAATCAGAAAAGAAAAATTTTTATCCTTAAAACTATTAATATCCAGATGGTCTTTAATTTTAACGCTGAACTCCAAAACCCCCTCTTCTTGAGGTGCCAAGGTTTCTGGGGTAAAAACCAAAAGTTTTTGGGATTGGTCAAAAACCGCGTCTGGGGATTTTAAAGAAGCTAAATCAAAGGCCTCGCCTTCCAGTTTTATTTCCAGCTTAGCGTCATGATAAGGAGCCGCGTTTAAATTCTGGTATTTTATTTTATAATTCAGCAAATTTCCCGGAGCAATTTCTCCGGAAACTTCGGCCAGCAAATTTAACGCTGAACCGGAAATCAAAACGCTTTTTTGGATTTCCGCAATGTCGCTAATTTTAATTTTAATAATTTTTTCTTCTCCTGGCTGACCAGTTAAGACGCCAGAAAATTTTAAAGTCTCAACTTGATCCTTTTCCAGCCGCTCAATATTCAAATCCGGTTCATCGCCGGTTAACGCAAAACCTTCCGGCAATTCCAGGGTAATTTTCAAATTTTCCCAGGGGATTTCGCGGCTGGAAAAAAAACTTAGAATATATTCATTTTCCTCTCCGGAGATCACCGGTTCCGGCGCCTCCAGAGAAGCAACAATGGCTGAAGCAGTAATTCTCACATCAAAATTTTTTCGGGATTCAAAGCCGGAAGAAAAGTTTTCCGGAATATAATAAAGTGTCGCCTTAATCGTTTCCGTGGCGCCAGGCGTCCCAATGACAGGAATTTTAATTTCCATCTGCCCGGGTTCGCCGGGTTTTAAGTCGGCTAATTTTTCCGCCCTTCTTTCGCGGAACGCTTCTATCACCAATTCCACTTCGCGCAAAACCACTTTGGTATGGTTCTCATATTTAATCAGCAAATTCGCTTCTTCGCCGCTCTTCAATTCTTCCGGTCCTTCAATTTCTATTTCCACATCTCTAACCCGAAAAGAATTTTGTCCATAGAAAAAAGAAATTACGGCAATAAGTGCCAAAGCCAATATCACTAGCCCTAAATATCCCAATTTACTCATTTTAATCTGGAGGTTAAGAATAATGCTAGATTTTTGGTTTTAACCCCGGCAAATCCCAAAATTTTTAAAAACTCGTTTTCAAATTCTTCTTTTTTCGGCCAGCCGGCAATTAAAGCAAAAATTTTTTCTTCCGGTGCTTCTAGGGGGACAAACTCGTCCACCATCTCGGCGATATAGAAAGCATTTTCCAAAGCATCTAAATTTTCTCTTAATTTAAATTGCGGGTCAATAATTTCTGCTCCGATAATGGTTTTTCCGGCGATTTCCAAGTCAACTAAATTAAATAAATTCAAATAACTGCCTAATTTGGCTTGCGGTTTTCTAGCGCCTCTGGCGATCAATCTAAGTTTTCCCAATTCTTTGGAAAAAACCGTCAAGCGCCTGTCGTAATCCTTGAAATCTCTAACTTTTAAGATAACCGCCGGCATCAAATTTTTTCTATTCTAAAATCTCCGGGTTTATGCTCTTTAATCCTAGCTTCTTTTTTCACCAAGTCCGAAACCCGGCCCGAGTAATAAAAAGCGATATAATCTTTCGGAGAAAGGCCGACATTTTTTCTGGCTACTTGTATTTTCCGGATCAAATCCCGGTCCCCGCCTTCTTGAATCAATTCCGGAGTTAACTCATTGTCTAGCCGAATCGCATCGCCAATTAAAACTTCTTTAACATTAACTTCTTCTTTTATAAAAAGAATCAGGTCCGAAGAAAGCTTATGGTCCGGAATCTCTAATTTAGCCAGGGGTTGGCGAACTTGGTGTTTTCTCTGCGCCAAAGCTTGAGTTGAAATTTCGCGAACTTTAGCCATGGCCAAAATTAAATCTTCGCTGAATTCTTGCGGTTGCGGCCAATCCGACAAATGTACTGATTTTTTTCCGCCTAATCCTAAATACACCTCTTCGCTGATAAACGGAGCTATCGGCGCCAATAAGCGCGATAATTTAGTTAAAACTTCCCGCAAAACTTCGGGGTTAATTTCCTTTCTGGATCTACGAATATACCAATTAGATAAATCGTCAATAAATTTTTCTATCAGCTCCAGCGCCTTATCGGTTCTATAATTTTCAATATTTTTGGAACCGGTTTTTATGGTTTGATTTAACCGGACTAAAATCCACTGGTCCAGAATATTTTTTTCGCTTCTGGTTTTGCTTAAAAAATTTTTATAAAAAAGATAAGAGTTATAATAAGTGTCTAAAATTTTCCGGCATTCTTTAGCCAGATTATAACCAAAACTTAAATTATATTTAGGATTTTGCCGCAGATAAGCCCAGCGCATGACATCAGCACCCATGGTTTCCACCGCTTCGTCAAACCAAATAGTATTGCCAGCGGATTTATGCATAGGATTTCCTTTTTCATCCCTAACTTTTTCATAGGCCAAAACGTTTTTATAAGGAGCCCGATCTTCCAAAACCACCGACATGAAAAGCATAGAATAAAACCAAAGCCGGATTTGTTCACGCATCTCGGAAATAAAATCCGCGGGAAACCACCGCTTCCAATAAGGTTTATTCTCCAAGTATTTCAAGGTGGAATAAGGAACTATACCAGCGTCTAGCCAGCAATCCCCCACTTCCGGAATTCTTTCGGTCTCTTTTTGGCAATGCTCGCAGTAAATTTTAATTTCATCAATCCAAGGACGGTGCAATTCCGGCAATTGGTCAACCAACTCCGGCTTAACCGCTTTTTCTTTCAATTCTTTTTTGGAAGCAATGACATTTAAGTGTCCGCAAGCACAAAGATAAAAAGGCAAAGGCAATCCCCAATAACGTTTGCGGGAGATATTCCAATCCGCCATATTATCCAGCCAATCCTGCATTCTAGCTTTGATTCCTTTGGGCTCCCAATTTATTTTATCCGCTTCCCGTTTTAAGCGTGGCCGAATTTCTTGGGTTTTGATAAACCACTCGGATTCCAAACGAAAGACCAGTTCGGATTTGCATCTCCAGCAAACCGGATAACGATGACGATAATCTTCTATTTTTTCCAAATAATCATTGGCTTCTAAATAATCAATGACTTTTTTATTATCATAACTTTCTGGAGTTTCGCCGATTTCTAGGCCCGCTTTTTGGGCTAGGACAAAATCTTCTTCCCCGCAGGCCGGCGCAATATGGACTATCCCGGTGCCCTCATCTTCACTAACCTCCGACCAGCCGACTATTCTGCCTTCATTGCCGTAAGGCCCGATATAGGTCTGGCCGATCAAATTTTTGAATCTCCCCGCCGGATGAACCGCCAAAGCTTTATTCGCTGGCAGGGTCCAGGGAGTAGTGGTCCAAGCCAAAATTTTTTCTCCGGAATTTTTTAATTCAAATCTCACGGTCACGGCTTTATGAACTATCTCTTGATAAGAATCGCTCATCTCGTGCTGGCTTAAAGAAGTGCCGCAACGGTCACACCACCTAAGAACTTTCTTTCTTTTTTCCAGCCAGCCCTTGCTATGGCATTTTTTCAAAAAATACCAAATGTATTCAATATTTTGATCCGAATAAGTGTAATAAGAACTTTTCCAATCCATCCACTGGCCCAAACGCCGGGATTGCTCGGTTATAATTTGGGCGCACTTATCCACCCGTTCGCGGCAAGCTCGAGAGAATTTTTCCAAACCGAATTTTTCAATTTCTTTTTTGGAATTTAGTCCCAAATCTTTTTCCACCTCCACCTCCACCCATAAGCCCTGACAGTCAAAGCCGTTTTGATACCTTTGATCAAAACCCTGCATGGCTTTATAGCGCTGATAAAAATCCTTGATAGTCCTGCCCCAGGCATGATGCACACCCATTTTATTATTAGCGGTAATCGGTCCGTCAATAAAAGAAAAACGGCGCTTTCCCCGATTTTTTCTAACCAGCTTATTAAATATCTTCTCCTTTTCCCAGTATTTAATAATTTTTTTTTCTAAAACGACAAAATTTTGCATTTAGCCTAAATTATAATTAAAAAGGCTGATTCGTAAAGAGAAATATTTACGAACCAGCCCGGTAAAATTACCGCTTCTTTCGGTGGGCCTCGGCAGTAATCCGATCCTCGGCCCGCTTGTCAATCAGCTTGAGTTGCTCCAGGACGTTTTCCTGCTCGTCAATTCTTAACAATAGTCCACAATCTTTTGCTAGCCCGAGCATGTGCTTTAGCTCGCCGGGAAAAGGTTCTAACTCTTGGCAAAGCTTCCGCAGACAATGCGGATTCTCCAACTGTTTTTCCAGAATGCCAAAATATTCCGGAGGGCTGGCCATATTGCGAACCAAGCCCCAGCAGGCCTGCATGGCCTGCGGCGAAACCCACCTCACATAATCCAAAAGCTTCATCGCCCGCCAGGCATGCAGCAAACAAAACCTCTCCTTTCTGTGCCCGTGAGCGCGCCAGGCCTTTCCGTCGCCATGGAATCCCAGAGCGATATGAGACTCCGGAAAAACCACCACGCTAGGAAAAGTTTTCTCCATCTTAACGCCATTCCATTCTCTTGGCCTCTCGGTCCCTTGGCTTAAAATTTTAAACATTTTCCTCCTCCTTAGTTTTAAGGAGTTAAGCACGCTTTTAAAAAAAGTCAATATTGGCTGTTAAAAGCGCCGGGGGTTCCGCCAGCTGAAACGCTGTTCTGCCAAGTGTAATAATCCACTCGCTCCATGGTCTGCTTGGTATTATTATTTCCGGCTGGCCAGGGATTGGTGAAAACATCGTCCATATACCAGCCATCGGGGTCATACAAAGTTAACCAGCTCTCCCCTTGGTTTTCTAAGGCGCCGGTGTAATCCTGACCTCGGCGCAAAACCAGATATTCTCCGCTCTCTATTTCTCCCGTTAAATCAATATCCGGAGTGTCATCAGAAACTCTCAAATTCCAGCCCGCCAAGCTAACCGGACCAGAAGAGTTGTTATATAATTCTATCCATTCGGCCGAAGTGGAGCTGGCATTACCCATCCAAGCCACTTCATTAATACGCACCAGAGCAAAATCAAAAGACCTTTCCCAAACTATCTCATTTCCGGCATAATCAGCCGCCGTGATTTTAAAATCATAATGGCTGGCAATTTCTCCCCAAAAATCATATTCAACAAGTATCCGGTCCGGAAACATATCGTAAAGCACTAAATTATCGTCTTTTTGCCAAGCTCCCTGGTCTTTTCTAACTTCCATAATAATACTGGAGATATCCGAACCCATAAATCCTCCGCTTAAAAACAAATTTAACGGCTCATCTTGAATATCGAGCACCGTGCCCCAAGGCGGCTCTTGGTCTAATTGCACGCTGATATTTATTTCCGGACTTTTATTTCCTGCCAGATCCTCGGCAAAAATAATCAAAGAGCTGGAAGCGTTATGCAAAGCAAATTCTTTCTGCCAATTTCCCAATGCCTCCAAGCTGGAACTGGAATTGGAAAAATTAAAATAAATAACCGAGTTTTCCGAAATCGTTCCCGAGATAATGGTGCTGGTGGCATTGGTTATAATCGGACTGATTTGATTAATAATTAAAAACGGAGGGTCTTTATCAATTTCCAGCTCTGTAACAACCTCCGACTCTGGAGATTCGACAGCTTCCGGAGTTTCCGGCGTTTCCGGAATCACCATCGGAGCTGGATTGGGTTCGATGGCGGCTGGAGGCGGGGGCCCGGAAAAAGTGAAAGCAAAAGGAACCGCTCCGGAGGTTTCTGACGCCGGCATTTGCATAATCTGCAATCTAATATTTTCCGTTTGCTGTTTAACTTGTTTTAGCTCCGACCTTAATTTATTAAAATCAATAACGGAAACTTTTGGTTTAACTGCTTCGGTCTGCGAAATTAAATCAGTCGTTTCCCTGGAATTATCAATGATTTTATCAATTTCTTGTGGGGGCAACCCTAGAGGTCGCCTGGGGGCAGGCGCCAGGCCTGCCCCTACATTTTCTTCGGCGATAATTTCCTTTTCCGCTTCCTGGTCTTTCTTTTGATTAAAAATCTCCGGCATTCTTGCCACGCCCCTTTTTATTTGTCCCCAAACCAATTCACCGGTGATCGGAATAATCTCCTCGGGATTATGAAATATTGGTTTTTCCCAAGGGGAACGCGAAGGATGGCCACCTAGTTGAGTTAAATAATGCCTCTTTCCGTTAATGCTAAATTTTCCAAATCCCAAAGTTGGCGATTGAGTGATCAATTGGTCTTTAATATGAATTGACTCCAGGGGCAATAACTTGTATTCATAGTAATTTACTTTAACGCCATATTTTTTATCCTCTACTGACCATTTCTTAATACCCCAAGCATTTAACCAATTTGATATATCTTTGGTTTTATTTCTTAATCCGTTTTCATCGCCATCTATCCAGTTAGCATGAGATCCGCTTTCTACTAAAATCCTAGAGTGATTCTTAGGATTTTTAAGTTCGCCATTAGCCATAATAATTTTTAATTCGCTTCCATTATGAGCTGAAGCAACTAATTTATCTGGCTTTAAAGAATTTTTATCAACAAAAGTAAAGACGGTTTCAAAATCTCCATAATGATCATTAGTGGTGAAATCATTAAAAACATAGAAAAACCAGTATTGGTAAACATATTCTTTTTCAGTTTCTTTGATTTCATAAAAGACAACCAGATTATCAATTTTCTCTTTAAGACTTAAGGAATCATATTTTTCTTTAGCTAATTCTCCGGGAATTTCTCGCCCATTTTCATAATAAAAATCCAAAGGCGAGCTGGGATAATATTTTTCTTCACTGTCAAACCACAGATTAGGAGCAAAATTTATCGCCTCTGGAGCTACTGCTAAAGCTTCAGCAGTAGAAGCAAAAAGGAGAAAGAAAGATAAAAATATTATTTTCTTAAAGTCCATAAGATAGAAACTCCAAAAATAATTCCAATTATAGTAAATGCTATAAATATATTAGCAAAAATCGAGCCAATTAAAGATGCTATCACAAATCCTAATCCCACCTTCCAAACTAAATTCCATTTCAATTTTTTATTAAATAAAAAAGCATTGCCCAGCCCTAGTAACCCTCCAAAAAATAAAAACTCCAGCCAAAAAATTCCAAGTCCTAGTTTCTCCATTGGGACAAAGTCTAAGATGTGAACGCTAAACAAAAACAACCAATAATCAATTGCCAGCGGCAAAATCCAGGCAATAATCCAGCCCAAGGTTCCCAGACCAACTATTTTTAATATTTGCTTAAGTCTAGAAATTTCAAAAAACCAAACCAGAGCCAAACTCCCTAAAGCTCCGAAATAAAGCGCGCCTAAAACAAAAGAAAAGGGATTTTCCAAATCCCCATTATTCGTTCCTCGATCAATTTCCCAGGCCCAAAGAAATCCAGCCAGAGCAAAAAGCAAAAACGGAAGAGAATATTTTTTTATTTTGGTTTGCATTATTAATTATAATATCATATAATTATAAATATAGTAAAACTGTCTTAAATTGCTCTCGCGTAATAAGTAAGGCGTTCATTCGGACAATGAACGCCTTTTATTCATTCATAATAGTTATCTCCACCCGATAAAAATTGGCAGGCCTTGTTCATCCCTGGCCAGGCATCGCTTAGGAATGCCCAGGACCTTAATTCTTCTCCACCTTTCTTCCCGAGTCTTCCTCAAATTCAATGAATAATCTGGGTTGAACCGCTTGATAGAGTTTATGGTTTTAGCGGTCTCTTCTGCCGCTACCTCCCTTTCTTTAACCAGCTGATTTTGTAAACTGGTCGCCGGGCATTTACTAAATTTGAATCGGCTGGGAAACGACGAATCGTCGGTGGTATAAAATGCCAACACGTCTTTCATTAAGCCCCTCCTTTCGTTTAGTATATTAAAATCAAAAACAGCCCCTTTGTAAAGGCTGTTTTTGGTCAAACCGATTAGCGCGGTTGGCGTGGGCGAGCTTCGTTAACTCGCAAGGGCCTTCCTTGAAAATCCTGTCCGTCCAAAGCTCGGATGGCGGCTTCGCCTTCTTTGTCTTCAGGCATTTCCACGAATCCGAATCCTTTGCTACGGCCGTTTTCAGTTATGATTGCGACTTTTTCCACTGCGCCGTGAGCGCCGAAAAGCTCTTTTAACTGATCTTCGGTTGCTTCCCAAGAAAGATTACCAACATAGATATTTTTCACTGTGCTCTATAATTCTTAATTTTAAATTTATCGCCCCTGCTTCGACCCGCACCACTTTGTCAAAAAAAATGAAATGCAAACAAGGTTCCTTTATTATTAAAGCACAAAACTCCGTAAAAATCAATAGCTCATAATTCTTTTCGCCTCGATTTTAACAGTTTCTGAATTATATTCTCCGGAATGGGCAGTGTATTTTCCGTAACTGGGCCGCTTCTGATCCAAATGTAAATTGATTAAATAATTGTCTTTCCCCTCCTTAATATAAATATGAAAGCGGGGATAGCCTCGGCTCGGTTTGGCAAACTGTCCGGCTTCCAGCGGGGCGTAGCCCAGGTCGCGAAAAAAATTATTTGGATTCCCGAGCTGAAGTTTTGGCTTTTTTATAAGCATTAAAGATTTGATTGGCTTGCGGCCTTTTCATAACAATTATTTTTCCTTCCGGCACTTGATACTTTTTAATTAAAGAGTTTTTTAATTCCTTGGAATTAACGATAATCAGCTTGGCTTTTCGGCAAATTTTTTTCTGCCAGGATCTCTTGGATTTAAAACGCTCCATTTGCCAGATGTTTAAAACCGACTTTCCAGAATAAATCAATGGCATGGTTCCGGCGGTGGCGTGAAAAACATCCAGCCGTTCTTTAGCCAGGAAAGCCGAGACTAAAATTTGCGAATAGGCCTGGCGCAGATATTTTCGGTATTGAGAAAAAGGGAAGCGCTTGCTTCTGACGTTTTTCGCTTGATATTTTTTAGCTTGCTCCGAGCTGATTCGGGAGTCAAAAAACAGCACGAATTGATGTCTATTGTGCTTAGGAAGGGACTTTAAAACATAATTGACGTAAGGCCCGATTTTTCTAGCGTCAATCCCGACTTTCATTGTTTTTATTTTACTACATCTTTTCCGGGGCTTCAATCCCCATAATATCCAGAGTTTCTTTCAGTATGGCTTGGGTTTTTTTAAGCAAAGCTAAACGTTCTTTGCCAGCGCCGATCACCGGGCAATGATGATAAAAATTATGAAAACTCCGGCTTAAATCCAGACTATAGTTTGCCAATTTATGAACCTCGAAGTTCCGAGCGACTTCTTCCAAAACTTCGGGGTAACGGAATAATTGTTTAATCAAAGCGTAATCCGCTTCTTTAAAAACGGTTTTATTAGTTTCCGAGCTCTCAACGACTTTTCTTAGAATTCCCTGCATTCGGGCATGAGCGTATTGAACATAATAAGCCGGATTTTTTTCCGATCTCTCTCGGGCTAAATTAATATCAAAATCCATATGCGTGTCCGGAGAATAAGACAAAAAGAAAAATCTAGCGGCAGCTTGACCGACTTCGTTAATCAATTCTTCCAAAGTCACATAAATTCCGGCTCGTTTGGACATTTTCTGCTCTTTGCCGTCGCGGATTAAACGCACTAATTGCATTAAAATTATATACAGCTTTCCGGGGTGTCCCAAGGCCTTCACTCCGGCCTGCAATCGGGCCACATCGCCGTGATGATCCGCGCCCCAAATATTTATCACCTTAGCAAATTTCCTCTCGTTGAATTTATTGTCATGATAAGCGATATCCCCTAAAATATAAGTTCCGGTGCCGTCTTTTCTCAATAAAACCCGATCTTTGTCATCGCCCAAGCTAGAACTTTTAAACCAAACCGCGCCGTCGCGGTTATAAAGCAAATTTTTCTTTTTTAATAAAGCCAGAATTTTTTCCACCGCGCCGGAAGCGTAAAGCGATTGCTCGCTGAAAAAATTATCAAAATTTATTTTTAATTTTTTCTGGATAAAATTTTCGTTGGCTTCTTGAATCGCTTTATAATCTCTGGTTTCTCCTTGATAAACCCCGCGCTTTAAATCTTGAATCTGCCGGCCGGAATCGTTAATATAATATTCCCGCGTCACCTGCTGCCCGGTTTTGGAAAGAACGTTGGCTAGAGCGTCGCCCCAAAAAGCTCCCCGGCCGTTACCGATATGCAAAGGTCCGGTGGGATTGGCCGAGATAAACTCCACCATGACTTTTTGCTGGCCTAGTTTCGGCGCCTGGATTTTCTTAAAATTTTTTCTTAAATAATCCTGGCTCAAAAAAAAATTGATAAAACCGTTTTTAATTTCCACCCGAGAAAATATTTTGTTTTTAGCTAATTTTTTAGCTAATTTTTCGGCATTTATTTTTTGGGTCAACGCGATATTGGTGCTGTAATCGGCAAATTTGGAAAAAAATATTTTGGCGCCTTGAGGCAAAAGCTTAGCGATCTCTTTTTTGAGCATCGATTTCATGATAAACTATTTTTAATAAAACATGAAGGCCCTAACTTTAAATCAAAACGCGACTCGAGATTACGAGCTTATGGATAAATGGGAGTCGGGTTTGGTTTTAAAAGGTCACGAAGTTAAAGCCGCAAAAAAGGGATTAATGTCTTTAAAGGGCGCCTTTGTTAAAATCCAAGGCCAGGAAGTTTGGCTGATTAATTCTTATATATCGCCCTATCAACCAAAAAACCTTCCCGAAGACTACAATCCTTCGCGCCCTCGCAAATTATTGTTAAACCGCCGGGAAATCAAAAATCTCCTGATCCGAATGCAAAAACAGGGATTGACATTAATCCCCTGGCGGGTTTATAATAAAAATGGGAAGCTCAAACTGGAGTTCGCTCTAGGACGAGGAAAAAAGAAATTTGATAAAAGAGAGGAAATAAGAAAGCGCGATTTTAAAAGAGAAAAAGCGCGAATTATAAAGGGCCTGCAATAATTAGTTTCGATGGATAGCGATTCCAACATCTTCAAGTCGAGGTTTCTAGAAACTCGTTAAAAACTAGAAAGTCAATAACTGCAAAGAATTACTCTAATTCCTACGCTTACGCCTACGCGTAAGCATAATTGACCAAAAAAATCTCTTAAGCTTGTCAACTGATCAAGAAAAACTATAGCAGACGTCGGTGCGATTCCGGCCAGGTCCACAAATTTAATAAATGCCAATTAGATTAATTGACGAAAAAGGAAAGCAATTAGGCGTTTTTGATTTTCCTGCCGCGCAAAATATCGCTAAAGAAAAGGGGTTGGATTTGGTGGTGGTGGCGGACAAAACCAGTCCTCAAGTCTATCGCCTGATGGATTACGGAAAAAAATGCTATGCCGACCGAAAAAAAGAAAAAAAATCCAGAAAAATAAAGATCAAGGGAGTGCGCATCAGTTTTCGCACCGGCGAACACGATCTGGGAGTTAAGTTAAAACAGATTGATAAATTTTTAAAAAAAGGAGATAAAGTTAAAATTGAAATATTTTTAAAAGGCCGGGAAAAAGCTTTCAGAAATGAGGCTAAAGAACTTTTGGAGAAATTCTTGCAAAGAATTGAAGAGTCGTTTAAGCTAGAACAGGTTATCAAAGAATCTCCCCGAGGATTTAACACTCTCATCAGCAAAAATTATGCCTAAATTAAAGACTAATAAGGCGACTCAAAAACGTTTTAAAATTACCCGCAAGAAAAAGATTCTGAATCGCCGGGCTAACCAGAATCACTATAATGCCAAAGAGTCGGGTAATGAAAAGCGAAAAAAACGCGGAAAAAAATTGACTGATAAAACCAATTATAAATTAATCCGATCTAAATTGCCTTATGCCTAGAGTCAAGCGGGGCGTGCAGAAAAGAGCCCGACGCAAAAAAATCATTAAAGCCGCCAAAGGTTACCGATGGCGACGCAAATCAATTTACACCGCGGCTAAACAAGCGGTGATGAAAGCCGGGGTTTATGCTTATCGCGATCGTCGAACGAAAAAAAGATTATTTAGAAGGTCTTGGCAGGACATTATAAATCAAGCGGTTAGAAAACAGGAGATCAGCTATTCCCGATTTATAAACTTTTTAAAGCAAAGCCAGATTGAGCTAAACCGAAAGATATTAGCCCAATTGGCGGAAAAACATCCGGATACTTTTAAAGCTTTGCTTGAACAATACCGAAAGCCCTAAGCCGACGATAATCAAATCAAAAAATCTCATCACCAAAATCATTGAAACTCCTAAGGTACCGCTTAAATTTAAGGCCTCAAAAACCAGAGCCTGGGAAAGCTCAAAAACTCCCAGGGTTGAAGGAATGGGCAGCATCCCGGTTAAAAGCAAAACTCCGATAATAAGAAACAGCTCTTCAAAAGACAGAAAAACTCCGAAAAACGCAACCAACAAATAGAATCTTAAAACAAAAAGCAGGGCTCGAAAAAAAGAGAAACCAACCAATCCCCATAAGTAGGGATTTTTCCATCTAAAAAACCGATGCATTCTTCTTTCCAGCGCCGCCAGCAGATGATGATTTATTTTTCCGATAAATTTTCGGTTTTTAAAAATATTAAAATAAAAAAACCCTCCCAAAGCCGCTACCGTAAATAAAAATAAAATGATCAGCCATTTAATTTTAAACGGCAGAGGAATGTTTAGCGCCAATAAAAAAGCGCCAGCCACCACCAAAAGATAATTAATCGTTCCGTACAGCAATTTGTCTATAACCATAGAAGCAATAAGATTTTTCTTTTTCCGGGCTTCTCTTTTGGCTAATAAATACTGCGCCGGCTCTCCGCCAATACCCATAGCTGGCGTTAAGTTGGATATCGCCATTCCAGCAAGCAAAGAAGAAAGCAGAGTTTTAAAAGTCAATTTTTCGCCAAAAAATTTTAAAACCCAAGCCCAACAGCCAGCCCCAGCCAAAACTATTAAAATTGTAACTCCGGATAAAACTAAAAGCTGCCACCAAATCAAGCCGTTTAAAACTTCAGCGACATTAACCAGTCCCGCTTTTCGGAAAGCCAAAACAAAAAACACTAATCCCAGCAAAACCGATAAGCTAAAAAAGAGTGTTTTCTTGACGATCTTCATGTAAACTACATAACTTAAAACAAAGTATTTTGCAAACTATTTTCTGGGGCGCTAAAGATTTTAATTTTTCCGAATTGGCCGTCAAAACCCGGAGCGATGTTCACCTCTCCGTTGCGCATTTTTTTAAGTGCCTCACCCAAGCGCCCGGGAAAATCTTTATTTAATAAAATATCAAATTCGTTATCTTCTTTGGTTAATTCTTCGTAGGCAGTTTGAACTTTTCGGGAATTTATTCCCAAGCCGTAAACTTCGCTTAAAATTTCCAAAAGCGGAATTAAATATCTAAAGCCACTATGGCTTCTGGGATCGGGCGGCTGGTCAGACAATTCTTCCACTCGATTCATAACTCCGATCACCAGCTCTTTTTTGCATTTAGGACAAATATTTTTATGCTTCCGGCTTTCCTCCGGAGAAAAACCAATTCCGCATAAACGATGGCCGTCGTAATGATATTTTCCTTCTTGAGGAAAAAATTCCAAAGTTTCGCTAATCTGCTTTTTCTTTATTGCCGTAATTATCGCCGAGTAAGATAAAGAGCAATTAAAAACCGTAGCTTCCCGTCCCAATTTAGACAAAGAGTGGGCATCGCCAAAAGAGACGATGGCCTTGTTATTCAGCTCCTTGATTCGCCAATTCATTATCGGATCTGAAGAAAGCCCGGTTTCCACGGCATAAATATATTGAGCATATTTTCCAAAACATTCGGCTATTTGATTAAATCCGGAGCGAGAGCCGAACAAAGAAAACCAGGGCGTCCAAATATGAGCCGGAATTAAAAGACAGTCTTCGTTTATATCTAAGATTATTTTTAAAAGTTCTTCGGAATCCAATCCCAAAATTGGCCGGCCGTCAGATTTTAAATTGCCGATTTTAGAAAGCCGCACGTTTATATTCTCCGCAATTTTAAAATTGGGAGCAAAAATTAAATTATGAATTTTCCTGACCTGGCCGCTTTTCTTATAAATCTGGGAAATTTCCGTTGCCAAGAGAAATCGGGTCTTAGAATTTTTATAACGAAAAAGCCCGGGTTCGGCTGGCGCCAGATCCCGCTTTAGTTCGCTCAGCCACAAGGGGTGGGTCCAATCTCCGGTCGCCAGAACCTGAATCCCCTTCTTCTCTCCCCAAAACGCTAAATTAGGAATCGTCATCGCGCGCGACACGGCGCGGGAATATTTAGAATGAAGGTGTAAATCGGCGATAAATTTCATAAATCATTCCTAGAGCAAAAATTAAAGTTATTAAAATTGGCCAAAGTTTTTTCTTTTTGACTTTCCCGTAAACCAAAGCGACAAAAATTCCCGACCCAGCACCAAAAATCGCCCCTAAAAAACCAATAATAGCGATAAAATTCCGCAATCCCAATAAAAACGCCGAGAGAGGAATAAAGCTGGTTAGAGCCCAGGAAAGCGTTGAACTTAATTTAAAATCATAAGAAAAAATATTTTTAATATCCAGACCAATGGCTATATAAGAAGTGTATAAAGCTAGTAAACCAAACCACAGTCCGATTCCCAGAGCCATTCCGTTGATTGACCGACCCAAGCCGATCAAGGCTTCAGGAGTGGTTTCTTTTCCGGTGACTCCAAAAACTATAGCTGTGAAAACTATGAATAGAAACACCGGCAAAAGCGTTCCCAGGATCACGCTGATTTTTAATTCCCGGCGATTATGGCGCAAAAGTTCCGCCATTTCCGGAATCGCCGTGAGTCCAGCCAGGGCAAAAAGCACCACGCCATAGCCCAGAAAAAAATTATTAAAGTTAAAACTTAAAAAGTTATCTAAATTTATATAAGGAAAGCTCGTAGCAGTTAATACCAACATAATTAGGAGCAAGAAAGCCGTCATTATAAGCTCCAACCAGGAAACGGTTTTCAATCCCAAAAAAATCGCGACTGATCCTAAAACAAAAAATAGTAAACTCCCCCAGAGATGATTGATGCCAAATAGAGCTTCAATAAAAATTCCGGAAACTATAATATAAGCCAGCAAGGCCCCTAAAAGCGAAAAAAGCACGGTGAATTTGGCAACCAGAGAATATTTTTCTCCCAAATATTTTTTGATATAACTGATCAAACGTTCTTTACTTCTTGAACTGATTATAATCTCGGCATAGAACCAATGCACCGTAGTGGTTAAAAGGCCTAAAACCAAAAGATAAAAAATAACCAGATAGAGATTGCTTTCTTTGGCAATGTAAGGTAAACCGAAAATGCCTACGCCAATTATTGTCCCGATTAAAATTGACGCGGCTTTTAAAATTTTGAGCATTATTTTTTACAGCTTATAAGCTTTATCTCCCTCTTTAAC
>Ga0209541_10009123_pt1 | contig 16135 bp, 26 predicted proteins | sample RifCSPlowO2_01_FD_184027 | JGI IMG/M metagenome (GOLD analysis project Ga0209541, IMG submission 184027) | Groundwater microbial communities from Rifle, Colorado - Rifle CSP2_plank lowO2_0.1 (SPAdes) (version 2) | ecosystem: Environmental > Aquatic > Deep subsurface > Groundwater | place...
GCCAGTCAATTGGTTTTAATGTCAGGAACTTTAACTCCATTAGAGATGTACAGGGATTTACTGGGATTCAAAGCTGATGAAGTTTCCTTGAAAGAATATGAAAATCCGTTTCCACATGAAAACAGGCTAAATTTAATTGTTCCGGATACAACTACGAAATTTACAAAAAGAAATTTTGAAATGTACAACAAGATAGCTGAGAAATGCGTTGAATTTTCAGAATTAGTTCCGGGGAATAGTATTATATTTTTTCCAAGCTATATGATAATGGACATTGTTTATGAAATTTTCAAGGATAAAAACTCAAAAGCAATCCTTGTTGAAAAGCAGGGGATGACAAAAGATGAAAAAGAAGAATTATTGAATAAATTCAGGAGCTACAAGGAAAAAGGAAGCGTGCTGTTTGCGGTTTCTGGAGCTTCATTTTCAGAAGGCATTGATTTACCTGGAGATGAGCTAAAATCAGTTATTATTGTCGGGCTTCCATTATCAAGGCCGGATTTAGAAACAAGAGAATTAATAAATTATTTTGATCAGAGATTTGGAAGAGGATGGGATTATGCTTATATTTTTCCTGCTATGATAAGAGTGATTCAAAGCGCTGGAAGATGCATTAGAAGCGAGGAAGATAAAGGAGTAATAGTGTTTTTGGATGAAAGGTACAGCTTGAGCAATTATTTTAGGTGTTTTCCTAATGATTTTAATGCCAAGATAACTAAATTGCCGCAAGAGCATATAAAGAAATTTTTTACTGCTTAAACTCATGCGTTGGAAATCTTGATTCTAATTTATACTCTATTGTTTCCTTAAACCTAAGGCTAAATCTAGCTTCTAAAACTTCCTTTTCAGCAGAACTTATTTCATCCAACTTTAAATGATAATAATAATCTTCTGGAAGACCTCCTGCGTCAATAATGTTATAGACTTCCAGAGATGCCAGCTCTTCCCGAGTTAATTTCCTGTTTATCCTAAAAACTTGATGTATTGATCTTTTACTTTCCATCTTCTAATTTGATCCCCATTCTTTCAGCCACTTTTCTGTCTAATCCATTACCAATTCTTTCTGCTCTTTCAAGATGGACTTTTAATAATAAACATGGCTTTCCGTCTATTATTGAAAGATAATCCTTTCTATGACAATCTTCAATTACGCGTCTTAAATCTCCATTAATGCCTACATAAGCGCCTGTAGCCTTGAGATATCCTAAATCCAGCAAGAGCTGTCCTGGCAGCTGATTTTTAAACAATCTCGGAGCTTCTTCAAATCTAGGAGATAATCCGAAGCCGGTTTCTGTAGGATTTAAAACAAATCCTTCTAATAAAATTCTTTTTTCTCTTTTGTAAGGAAGTTCTAAATTTAAAGCTATTTCAGGATCGTAAGCTGCTCTTAATGCTGACATCATACTTCTGTCTTCAAAAAATCTTCTGCTAATTGAAGGAATTTTTTTAACTCTATTTCTATAAACTCCTCTGTAGAAAACATCTTTTCCAGCTTCTCTTATTACTCCGTAGAATGAATCAAATTTTAATGGATGAGATTCATCCTCCCAATGAATAAATATTTCACTTCCTGGATTAAAACTATAATTGCTTATTCTTCTTCTTAAAACAGAAACATCATGCTGAACTCTTTTTGATAAATCATCAGCGACATTGTCCTCAGTAACTTCTGATAAGGTATTAAGCTCATCTTGAGAAAGAAAATCAGGACTCATCTTTTACTTTTCATTGACTTCATTACTTCTTCCTGAGATTTTTTATCTGCAGGCTTTTCTTCCTTTTTCTTGGAAGATTTTTTTATTTTTTTGCTTTGTTTTATCTCTATGTCGTCATCTTCTTCCATTGCCTGCTGCTTTTTAACACTTTCCGGGAAGATTTTTGTTAAATCAGAAACTTTGATTTCTGCTTCGCTGTTTTCAACTGAATATTTGAAGACTGTGTCTAATCTTTGCAGTAATCTTCTTGGGATTTTGCCTGAGATCTTCCACAATTCTCTTATTACATCATCGCTGATGATTTTTGAGTTTCCTATTCGGTTTCTAACCAAAGCTATTGCCTCATCTTCTGTCAATTCTTTTATTTTAAACAATCCATCATGGCCGATTCTTTCTTTAATGCTCTGATGCAAATTAGCATTATCATAGTTTGTTCCTGTGAATATTACTGATTTTAAGTTTCCCTGATCAAAGAAGTATTTTATCCTTTCTGTGTTTGCAGGAGACAACTGCTGAGCCTCGTCAAGAAGTACAATCATTTCTTTTGGCATCATTCCGAACATCCTTCCCCAGAAGCCGTATTTTCCTCTTAATAGTTCCTCCATGTTTAATTCAGAGTCAATTCTGTTGCAGGAGAAAAATATGACCTTGCCTTGGCCTCTGAATTTTGAGATAATATGCTTCATTATAGTTGTCTTTCCGGTTCCTAAAGGACCTTCTACAAATGACATTGTGCCTGCAGGGATTTTATAGGATAATTCTTCTAAAATCTTGTCCTGGCCAAATACTTTATTGTCAAATACGGCCGGCTTTATTGTAAACGGATTTGTGTAAAATCCCAGCTTTCTCCACCATAAGTTTTTTTCTTCGTCAACCATTTTTTACACTCCTTTTGATTCCATTTCTCTTGCCTTTTCCCTAATCTCTTCTGCTTTTTCGTATAATTCCTGGGCAGTTTCTTCATCACCATCATTGTGGAATTCTTCTGCTTCCCTATGAACAGATTCTGCTTTTCTGTAGAGCTTTTCGGGTTTTGGACTTCTTTTTGCTACTTTAACAATGATTATTAATATGATTAAAGCAATAACTCCGCCTAGAATTATTCTTGAATTTGACTTTAACGTGCTTAAAACAGAGGTTTCAGGCGGAATTGGAGCGTCTGAAACATTAGTTTCTTCATCAGGAGTTGTGTTGTCCAATTGTGCGCTTACAAAACTCACTAAAGTTAACATTATTATTAAAGCTATCAGCAATTTTTTCATATTTAATAGTATAAAGCAGAGTATATTTAAACATTATTATTCTGTAATACCGATAAAATAACAAATATATGTAATTGAGTATTAGTGGTGATATATAATGGAGTTAGTCTTTTTTCTTTCTTAATTGAAATGTTTTGAGTTAAAGAAAGCTTTTTAAATAATCTTTATTTGTTATATAATATGAAACAGAAAATTAAATCAAACGGCAGGATTATAATTGACCCCAAAATTATGGTTGGAAAACCTGTAATAAAAGGAACAAGGATTCCGATTTATGTAGTTTTAAATCTTCTTGGAAATGGCCATACCTATGAGGAAGTTATAAAGAATTATCCTGATTTAACAAAGCAAGATATTATTGCAGCCATAAAATTTGCATCAAAATTTACAAACTTTGAAGAAGTTTCTGCATGATGAATCTGTTCTTAATAGACGAAAGTTTATCCCCTAAGCTTGAATTAAGATTAAAGGAATTGGGTTATAAAGTAAAAATAGTTAGAGATTTCTTGAAAGGATTTAGTGATGAAAATATAGTTAAATGGGCTATAAAGAATGGAGCAGTTATTATAACGGGAGATTTGGATTTTGGAGAATTGTGGTATTGGCATTATGAAGGAAAACTAGGGGTAATTGTACTAAGAATAAAAGATTATAATTTAGAAAATCAACTTAAAGTAATAAATTTCTTACATGAAAATAATCTTTTAACTGATGAAAGAATTAAAAACTCTCTGATTATAAGCACACCCTCTAGATATAGAATCAAAAGCGGATAGTTGTTAACCTTTTTTCTTTCTTAATTGAAATGTGGAAGCTATGTCAATGTAGTATTTTCCATCTGCCATTTTATACACTAAAGGCTCTCTTTTGAATAAATGCCTTATATCAATTTCAAACTTTCCTGGCTTTAGGGCTCTTATAGACTCGAAATCAAGAACAACTGGCTTGTCATCTTCAATGCCTATCATTTCAAATATGTCCTGCTCAATTTTTTCTTTTTCCTCATTTGTTAATTTTTCCAATTCTTCTTCTGCCTGAGGCATGTGCTCTTTTTTAATGAAGAAAAAGAATCTGCTTCCGCAATTAGAGCATCCTTTTAATAAATTCTCTGAACCATCTTCAAAAACCTTGTTACATTTTATGCATTGATGCATTTTATTTCCTTCTATTAGACAAGAACAACTGTATGCTTCTAGGATCTTTGCGCATTTCCTTTACGATGTTTGCAGGCCCTATGATTGTCAAGCCGCGTTTTCTCCCCCAAAGCATGACTGAAAACATTTTTCTTAATTTTTCTTCAGGTGTTCTTCCTTTTTCCAATGGGTTAAAGGAAGAGATTTCAACTCCCTTGAATTTTGAGTCTATAGCTGACATTGTCTCCTGAATTAAATCTGTTTCTTCTTTAGAAGTTAGAGTTCCTTCCATCAAGACTACTTTGTTCTGCCTTACAACCTTTAACAGTTTCTGGATCTTTCTTTCAGAATCCAATCCTGAAAATTCCTCATGCGGCATGTATTGAAATGTTAACGGCATTTTATCTCACCAACTTGAATAACTCCTTGTAGAAGTCTTCTATATTGTCTCCGTATTCTGCTGATATCCCCATAACTTTGTACTGAGGGAATGCTGCTTCAATTTTCTTTATATTTGCTTTTTTTAAATCTGTTTTGTTTCCCAAAATTAGTACTGGTATGTTTCTTGCAGCTAAATTGCCTATTATCGTAATATTAACCTGATCATAAGGATTTTTTGTTGAATCTAAAACAACTAAGACAGCGTCCATGTTGTCAAGCCATTTTACCGCTTCTATAACTCCCTTGGTTGCTTCTTTAGCCCTCTGTTGGGATTCTTTTTTGTTCATCCCTTTTTTAATGAAATCTTCATAGTCAATTTTTGTTGCTATTCCAGGTGTGTCAACTAGATTAAAAGATAATTTTTTTCCATTTGACTCTATTTCCACTTTTTCCTTCTGCTGAATCTCACGTGTTTCATGAGGTATGGAGGAAGCTTTTCCCATATCTTCTCCAAGCCAGTCCTGGCAGATGCGGTTTGCCAAAGTTGTCTTGCCGGAATTTGGATGGCCGTAAATGCCAAGCCTAATGTGCTTCTTTTTTTTAAACACTGAGAATAATCCTGAGAGAAAATACTTGAATCTTTTAATCATTAGTTAAATGACTTCAAAGGAAATTAATAAGCTTTTTGGTAATTGAGGTTATACTTTAGAAGATTTTTTATAGTTATTCTAATCTTTTGGAGATTATGGCAAGAGATATAGAAAATTACTTTCATGCTTTGACTAATGGAATTCTTAATTTGATTCAAAGATTTGCTGATAAGGAAAAATATGTTGATTTTTTTGAAGGTAATAAGCTTTTTTACATTGGATATGGAAATCCTGGCCCCCAAAGTTCTGCTAAGCAAATTAGGATAGATGAAATACTTATTATTGTTCAGTTAAGATCTGATGACATTATAGTTACTCTAAAAAATAAAAAATTTTTAGGAGTTAGAGCTGTTTTAGCTTACATCCATGCAGAAATTAAAAGAAACCATGTAAATATAAAATTACAAAGCTAGATCAATTAATTTGTTTTTTGATTTTAAACCTTTTATTATTCTTACTTTAATTTTGAAATGCTTTGAGAGAAATTTTATTATTTCCAAATTTGCCTTGTTTTTTTCCGGCGGAGACTTAACTGCTAAAACAATTTCATCTTCACTTTGAGAAATAATTTTTGTTTCTTTCTGTCTTGTTTTTACTTTAATTTTTAGAGGGAATTTCATTTTTGCATATTTCTTCTATTTCTGATTGGATTCTTAATGCTCTTTGTGTTTCTGCTTTTTCTTCAAAACAAATTTGTCTCGAATTAGGAGCATCATGTGAAAGCTGAGATAAAAATCCTAATTGATAGTCCAAGCTGAAAGCTCTTTTAATTCCTTCATAAAATTCTCTTAAACCCTGATAAAATCCAGACATAATAATCTTGTGTTGCATGAGTTTATATTTATTCCCACTCATTAAACATCTCCTCTTCTATGAAATGCAGTTTTTTAGACGGGATGATTAGACAATAAGGGGGGTTTCCATAATTTTTATTTTTTAATTCTGATAAAGCTCCTGATTTGATTAAGTAATTTTCACAGCCTAATCTCGCACATGCTAAAGCTTTTTCATTCAAAGAAATTTTATTTTTTCCCAAATAAGCTACCGCTTCTTTTATAGTTAAAAACTTATTTTCTCTTGGATTTAAGTCTAATAATAATAAGGTATGCAAATTTAACTTTTGATTTTCTTTTAATATTGTTATCGGTGTTGTGACGTTAGAATTGTCAAAAGGTATTGATGCAACTCTGCCGAATTTATATAATTCCAAACCTGTGATTCCTACTGCTGTCAAAACTGAAGCGTTATTGAGAATTTCAATTTTTATGCCTTGGGATTTGCATTCCTTAAATATTGAAATGTGAGTTGTTGCTGGGAAAACATCTCCAGGGATTAATAAAGCGATATTTTCTTTTCTTGATTTTTCAATTACTTCTAAGAAATTATTTTCAATTAAATTTCTGTCTGCCAAGATTATCTTTTTATTGTACAATTTTTCTAATTTTGAAATAGGAGTTTGTAAAATTGAAGTGTAATTTTCCAAGTAAACTTCTTTGCATAATTTTATTTTTTCCAATGCCTTTAATGAAATGCTTTTTTCATCTTCCAATCCCAAGCCTATAAGGTATAATGTCATAAAAATCTAAAGCGAAAAGCATTTAAATGGTTTTCTAATGACTATTTTGTGATGGTTACACTTGAAAATGAAGTAAGAAAAGGATTTTTACAGTCTCTTTATAGACATGGAAGAAGAGCGGTTATGCCCATGGCAGCTGCTTTAACTTTAAGCCCTGTTTCTCTATTTTTTAGCGGATGCGGAGGGAAAAGCACTAATCCTACAAGTTCTTATGAAGAGCCTAAGAAAGAACAGCCTCAAAGACCGGGAGGAAATCCAACAACTCCCTACAATCCAAATTATGGACCTATAACTCCTGAAAGTGTTGGACTTGCAGGCAATAATTTATATCAAAAAGTTACTGACAATAATGGAAGCGTTACTTTTAAAGAACCTGGAAATTCAGATGAGGTAGTTATTAATGTTCAAAACAGCAATGGCATTCCTGTTGAAGGCGTTGAAATTGAATACACTGACGGAATTAATTCTGAAGTTTTTGAGGGAAGAAAAGATGGATATTTGCCTATTATGGGGATATTTGGGCATAATTCCCCTCATACTTTAGTTACAGATAATACTAATAGAGGAATTTTGCATCTTCAGACCGTGGATGATCTTGATGAAGTCAGAGCTATGATTGTATTTGACAGAACCCGGCTATTTCCTGAAAGAATTGAATATGTTTATCATGGAACTATAACTGAAGATGAAAGACTTGAACAGTATAATCAACAGCTTGCCGTTGCAAGACTATTCGATTTAGGAGCTAAAGCTTTGGGCGGGAAAGTTGAGATTGAAATCTTTGGAATTGAGCTTCCGCTTTCTCTTGAAAAGTTAACTCCTATGTTGAGCCCTCAAAGTTTGGAGAGAATAGGCGGAAAAAGTGCGAGATATGATCTCTATAGAATAACTAATAAGAAAACATTTCAAGGCAGAACAGTAGAGCAGGATGTAATTGAAATCTTCCCTACTAATGTTCCTCAAGTTGCAATTGACCCAGCAAGAGTTGAAAATGGGAATTTAATAATGAGCTGGAAAGGAACAGATGAAGAGACTTATGAAAAAATATTTCCTGGTTTAGAAGGGATAGACAGCAGAATTTCAAGAACAGATGCAACAATCCTCCTTGGAAGGACAAGGGGAAGTGATCTGGATTTTGATTTCAGGCTTTATCATGAAGGCAAACTTATTGCAGCACAAAATAATTCCCAGTTTATTGGATTAAAGAAAGAAAATCCTAAACCCGGAGAGTATAAATTGGAAGTTGATGTCAGAGATGAGATCGAGAATCAAAGTTCGAGTTATCTAGAATTTAAAATTGCTGAAAGCAGCTCTGATAATGATAGTTCAGGAAATAATTCACAATATACTACCTTCAATGGAATAAAATTCCCATTAAAATTTAATTCAGAGGAATTGGATACTATTTTCAACTTTCCAAATAGTACAATTAGAACATCCGATACTTATCTTTATTCTATAAGGAATTTTGTTTCAGCGACTGCTGCTGGATATAATAATATTGATGGAATGTATGTGCTGCACTTCTCTAATCCTGTAACTGCTGGAGCGGAGCATGCAGATGCAATTAAAAGAGGCAATGAAAATGCTGCTAAATATGGCATTATAACTACAGGTCCAAATAAAATTACGTTAGCTCAAAGCTCTCTTTTAAGCTCATATGATGGACATTGGTTCTTTGATGCAAATGACAACCCCGATAAATTTGGGATTGTTTTCAGAATTGGTCCAAACACGTATAATCTTGTTTATGACGGCATACCTGTAACTTGGACAACTGACCAAGCATTTAATAAAGGAGTAACCTACGCTGAAGAAATTATAAGGTTAAATCGCTAAATTTTAATCCTTCTATCTGCCTTATTTTTGTTTCTTTGAATAAATACAGCCTGAAAGAATCATCAACTTTTATTTTTCTTTTAGTCAGCATGACTTTTAATTTATGATATAATTCTTTTCCTTTCTTATCCAAATCAGTCAAAATAATTACTTCATTTGTGTTTGGCAAAGATTCAACAACTTCAAAGAGAGCTTTTCCTGTTAGAGTGAAGACTTTTTTACATCCTAAATTTTCCAAAGCTAATTTGTCTTTAGGACCTTCTACAATAATTATTTTATTCTGGATTTTTTCTAGTTCAGACATCATCGAAATAATAAACTTTGTTTACTGCTTTTATTTTTCCATTTTTAATATAAATCCCTGAATCTTCAGGAAGAGCTATGATGGGTATTTTTGTTTTTTTAACATAGCTTTCAACTGATGATTTTTCTTTTTCTACATAATGAGCTCTTATATTATAGCCGTTAATCTTGTTAAAGCCTTTTAAATCTTTTAATTTAACTTTATTTTTATCTTTTATCTCGCCCCATGATGCGTTTGATATATCTTTTCCCCAGATAATTGCTCCAGCTGAGCCTCCAAAAACAACGCCTTTGAAATTAATTAATTTTTTATCAAAACCAGATTCTTTTAACTCTTTTAACAGCTTGAAAGTATTTCCTCCGCCGATGTAAATTCCCTTGAAATTATCTAAATCAATTTTCTGCTCTGCAAAACTGAAGAGCATGTTAATCTTCTGGTTTGGCAATTGAGAAGTAATCCAGTCATAGCATTCTGAATACTCTTTAGCTTCTCTTGCCAATGGAATATACAATATCGGCTTTTTATTTACTAATTTTAAGAATAATTTGTTTAGAGATTCTTCATTATCCTTTCCTGTTCCACCTGATAAAATTAGTTCCTGCATTATTATAATTTTTTTGAGATGCACCATTTATCATCTCCGTTGAAGAAGATCGATAAAGATGCAAAAGCCAGTCCGAAGTCCCTTACTGCCACTGGGCCGTATCACAAGATTAACTGCAATTATTAAAATATGAACCCATAAAATTAAAGCTGCAAATCTTGCGTAGAATCCAAGCAATAACATTAAGCCGAATAGAATTTCAAAGCTTCCATTGAATATGATAAATGGTTTTGCGCCCATCAATGATGTTAAAAAAGAAGGAACCATTCTTGTCCAAGGCTCTGGATTTCTCAGCTGAGTTATGCCGAACCATAATACAATCAGAGATACCGCAATTCTTACAATTATCTTTCCGTATTCTGACTTTTTCACTGCAAATCACCTTTTAATATTCCTTCTTGATTCAAAGTTGAGACTTTTGATGCTCCGTGCTGCTGAGTAAATGCCTGCTCAAATTCTGAGCTTGTTCCACAGTATGGCAATATGGCCTGAGACGTTCCAGGATGCTTTGGAAGCCAGAGAGTTACATCATAAACTTTTCCCTTGTAACCAATCCAGCAATCATTTATCGTGTTGTGAGCTGAAAGCTCTTCATTTGAAATTAAACTCTTAGACAATTCTTTATTCTGGATTTCAGGTATTATTTCTCTTGCTGTTGAGCCTGTTGTTTTTTCCAAATTGGATGAGTCATTGAAAGTGAAGATTATTACTGCTGTAACTGCCAAGATTCCAATGCCTACAAATAATTTATTCATCATTGTTTTCTGAAATTAAGAGTTTATAAATTTTATTTCGATTTTAGAACATGAACGCCAAGGGCAGGATTCGAACCTGCACGTCCAAGGGACACTCGTTTTCGAGACGAGACCAATACCAGATTATGGGACCTTGGCAAATTGAGACTTTAGCTTTTCCGATCTATAAAAGCAAGATATTTAAGTTTTAAAATCTTTAGTTTTGCCATGGTAATTAAAAAAGAAGGATATAAATGGGTGCTTTATTCAAGCGATAAAAAGAAGAAATTAGGAATTTTTAAAACCAAGAAAGATGCAGTAAAAAGAGAGAGGCAGATTCAGTATTTTAAACATATGAATTAAATTTTCTTTAAAACTTTTTTCTTGTCTAATTTTAGCAAGATTAAAAGACTTATAACTCCAAATATTCCTACTATTATGAATACAATATGGAATCCGAATTTTTCAGCTATTAATGCTCCTAAATAAGCTGTGACTGCTCCTCCTATGCCTGATCCTGAAGTGTCCATAGCCCATTGATAGCCTCTCTGGCCTTTTTCAAGATGAGAAGCGAACATGCTTGACCATGCTGCATATGCAAAAGCTACACCTATGCCGTAAATAAATTGAAGCATGTAAAGCTGGTATATATTGCTTAATAAAATATAGCTGAATTGGACTAAAATAATTATTGTTGTTCCTAAGTAAATCATCCATAACCTGTCTTTAGGGTTGAAAATCCTGGCGAATAATATCTGCAGACTAGAGTATGTAATCAAAAATATGGACATTGCTAAGCCTGCTGCGGATATGCTTCCGCCTATTAAATTGTCTTTGACGAAAATAGCCAAAATAGGACCTATAAATCCCAGTCCACTGTATAGTACAATATCAGAATAGATTAAGAGTTTTAATGCCTTGTTCATATATTGCTTTTCTAATATATATTATTCTGTATTTAAATTTATCTGGATAGATTTTTAAACTTCTTATTTTCAATTTGATGAATGAAAGCTTTGTCCATAAATAACTTACATAAATCATATAAAAACTTAAAAGCTGTAGACGGAGTTAATTTTGAAATGGAAGAAGGAGATTTCTTCGGTTTTTTGGGGCCTAATGGAGCAGGGAAGACGACAACAATAAACTGCATTGTAGGGCTTGCTAATTTTTCACATGGAGACATAAAAGTTTTCGGCAAAGATGTTAAAGCAGACTACAGAGAAGCAAGAAAATTCATTGGATTGGCGCCGCAGGAGTATAATTTTGATCCTTATTTAAAAATTGCAGATGTTTTAATCTATCAAGCTGGATATTACGGCATTAAGAAAAAAGATGCCATGCCAAAAGTAAATGAATTATTAAAACAATTCAGATTAGAAGCTAAAGGCGATGTTGACTACAGAAAATTGTCTGGAGGGATGAAAAGAAGACTTGCTTTGGCGAGAGCATTAGTTCATAACCCTAAATTATTAATCTTAGATGAGCCTACTGCAGGTGTTGATGTTGAGTTGAGATTAGAATTGCATAATTACTTAAGGAAAATAAATAAGGAAGGAGTTACTATTTTACTGACGTCGCATTACATTGAAGAAGTTGAAAAACTTTGCAATAAAGTAGCTATAATCCACAAAGGGAAATTAATTGCAAATGACCATACAAGCAAATTAATGGAAAAATTAGATTCGGGGCATACTGAAATAACAATTGACAAGAAAATAAAACCTAAGAAAATTGAGTTTGTTGAATTCAATGAAAATAAAATTATTATCTGGAATCACGGTAAAGACAAATTAAAAGATGTTTTCAAATACATCCAATTGCAAAACCGGACTATTGTTGATGTTAAAGCTGTCAAAGATTCTCTGCAGGATATATTCTTGAGGCTGACAAAATGAACTTAATTGGATTACTAACAATGGTTAAAAGAGAAAATCTAAGGACCATTAAAATAATTAATCAGGTAATATGGCCCCCTATAATCTCCTCTTTATTGTATATATTCATATTCGGCTTTTCACTTGGAGCTAATTTTGAAGTTGGAGATGTTTCCTATCTTGTTTTTTTAGTTCCTGGATTGATAATGATGAACATAATAATGACTTCTTATGAGGAAAGTTCTAGCTCATTGTTTTTGGGGAAATTTATCAACTACATACAGGAGTTATTAATCTCGCCTCTTTCCTATATTGAAATTGTCTTAGGGTTTTTATTTGGAAGCATTTTGAGATCAGCTGTTCTTTCCTCTTTGATATTCATAGTGTTTAAGATATTTATTGAGGTGAGCATATATTCCTATTTATTGTATGTGTTCTTCCTGTTCTTTGTTTCATTATTTTTTGCCTGTGTTGGACTAATTGTTGCTTTATGGGCTGAAGAGTTTGACAATTTAGCGATATTGAATACTTTTTTCATAACGCCTTTATTGTTTTTTGGAGGAGTTTTTCATTCAATTAAATTACTTCCAGAAATTTTCCAAAAATTATCTTTGATGAATCCTTTATTCTATATGATCGACGGATTTAGGTACAGCATTTTGGGAGAGAGTGATTTTAATGTTATTTATAGTGTTTTGATTGTTTTTGTTTTGGCTGTGCTTGCTTTCTTTTATGCAGTTTATTTATTTAAAAAAGGATATAAATTGAAGTCTTAAAATATATTTAATTTTTAAAATAATAATTTCTTGAATAATCCCTAGTAATTCTATGAAATAGAAAGGTTTATATATTAATAGGTATTAGTAGGTATTATGAAATATATAAAAATTAGCATAACTGTGGAAGAAAAATTGCTTAAAGATTTCAAAGAATTTTGTAAAGAAAATGCAATGAAAGTAAGTACTCGCATTCAATTATTAATGAAAGAAGATATTGGAGGATTTGAAAAAAATGGAAAAAAAGATTCATAGGGCCATAAAAGAATTTTGGAGAGAGGTAGGATTGATATTGGGATTTAATGTAAAAATAGAATATAATATTGATGGAAATTATATAGATGTTGTTTGGGAAAAGGATAAAAAACTAATATTCATTGAAATAGAAAACAGTACAAATAAAATACAAGTATTGAAAAATATGACAAAGGCGTTACATTTAAAACCAGAATTCATCATATTTGATTGTCTTAATGATTCTATAGCTGAATATATTGAATCAAAAAAAAGAATAATTAAGAATACGAAGATTAAGGTTTTTAGAAGGAGTAGTAAGTCCTCTAATCTATCCTCTGAAAATTTAGTCGAACTTGCAATAGAAAACTATAATAACAGGAAAACGCCAATTTGCCGAATATGCAAAAAAATGTTAATGGAAGGCAAAAGTGCAAGTATATTAGTTGTACATCCAGCTTGTTATCTTAAATTATAAGAAAGACCAATAAGATGTCATATTTTAGTGCTCTGAAATCTTTTGACAATGGGTACGAGGATAAGATTCATAGATTTATTATTGAAAAATATAAAAGAACATATGAAAAATTTTTTAAAGTCTATGCGAATTATTTAAAATAAAGACTTTTTCTCAAAATATTTTTGATGATATTCCTCTGCTTTGTAAAATTTAGTTGCTTTTTGGATTAGCGTGACTATGGGAGTTTTTAATTTCTTTTGCTCTTCTTTGAGAGATTTTAAAGCTGCTATTTTTTGAGATTCATTATGATAAAAAATAACAGAGCGGTATTGGTCTCCTATATCTAATCCTTGTCTATTAATTGTTGTTGGATTATGTTCTTTCCAAAATACTTTTAATAAAGATTCATAAGAAACAACCTTTGGATTAAATATAACTTGAATAACTTCTGCATGCCCTGTGTTTCCTGAGCAAACTTGTTCATATGTTAGATTAGAGCAAGGTTCCCCGCCCATGAATCCTACTTTTGTGTCTAAGATTCCTTTTATTTTATCAAATACTCTTTGAGGATGCCAGAAACATCCCATTGCGAATGTTGCTTTTTCTTCTTTCATCTGTTTTCCAGGAGTTTTTTTATTAATAAATGTAAGTAAAAATAAAGAGAAATAAAATATCAGATGTTAGGATTTCTCCTTACATTTAATTTTATATTTGTAGAAGTAATCGCTCCCGCCGACTGAAATTTTCTCTTTAATACTTTAAATGAGAAGTTATTTATATAATCCCTGTATTTTAAATTTGTTATGGGATTTATGTCTTTAAGAAGAAAAAATATGGATATGTACTCTAGAATATTAGATAATGCGTTTAGTTCTGGGAATATAAGAAAAGAAATCAACGAATTTAAAAAACTACTTGATATCAAAGATGGAATTGATAAAAAATTAATTGAGGGTTTTTTTGATAAAAAAACTTTAAATGAATTAAAAGAAGTGCTTGAATTGATACTAAAGAAACTAAGCTCCTATACTAAAACTTTTAGAATTGTCAAAAAAGTAAGTACAAAATTTAAAGACAATAAAAATCACAGTTCTCATGTTTTTGCCAGGAAAATAGATGAAATTCAAAAACTTGCAGGTATTAATTTAATTCAAGTGATAGAAAATTTTGAATTGAAAATAAAGTATATTTCAGAAAATGATATTGATTCTTACTTTAAATCTGACAAGATATTAAATGTTAATTCCATTAGAAGACTATTTCCTTATACTTTAAAAACAAGATACAAACTAATAAAACCTGTGTTAACACTTATTCTTATAATAATTATATCCCTCAAATACAGTATATTCTATCTTCAATATAAAAAATATGAGGTTATTTTATTAGATAATCAAACAAAAGTTGAAGAGGCTTTTTATTATGATACTGGGGTTAGGGTTTATTCACCCTCAGATAAAGAAGTTAAAATAATCTCTGATGTTTTAATGGAGATTTATCAAGATCCTAAGTTTTTAGAAAAAAGAGGACTAAAGAGAATAATTATTAGCAATGAGTTTGACTACAGCTTTCATTCTCCTTTATTTAATGAATTTAATTTAACATATCGTGCCTCTGAGTTGGATTTCTTGGAGGATTTTTTTCATGAATATGGGCATTTCATACATCATGGTAGTTTATCAAATAAAAATACGTTTGAAAGAAAAATAAAGAGATATTTTGAAAAAGAAATTGCTAAGAAAGGTCTAAAAAATTTATTAAGAGGTTATAACTGGATAATATCTGGTCTAGACTATGAATTTGATGAACAAATTGCAAGATTTTATGCTGCAAGAATGTTTGATTTATATTTCTTTTTTGAAGATCATGGCAGATTGCCTACTTTAAGTGAAATTTTAGAGAAAGATTACTACAAAAATCTGGTTCCGGAAGAAAAAGAGGCGTTTGTGGGTTTAATCAAAATATTTTATGAATATGGGTTTTTCCCTAAAAACTTTAATACTAATGAGTAGTAACTAACCGAAAGCTTTATAAAGCCAAGAATTGCTTTTTATTTTATGACAGAATTAACACAAGAACAATTAAGAACTATTGCAGAACAATCTTTTAATGAGGTTACAATATTCCTAAATCAATTTCCAGATGTGAGAATTGCCGTTATAAGAGGATATGATAATCTTTCTTGTAGATCATATACTCAAGGTGCGTCTTTTTATGAAGATCAAGCAAGACAAGAAATGGTCGAAATTCCTAGAAATGGAACTGGAGAATTATCAGACACATATCATATTATAACCGGAACCATTAGAGATTTACAAGAAAGTAGAATGGTAGATGGGAGAACAGAGAAACCATTAGACGATATGAGGGGGATTTATTCTTCATTGCAAAAGAGATTATTAGACTTAGTTGAATTTGAAGTTCAAACAAACAGTAGATAATTCAAAACTTATTTTTATTAATTTTTGTTCTTTTTTTTATTAAAAACATTCTAAACGTTGAACTTGAAGAACAGACGCTCCCGCCGAGATTCGAACTCGGGTCCTCGCCCTGAGAAGGCGAGATCGTTGACCGGGCTGGACCACAGGAG
>Ga0209541_10009125_pt1 | contig 16134 bp, 19 predicted proteins | sample RifCSPlowO2_01_FD_184027 | JGI IMG/M metagenome (GOLD analysis project Ga0209541, IMG submission 184027) | Groundwater microbial communities from Rifle, Colorado - Rifle CSP2_plank lowO2_0.1 (SPAdes) (version 2) | ecosystem: Environmental > Aquatic > Deep subsurface > Groundwater | place...
TTCTTAGATAGACAACGCCTGAACTTATTCTATATCTTCCATCTTGATCTCTGACTTGAGTTGGTTCAAAACGAAACATACTATCTTCAGAATAATCAATTCTCAAAGGAGCATCATTCCCTTCCACATTTACATTCTGATAATTAAATATATTCAAGCCAGTCATTTCGTTCCATCTGTCCAAAGCATTTCTTACAGCATTTAAATATACAGAAGTATATTGTCTAGTGTATCTTGCACAGTTAACAGAATCCAGATCAACATTCACTGGATAATGTTCTGGGTAATCTCCCCAAATTAAAGTTATTGGTCTCGTTTTTTTCAAATATTCCAGAAAGTCCCCATCCCAGTCTCTCATGTCATAAAAAGGAATCAACTCAACATCCCTTGTCAATGACTGAAGGGCATTTACATTGGATACCAGAGGGATGCCTGCATCATAATAATCCCCTATCTGCCCTTCTATGCCATCATCGCTAACACTCAGAGTATAAGGCTCATCTGCATTATAAGTTCTGGATGCATTCTTTCCTGACAGAACCCTTTGTGATAAGGGAGCTTGAATTGGAGACAGTAAACTGCCTTCCGTTACAGGCATTGCAACTGCCTTGTTTTCTGACATGAAGATATAAGTTCCTGAAGGCAGGTTGGGAATGGTTCTTCCATTCCAGCTCTGATCCAGATTATACAGGAATCTTCCATGAATATCAAAGACTTTTATTTCACTGCTTCTGTTATCTGGAAGATTGAATTCCGGAGATACTGAATTTGGGCTTAACCTGTAATAGCCTTCTTCGTCTGTTCCTGTTGAGTCCAGTAACTCTTCTCCCTGGTATAATTTTACTATTGCATTAGGTATTGGATCATTGGTTATTGATTCCATTACAATACCGTCCAATGCTTTTGATTTTTGAGAAAGTAATAAAGCTCCTGCTGTCAATAAAGATGTCAATATTGGAGCTTTGTTCAGTTTCATATTTTACCCCTTAAACTAAATGTTTTAAGAATATTTAAAGGTTTTGTTATTGGTAGGGGGTAAAAAATAAAAAGTTTAATTAAAGTTTTTATATAAAAGATTTTATAAATTAATTTATAAAGTTTAATATATTGTTAAACAATATGAAAAAACTTCAAATAATCTTAGTTGGAAATGAGTGGGATAGATTGATATATCCAATAAAAGAACACAATCCAGATAAAGTTGTTCTTTTATGTCAAGATGAACCAAAATTTCCTGAAGAAAACGAACAATTATCTAAAATCGCTGAAAAAATAACTAAAAAAATAAGGTTTTCAATTATTTGTGAAACTAAGAAGGTTAAAACTCATGATTTTAAAGAAGTAACTACAACCTTATTAAACATAATAAAAGAAAATAAAGAGTATGATGATATAACTATAAATATTTCCGCGGGGAGTAAAATAATGGTGGCTACATCAATAATGGTCTCACAATATTATGGATGTAAAGTGTCTTATATAATTCCAAAGGAGTACGGAGATTTAAAATCTGGTTTTTATGCTAAAGGTGCATTGAAAGAGGTGAATATTCCTGTTTTAAATATATCTAAACTAATTAAATCAAAGGGCAAAGAAAAAGAAATATTTTTATGTATTGAAAGAGATCCTATTACTCTAACACAATTAATTAATAAATATTTTAATAAAACAGTAAGTGGAACCTATGAATCTAGAACTATTAAATCCCTATTTTTATATCACTTAAAAAAACTTTCTAACAAAAATTTAATATTTATAGATAATACTAAAAGAAATACATTAATTTGGTTAAGTGATACTGGTGAGTTTATAAAAGAAATAACAAAATATAGTTAAAATGAATATGACTATGTTAAAATTCTCTCAAGAAGTGGCCAAGGCCATCGGGAATGTTGATCCATCAATAGTTTATGAAATTATAAAGATTTCAAATGATAGAAGGTATATATTTCATGGTATAAAAAGAAATAATTCTTTTGGTAGTATTAATGAGGAAGGGGTTAAACCATTAACACCTGAAGGGGGCTGGGCAAGTTACTGGACATCAGGAAGAGCTATATTTGGTAGCCGTTTTAATAGACTAATAACAGAAGATACTCCTTTTTTTGATTACGCTCATTCTTATGATTTTAATTCTAATTCTTTAGATTCTATGAATCTTGCTGTTGCCAATTATGATTGTCTTGAATCAAAAATAGGTATAAAAGACAGTTTTTGTATTGATGGTTATTTTAAAATTCATATTACGGTTCCAAGAGATTTTATTCATCTAATAAGAATAGAAACAAAACGTATTGGTTCAGATATGACTGAAAGACAATATGGGCAAAGAAAAGAAAGATTGCTATTAAATAGTATTTCTTCTGTTTTAAAAAAAGATTATAAACCGGGTGGTCTTACTTTAGTAAAAACGTAAATTTAATATACTAATTTTTTTGTATGATCAAACTTTTTTTTAAAAAAATCCTTTTAAATTTATATAAGTTAGTATTGTTATGCCTGAGGTTTTAGACTCTAAATTAGCATTTTATGTTTTAAGAAAGATAAATTCTGAGCAAATAGATAATCCTAAATTAAGAGGGAATATTAATGGAATTAAAATATCAACACTAAATAAAACAATAGAAATATTAAATAAAAATAATCTTATCTCAAATAGTGGTTTAAATATATTGAATCAAAGAGGAGAAGATTTAGATTTTGAATGTAAATACTGTAGATCTGGAATTAGTTTAAAAAATCATAATCTTTCTAATTCAGTTAAGAAGGTACTAAGAATACTAAAAAGAAGACCTCCAAAACTGCATAGTATAGATAACCAACCATTAAAAAACTTATCAACAATTATGAGGGCAGCTGCAATATATGAAATGGAAAGCATTTATAACAAAAGGATAATTTGCATTGGAGACTATGATTTAACATCCATGGCCTTATCAATATTATTCAGACCTAAAGAAATTGTTGTGATTGATGTTTATGATAAACTTATTAATTTTATTGATAGAATAGCAAAAGAAAATGATTTACCAATTAAAACAATAAAATCCAACTTAATGTATGAATTACCCAACCAATTAAAGTCTACTTTTGATATTTTTATCACAGATCCCCCATATACTGTAAAGGGGATGAAAACTTTTATTTCAAGAGGTATTTCATCTCTAAAAGAAGAAGGTTCTGGATATATAGCTTTGCCATTTCACGATAATCTACCATGGACATATGAAATGTTATTTGAAATTCAAAAACTCATCACAGACAATGATTTTGTTATTATAAATTCTCTGAAAAATTTTCATGAATATAAAAATACAGATGGCTTAACTTCATCACTGTTAAAAATAAAAAAGAACAATTATCATAATTTAAATAAAGAATCATTTTATTGGTATAAAAAGAATATTAAAGAGAAAAATTTTCCAAAGGTGGTAATAAAATCATTAAAATATTGATAACTGGGATACCTGGAGTCGGTAAGAGTTCTATAATAAATGGTTTTGTAAAAGAAAATGAAAGTTTTAACATTTTGGAGTATGGAAATATTATTCAGGAGTTTATTTTTAAAAAATATAATATAAACGAAAGGAATAGAATAGGAGATTATGCAACATCAAAAGATGTATCAGATTGTGATAAGATGTTTTTAGAAAGGATATGCGAAGAAACTTTTAGGGATTTAATAATAGAAGCACATGGAATAGTCAAGCTAGATTTTGGATATAAATATGAACCTTTTAGGGGGATAAAAAAAGCTTCAATAGATGGGATTGTTATGATAGAAGCATCACCAAAAAGATTGATTCAATATAGATTAAATCATGATGATAAAAAAAGAAAGGTAGAGAATTTTAGAGAAATAGAATTACATCAAGGATTACTCAGGAATGAAGTTATGACCTATGTATCTTACTTAGAAATACCTGGTTATTTTATGTTAAATAACTCAAATTTAAGGTCGTGTATAAAAAACCTTAACAAAATAATAAGAGAGATAAAAAGAGGAAAAAGTGAGAGATAAAGAATTATTTGAAAATTTAGAATATGGAAAAAAAATAGAAAGATGGTTTTCTGCAGAAATTCTAGGTTCAAAAAAAAGGTATATTTTTTTGATAACATAAAAAAGTATATTAATGATAAAGATATTGAAGATGTTATTGTTTGGATTTATGGAAAACTAAGAAATGAAAATGCTATTGTTTTATTAAAAGAGAAATTATATCATACTAATGATACATATTTAATTCATAGATTAGTTGAAGCATTAATAGAAATTGGCAGACCCTCTATTCCAGCATTAATAGAAATTCTTTCAGAATCTAAGAATAGTGAAGTCAGATGGAGAGTAGCTAAAGCTTTAGGCGAATTGAAAGCTATAGAATCATTCGATGTTTTATGGAAATATGTAAGTGATAAAAATAAATTTGTTAGATGGAGGTGTATCTGTTCTATTAAAGATTTTGGGAAGAAAATAGTGCCAAAATTAGTTAAAAAATTAAATGATAAAAATCCTTATTTAAAATGGAGAGCTTTATGGGCATTATATCAAATAAATGACAAAAGGTCCATGAAAGCAATAAAAAAAGTTATAGAAAATGATCATTCTGACTTTGTAAAATGGCAGGCAAAACGCAGTTTGAATAAAATTATATTAGGAATATAAAATGTGTGGCATATCTGGTATATATGGTTTAAGTGATAAAACAACCGTCAGGAATATGTCTAATAAATTAATGCATAGAGGGCCTGATGGTTATGGATTTTATATTGATGATAAGTTATCTTTAGGTCTTAGAAGATTAAGTATAATAGATATAAAAAATGGAAATCAACCAATTTTTAACGAAAATAAAGATAAATGCGTTGTTTTTAATGGGGAGATATACAATTATAAGGAATTAAGAAAAAACCTAGAAAAGAAATTACATAGGTTTTATACTGAGACTGATACAGAAGTTATAATCCACTTATATGAAGAATTTGGAGAAAATTGTGTTCACTTTTTGGATGGTATGTTTGCCTTTGTAATTTTTGATAAAAATAAATTATTTATAGCCAGAGATCGTTTTGGCATAAAACCTTTTTATTATACGGAAATAGATAAAAAAATAATATTTGCATCTGAGATTAAAGCAATATTTCAAATGGAAGAAGTTAGAAGGAATATTGATATTCAATCTCTATATGAATTTGGTATTTTTGGTCATCTTATAGGTGATTCTACTATGTTTGATGGAATAAAACAACTTGAACCTGGACATTTTATGATAATAGACAATAATGGGATCAAGATTAAAAAATATTGGGGTGTTAACTCCCAAAATTTGATAAAATATGAAAAAAAAGCTATTAGTGGAATAAAAAAATTAATTGAGCAAGGTATAAAAAATCAACTGATTGCAGATGTACCAATTGGGGTTTTTCTTTCAGGAGGAGTTGATTCAAGTATACTAACTATGATAGCCAAAAAACACTATAAAAATATCAAAACTTTCTCAGTTTCAGATGATTATGAAAATGAGGATTTAGTCAATGCAAGAAAAGTTGCAGGGATACTAAACACAAATCATAAAGAATTTATATTAAGTCCGGAATATATAATAAAAGAAATCCCTAATTATATATATCATCTAGAGAATCCTGATTATAAGTTTATATTTTGGTATTTGGTTTCGAAAGAAGCTTCAAGATATGTTAAGGTAGGTCTTAGCGGAGAAGGTTCAGATGAGCAATTTTGTGGTTATCCTATGTACCATAATATTTTTTTATATAAAGAGAATCTTAAAAAAAGATATTCTAATATTATGCCCATGAATTTCAGGAGAGAATCATATCTCAAAAAATTAATTTCAAATACAAATAAAGGAAAAGATATGCACAAATTAATAAATTATGGATTAAAAAGTCAGCTAGATCATTTGCAGTTAACCCCTGTTGACCATAGCACAATGGCTGCAAGCATGGAGGTTAGAGTACCTTATTTGGATACAAATTTAGTTGAGTTTACATCAAAGATTTCTCCAGACTTGAAAATAAATAATGTAGAAAAATATATTTTAAGAAAGGCATTTATGAATAAATTGTTACCAAAAGAAATAATCTTAAGAAAAAAGTTATTTGGAGGTCGCTCTACTTTTCAGAAAAGTTTTGAACAACTTGAGAATTTGACTGATTTTAAAGTTAAAAAATATAAAAGTATATTTAAAAACAGGAGTAGCCTGATGTTATCATATAATATCCTTAAAGAAACATTTATTTACAATAACTGCAAAATCTTGAAAAATTTTATCTAATTAATTTTTGTTTTTTTCAACCAATTATAAAATTTTGATAAGTAATCATCTCTTGCAATTATATTTTGATAATCTTCCCATTCAAAATCATTGAGCTGCGATAATGCCCTTTTTGGATAAGAAGAATGACCATAAATTTTCATAATGTCCCCCCATCCACGACAATCTCCATCAACAGCATCTTCTAGAATAAATCCTTTTTCTACTTCCTTAAATAATTGAATATCCTCTCGAGAGGAGATATATGCCAAGACTGAAACAAATTTAGCCCTTCTATTTTTAACATCGTGCATTAATTTGATTATACCTCCAACACCAACAGTCTCATGCATAAAATTAACAAATGTTCCAGGAAACCCATTTAAAGCTTCAATGTAAAAACCCCTATCTTCAACTATTAAAGGTTTTTTTAAAATGTCAAAAGCATATTTAGCTTTATGTGAAGCAACATTTTCAACGTGATAATCCCTTATTTCTGGGATATCCAACGGATGATGTAACAGTTTTATATCCAGTGAAATTAATCTGTCTTTTGCCCATTCAAATTTCGACTTGCTTGATGTAACAAAATATATTTCCATTAAAAATCAACTCCAAATAAAAATTTCCATTCTGGTCTCGTATAATTTACAAAATCGTCTTCATTAATATGACCATTCCTTAATAAAACATCTATTTCTCTCAAATAACTCTCTTGACTATCTGAAGAATGAACAAAATTTGGGAGATTTTTTAAATGAGTGCTTGACACCTCAATATCAGCTCCTGAATAATCCCCCCTTATTGTTCCCATAGGGGCATCCATCGGTTGAAGTTTAGCCCTATATCCTTCAAAACTTATTTCTCCATCAGAAAGATTATAATTTGGTAATCCCCCTGTAAGCTTTCTAATTACTCTAACGCTATTTGGTCCTTCAACTACTGTGGCTAATGTTGGCTGATTAACCATATTCATAAATATTTGAGTTGCATACTCTATAGGTTCTAAATTTTCTATGACTTGGCCATAAAAATCTAAAATTGACTTCTCACTAAATTTAAACAATTTTAATAATGGAGTTTTATAGTGTAAATTCTGAATTCTTTGTAGAATCTCAGGAAACATTCCAGTTATAACGCTCTCAGGTTTACATAAAACTAAAGTCCTTTCCTTACATTTTGACTCCAGTTCGGACTCATTTATTCTTATTATTTGTCTTACCATTTTTTATTAATTAGTAATAAAATTTATAAAACCTTTGTATTGAATAGCTGGTTGCAACAATTAAGTATACTTCCAATGAACCTACAATTTCTATGCTTATCAAAGCAGAAATATTAAAGATATATCTATACTCCTAAGTTTATCAATATCTTGCTTTAATAAATGAAGGAGTAAAATTAGAGGATGTAATAAGATATATTTCAAGACCTTTTGGAATTCAACTACCAATTCCAGATGTTTCATTGATAATTACCGCTTCTATTGAGGTTATAGAAGAGCGTTTCTACTACAGAGAGAAGAGAAGAATGAAAGAATCAGAAAGAGATGCAACAGTTAAGGCAATGGGATTATATGTTAATCTTGCTGAGCACTTCAATAATTATTTTCTAATTGATTCAGGAAAGGATAAAGAAGAAGTTTTTGATAAGGCAAAAAAGATTATTTTAGAGAATAAATAACTTTTTAAAATCAATAGTTATTAACATCAGAATGGAAATAAAAGAGATGCAAAAAGAGGTTCATGAATGGATTTCTCAGTATGGCGGTTACTGGCCTCCATTGTCAATGATGGCAAGGTTCACAGAAGAGACAGGAGAATTAGCAAGAGAAATAAATCATGCTTATGGAACAAAGAAAAGAAAGCCGGAAGAGCAGATAAAATCAATACAAGGGGAAATTGGGGATTTACTTGTTACTTTATTCTGTATTGCAAATTCCTTGGATATTGATATGGATGAAGTTTACAGAGAAGCGATGAGCAAACTTGATAAGAGAGACAGGGATAGGACTAAATAATCTTGAATTTATTTAGGTCATCCATAATACTCTTTCCAAATTCTTTCAGATATAAATTATTGGATAAAATTAATATTTCTCTTAATGAGGAAATATCATCCATTGATCTGTGAGATCTATTTTTGATATTAAATTTCAATTTTAATGAATTAAGACCATATTTTTCACCTGGAAATAGTTTCTTTATTAGGGGGATTGAATCTATAAATTCAACATTCTTTAATTGATAATTGTTAATATTACATGAATTTTTTATAGCCTTATAATCAAAATTTGCATTGTGAGCTATTACTTTACTGTCTTCGATGAATTTTAATACTAAAGGTAAAACTTCATTTATATCTGGTTTATCTTTAAGGATCTTATCATTTAATCCCGTCTTTAATTTTGTGATGTATGTAAGATTGCATGTTGGTTTTACAAAGCTATGAAATTTTTCAATTATGCTAAAATCTTTATCAATTTTAAAAGCAGCTATTTCTATAATTTCTTCATTTCTTGTTTGGGAATTTTGAGTTGTTTCAACATCTAAAATTATTATATTATTCATTTTTTGTTATAATAATATTTTATTGCATATAAAAATGGTGTATCTAATAATGCAATTATTACTTTAATAACAAATTGCCCAATAATTAGAGGTAATACTGGAAATACTCCCATGAATGCTATTGTTATAAATATAGAACTATCTATTAATTGACTTACGATTGTTGAGGCATTATTTCTTAACCATAGATGCCTATCTTTTGTTTTATTTTTCCAGAGATGATAAGCCCAAACATCATGATTCTGGCTTACAATATATGCAACTAAATTTGCTAAAACTATTCTTGGAGTCATACCTAAAACTTTTACAAAAGCATCCTGATTCTCCCAAAATGAGGCAGGAGTCCAATTAATTGCAATCCAAACACTAAAAACAAGAATAATATTAGCTAAGAAACCAGACCATACGGCTTTCTTGGCTTCTTTTTTTCCATAAAACTCAGAAAGCATATCTGTCAATAGAAAAGTTGTAGCATATACTATAACTCCAGCAGGAACAGTAAAATTAAGAAAAACCACAATTTTATTTGCTAAGACATTTGCTATTACTATACAACCAACAAATATTCCTATAATGTATTCTGGACCATATTTTTTTGCTATAATAGCACTAGTTGAAGATATCAAAAGTGTTCCAATAATCCAGAATAAGATAGTAATTATCATTTATTTTTTTTATATAATACCATTTATATACTTTGTTTATAAAAAATTTACAATTGCATTCATAAATAATTCAAAACTCCACTCCCCCATCCATCAGAGCCTTTACTCTCCCCTTGCCATTCCAGAGATTAATTAATTTTATAAATTTTCCCATCAGTGAGTCATTATGATTGAGAAAACTTTGGTCCTGATAAAGCCTGACGGCGTTGAAAGAGGATTAGTGGGAGAAATACTTTCAAGGTTTGAAAGAAGGGGGTTGAAAATAGTCGGGATTAAAATGGTAAGGGTCAACCAGGAATTAGCAATGCAGCATTACACTGAAGACATAACAAGAAGAAGGGGGGAGATTGTAAGGAAAAAGCTGATGAATTTCATTGTTAACAATCATGTTGTAGCGATATGCCTTGAAGGCGTTGAAGCTGTCGAGAATGTGAGGAAAATGGTCGGCGACACAGAGCCGAAATCCGCACTTCCCGGAACAATAAGGGGGGATTACTCCCATACAAGCTACAAGTATGCCGATGACAAGGGAAAAGCAATCCCAAATCTAGTCCATGCATCAGGAAACAAGGAAGAGGCTGAAAAGGAAATTAGCCTGTGGTTCTCGCAGGAGGAATTATTCAGCTATGAATCAGTCCACGACAAGCACGTGATTTAAGATTCAATATTTTTATATTATTATTAATAAATTATTTTTATGCATAAAATAAAAATTAAGTTTAATATATTAACAACTTTATAGTAAATACAAAAGAGATTTGGAATTGCAAGGATGCTGGAGAAAACAATCAAGAAAAGAATGTTTTTCGTTCAGCGAATTTAGAAGAATGTATAATTTTGTTTTAAGATTCCCCGGGATATTTTCATCAGTATGATTTAATTCTCCCTTAAATATGAATCAAATCTAGAAAAGAGATAAAGAAAATAAACACCCCCTTCATAAATGCCATCAATTGTAAATGCTTTGATATATTCCCCTAATTCATCCTTTAATATGCTTATTGCTCTGTAACCCACCCTAGTTTCCATGTTTTCTGCCATTTACATATCCTGAGGCATGCCTTGCGGTGGCATTCCCTGCGATTTCATTGATTCGCCTGAGCCTGCCGCTATAACATCATCTATCCTCAATATCAATTCCACAACCTCTGTGGCTGATCTTATCGCCTGTGTCTTTATCTTCAAAGGCTCAATTATCCCTTCAATTACAGAATCTATAGGCTTTCCCGTGAACACATTTATCCCAATATTCTTTTCCTTTTCATGCCTTGATTTAAGCTCCGCCAAGACATCTATCGGATCAAGACCTGCATTCTCCGCGAGAGTTCTTGGAATTATCTCTATTGAATCCGCATATGCCAGTGCCGCCAGTTGCTCCCTTCCTGTCAGAGTATTTGCATATTTTCTCAATTCCTTTGCCAATTCTATTTCTGTTGCTCCTGCTCCAGGCACTATCTTCTTTGATTTTATCGTGGCTGCAAGAACGCCAAGAGCATCCTTAACTGCCCTTTCTATCTCATCAACAACATGCGATGTCCCACCCCTTATCAATAATGTCACTGCTTTTGCTGACTTGCACTCTTTAATATAAGTCATTTCCTCATCACCAACTTTCTTTGCCTCAACAATTCCTGCTGTCCCTAATTCCTTTGAAGTCAAATCATTTATGTTGTTAACTATGACTGCATTTGTCGCCTTTGCTATTTTCTCCATATCTGACTTCTTGACCCTCCTCACTGCATAAATCCCTGCCTTGGCAAGGTAATGCTGAGCCAAATCATCTATTCCCTTCTGGCATATCACCATGTTAGCTCCAGAATTTATAACCTTCTGCGTCAGATTTTTTATTATCATCTCCTCCTGCTCCAGAAATGCCTGAATCTGATCAGGAGAATTAATCTGTATCTTGGCATCAATCTCTGTTGACTTTATCTCAAGGGCTGCATCAATCAAGGCAATCCTTGCATTCTCTATCTTCTTCGGCATTCCAGGATGAACCCTTTCCTTGTCAATCAAGATGCCCTTAATCAATTCTGAATTTTCCACAGATTCACCTGTCTTTTTTTCTATTTTTATGTCATCCATGGAGACATAATCATCCTCCTTAACCTGTAATACTGATTCAACAGCCAATCCAGACAGTTTCTCCTTTGCCATTTCAGCGCCTTTTCCAGTCATTGCTGTCAATGCTATATTCTTGTATGTCTTATTATCAGAAACTGTGATTGCTATGTGATTATCCAATATCTCAAGAGCCTTCTCAGAAGCCTTCCTGTACCCTTTTATTATAACAGTCGGATGGATATTATCATCCAATAATCTTTCTGCATTCTTCAATAATTCGCCTATCAATATCACAACTGTCGTGGTCCCATCTCCAACCTCATTATCCTGGGTTTTTGCAACCTCAACAACCATTTTTGCAGCTGGATGCTCAACTTTTATCTCATCAAGTATTGTTGCCCCATCATTTGTGACTATAACATCTCCCATGGAAGAAACCAGCATCTTGTCCATCCCTTTCGGCCCCAGTGTGGTTCTTATCGTTTCTGCCACAGCCTTTGCGGCCATAATATTATTTCTCTGGGCATCTTTTCCCACTGTCCTCTTGTAATCCTCGGGCAGAATAAAAATTGGCTGAACTTGGTTTGTCATTTTACATTACCTCCCATCAATTATTTTTAATTGGTATCCATCACATGACAAAAGGCTCCTAACATTACCCAATGCCTCTCCATAATGTCTGTATATCTTTTTACCAACTGAATTATTCCCTTTTACTTTAAGCTTTTTTCCATCCCTTAAATGTGACCTTATTCTTTCCCTTGATTCAGAATATGAAGTTATATCAAATATTAAACCATCCCCTGAATCTTCACTTATACTTCCCAATGGGAATTTATGATAATCATCCTGATAATTTTCTGGAACAAAATACAAAATCAATGATGCTCCCTTACATTCCACCATAACACCAGAGGTTTTATCTGTTAATCTTGACGCCAAATCCTGAATTGCCATTTAATGAGCTTTGAGTAAAAGATATTTAAATCTTTCTACTAATCACTTAGAAGTGGTTTATAAAAAGATAAGAATAATTATGTAAAACAAAAGACACAATCCTTGATTTTTTATCCTCTATTTCTCATCAAAATCATCACTTATGTGCTCTTCTTTCTTGCTGTATCTTCCTGCCTTTTTCCATCCGCTCAGGAAACCCTGCATTTCAGGCTCCAGCTCATCCAGCTCCTCTTCAGGATATTCATCTTCGTAGTTTTCCTCTTCATATGCAAAATCTTCATCCCTCATTTTAACACCCCCTAAAAAAATACCATTTTGCAATCTATATAAACTTGTGTTGTGCTATTTACCACAACATTTATATAATTCTTTAAGATAATTATTGCATGCCAAAAGAATTTCTTGAAGAGATAGGATTCAGCGGAAACGAGTCCAAGGTTTACATTTACTTGTTAAAAAACGGCTCAAGCAGTGTTATGGACATATCCTCCAGAACAGGGATTTATAGAACAAACATTTACGACTGCCTTGAGAGACTAATAGAGAGAGGCCTAGTCAATTATATCAACAGAGAAGGAAAAAAATACTATCAAGCTTCTGATCCCAACAAGATAAAAGATATATTGAAAGACAGAGAGCAAAGATTAAACAGCATACTTCCTGAGATGATAAAATTCAAGCAGACATCCCATAACAAAGAGCTGGCTGAAATTCAAAGAGGGATGAAAGCTGTGAGAATGACATTGTATGAATTCCTAAGAAAGAGAGATTCCATATTAGTTTATGGTATCCCAAAGATAGCATTGACACTTATGGAGGATTTTATTTATTTGTATCATAAAAAAAGGATAAAAAGAAAGATTATCATGAAACACATTTATGATGAGGATGCAACCAAGAGAATAAAGGAATTGAACAATATGAGATATACATATGCTAAATACCTTCCAAAAATGAAAAACTCCCCTGTCTCAACAAATGTATGCGGGGATGAAATCGTGTTCATATTATGGAGCGATAACCCTTACCTGATAAAGATAAAGAATAAAGGAATAGCTGAATCTTACAAAAATTATTTTAACCTGCTATGGAAAATATCCAAGAATGATTACAACCTGTAATGATTCTTCAATTTTGAGAACCCATTTTTATGAGACAGTAAATAATTTTTTATTCTTTCTTCCTCCCCCATTAATACATTCAACAAATCTTTTCTATACTCTTGCGAGATGTTGCTCAGATTAAATTCAGGATCAATAATGGGGTGTCCTTTATCAAATGTTACAGGAACACTTACATATATTGGTTCAGTCAGTATAGCTAATCCACTCCTGCATATCTCACTTAGATTTACCTTGACAGCTGCTGTATCCTTTCCCCCCTTAAGTATGTAGGAGAGAGTTTCTGAAATCTGAATTGCAAAGAAAGAAGGAGTTCCCTCAGGAGCTGTGCTTGTATATGCATCTTTTCCATAATGCGCGGTCTCCTCAGACAACTTTTCTATTCTTCTATCGCAATCTTCAAAGAATAAGCTTAACCCTTCATTCTCATAAATATGCCTTCTTCTCCCCCTTGAGCCTATCCTAATATTTGTGACAAGCAAACCATAACCATGCGGACCTAGAACATCCAATTCCACCTCTGTATCCAATAAGTCCTTTTTCCACTCTCTCCTAAGCCACCCTGTCAGAATATGCTTGGCCCTGATATAATCAAGCCTTGTGAATCCAATAATTTCTGGAGATCTCTGCTGAGAATAAAGATTAGCCACCAGGCAATTTGGTGTCACTGGATTAGTTCCCATTAAGACAGTACAATCACTGTCCCCTATCCCTTCCATAATTTCCTTTATATCATGAAAATATTGTCCTGTTAAATCCTCTCTCGTCTTGTTGATTCCTTCCTTCTTGCCAATAACAACAACTACAATGTCGCACTTCTCTCCAAGTTCATGCAGATCTTCAACTCTATCAATGTTAAGATTGCTATTCATTGGAGATACCTGCCTGATAATTCCCCTAACTCTTTCCGCTTCTTTCTCCCTAGAATAAATTAAGACTTTTTCCAAGCCCATTTCATCACTTGATTTAACAAGATTGGCAGTAAGAGCTTCACCTATTCTTCCAGCCCCTATGATGCCTATTGATTTCCTATTATGTACAAGATTCTCCCCTAATTTCATATTAATTACTTTTAACCCCTATCCCCTATAAGAAATAGATTTTTAAAACTTTCTCAGGCACAAAATCCGCTGAGAATAGGTTAAACTTAAAAATTAAGGAAATATTTTACTATCATGCATTATGAAGAACTGGTCAGGATTTATTCTCAGCTTGAAAAAACAACAAAGAGGCTTGAAAAGGTTGATATAATCTCTGAGTTCCTCAAAAAGACAGACAAGGAAGACCTTGACAAGATTATCAAGCTATTGCAGGGGAAAGTCTATGCTGACTGGGAGGAATTAAAGCTTGGGATGAGCGAAAGGCTGATCCTAAAAGCCATCAACAAAACCACAGGAGTTTCACAAAATGCAATTGAAAACCTATGGAAGAAAACAGGAGACCTCGGGAAAGCCGCTGAGGAACTGATAAAGAACAAATACCAAAGGACATTAACAAGCAAGAAACTCACTTTAGAGAAAGTTTATGAAAACCTGAGAAAACTTGCTGAGATGGAGGGAGAAGGAACTGTTGACAGGAAAGTCCTTCTAGTTTCTGAATTATTGAGCAATTCTGATCCCCTGGAGGCAAAGCATATTGTCAACACAGTAACAGGCATCTTAAGGGTTGGAGTCGCTGCAGGAATAATAAGAGATTCCATTGCAAAAGCATTCAACAGGGATGCCAAGGAAGTTGAAGACAACTACAATTTAAGCGTTGATTATGGAAAAGTCGCTGAATTATGCAGGGAGGGAAGACTTGAGTTGAGCTTAATCCCGGGAAAGCCCATAAAATTAATGCTGGCTATCAAGACTGAAAGCATAGAAGAGGCATTCAAGGCAGTTGGCAAGCCTGCACAGTGCGAATACAAACTTGATGGATTTAGGTTAAGCTGTCATTTTGATGGAAAAGAAATCAAGCTGTTTACAAGAAACATGGAGAATGTAACAAATCAGTTTCCAGATGTAGTTAAATACCTAAAAGAAAATGTGAAAGGAAAAAACTACATTCTTGACTCTGAAGCTGCTGGAATAAAAGATGGAAAATACGCTCCGTTCCAGAGCATTTCACAGAGAATAAAAAGAAAATATAACATTGAAAGGATGGCAAGAGATTTTCCTGTTGAACTGAATATTTTTGATGTTGTTTATTACAATAATGAGAATTTGATGAATGAACCTTTGACAAAAAGGAGAGAATTGCTGGAGAAGATAACCAATGAAGAGAAGGGGAAGATAGTACTGACAAAAAAAATAATAACTGATGATGAGAAAAAAGTCAAGAAATTCTATGATGAAGCACTGAAAGCAGGAACAGAAGGATTGATGATCAAGAATTTAGAAAGCAAATTCAAGCCGGGAAGATATGTAAATGGATGGGTCAAATTAAAGCCAACATTAGAGCCTCTTGATTTAGTGATTACTGGAGCTCCATGGGGAGAGGGAAA
>Ga0209541_10009126_pt1 | contig 16133 bp, 19 predicted proteins | sample RifCSPlowO2_01_FD_184027 | JGI IMG/M metagenome (GOLD analysis project Ga0209541, IMG submission 184027) | Groundwater microbial communities from Rifle, Colorado - Rifle CSP2_plank lowO2_0.1 (SPAdes) (version 2) | ecosystem: Environmental > Aquatic > Deep subsurface > Groundwater | place...
ATATAAAGGATTGTATTGTGAGGGATGTGAGGCTTTTGTTACAGAAAAAGAACTTGTAAGTGGTTTATGCCCTTTGCACAAAACAAAGCCCAAGGAGCTGGAAGAAGAAAATTATTTTTTCAAGCTTAGCAAGTATCAAGACAGAGTTTTAGAGCATATAGAAAAGGATAAAGATTTTATCAAGCCAGAAAGCAAGAGGCAGGAAGTTATTTCTTTTATCAAATCAGGAGTCAAGGATGTGAGCATATCAAGGCCAGACTATGGATGGGGTATTAATCTGAGTATAGACAAGAAACAGGTTTTTTGGGTTTGGTTTGATGCCTTGCTTAATTATATTTCTGGTGCTGAGGGGAGATGGCCAGCTGACTTGCATATTATCGGCAAAGATATTTTGAGATTTCATGCTGTGATCTGGCCGGCAATGCTGCTTTCTGCAGGATATAAATTACCAAAAACAATATTTGCTCATGGATTTTTAACTATAAATGGGCAGAAAATATCAAAGAGTTTGGGAAATGCTATCGAGCCTGTTCATTTAGTTGAAAAATATGGGTTAGATGCAATAAGATATTTTCTTGCAAGAGAAGTGCCTTTTGGACAGGATGGAGATTTTTCTGAGCAAGTTTTGAAAGAAAGGCATAATAACGAGCTTGCAAATAAACTTGGAAACCTTGTTTCAAGAGTAAGCGCGCTTGCTGAGAAATATGGAATTGAAAAATGTGAAAATAACCTATTACATAGATTAAAATTGCATGAAATAAAGAAACTTATTGAAAATTATGAACTTGACAAAGCTTTGAATGAGATATTTGCATTTATTGATATTTGTAATGAATTTGTGCAGGAAAAAAAGCCGTGGGAAACCGGAGATAGGAAAGTTTTATATGAGTTGGCTGATAGCATTAAAGCAATTGCTATTTTGCTTTGGCCGTTTATTCCTGAGACAAGCGAGAAAATTGCAGAGCAATTTTCTTTCAAGATAAAATTTTCTGAGATTTCAAAGTCACTTGGAACAGGAAAGATTAAAAAACACACAATTCTGTTTAAGAAAATATAAAAAAGATGATATATGAAATAAGTTTCTCAATTTTAGGAGGGATTAGTCTCCCGGCGCTATATAACAAATTTGTAAAGAAATATATTATTATCAAAGAATATCATTTTCACCATGCTCTTCATGCCTTTATTTTGCTATTTTTGTCCATCCTTTTATTCTTAAGAGATAAAGCTCTTGCGCCATATACTCTGGGTTTTGGTATTGGTTTGATAGTACATCATTCGTATTCAGAAAAACATTTAAAGCCGATTACCAGAGTAAAGTAAATGGTTTTAAATGATGCAGTTAAAGATAATTTATTAAGGGACTTGAAATTTTTAAGGAAAGAAGCATTAAGAGGAGTTGTATATCCGCCAGATTTTGGAACTGAAGGCAACATAAATAAAGCATATGATAATTTAAGAGATTATATTTCAAAAGAAAATGGCAGAAGAACAAGTTAGCTTTGATAACTGGCAGAAACTTGATTTGCGGGTTGGCAAGATTTTGAAAGTTGAAGATATTGAAGGTGCTGATAAACTTTACAAGCTGGAAGTTGACTTGGGCAAAGAAATTGGAAAAAGGACATTGGTTGCTGGAATTAAGAAAAATTATAACAAAGACGAATTAAAAGGGAAGAAAATTGTAATTATAGCAAACCTTGCCCCAAGAAAGCTGAAAGGAATTGAAAGCAAAGGAATGTTATTAGCTGCTGTTAATTCAGATGAAAGCAAGATTATTTTTATAGAGCCTGAAAAAGATATTGAAGCTGGAAGCAGGATAAGATAATAACATATTCTTTGTTGTATAATAATGCTTAAAAATCTCTATTTATACTGATTTTTATGAAATATGGTTTTAACATTAAAAGAACTTTCTGGCAAGGCAGCAGCATTATTCGTGGGCAAGTTAAAACTCTCGCAGACAAATTGGCTAATGCAATAGCTGAGCAAACTGGGGTTCGTCCAGAGATTAATTATCAGCGTGGAGGCTTTGATTTTTATATAAATGTTCAAAGTAAAGATATTCCTCTTAATTCTCCTCTTAATTCAAGACTTAAAATAAGATTTAAAACTCCAAATTTAGATTTAAGAGTTTCTGGAACAGAATCTCAACACTTTCAGAAAAGCGCTGAAGAATTATCTCATTTTCTAGACAAACAATTTAATTATTCTCTACTTACAAAAATTGCCAAAGAAATACATGGCGGATATGATGACTAGAAATTCTTAAGATTTATCTTCCAAAAATTCTTTGCCAGAAGCTTTTTTCTTTTTCTTCCTGCTGCTTTAAATATTGCTCGCCGAGAAGCTTTTGGGCTATTTTTCTGTACTCCCTGCTTGCAATGCTTCTTGGATGAGTATGAATGATGGCATCTTTCAAAACAAGCGCTTTCTGTATGTTCTTGTCTTCTGGCACTGTGCCAAGATGCGGGATTTCAAGCATGTCTCTTATGTTCTGCAAATCCATTTCTGTTCCTATTCCTTTGTGCCTGTTTATAATAAATCCTCTGATATCCTTATTGAGGTACTCTGTGAGCTTAGAGGTTTTAAGGGCATCTGCTACAGAAGGCATTTCTGCCTGTGTTATTATAATTATTTCATCTGCTGAATTTATTGCAGATTCTGCTTCTCTGCCTAAGCCAGCAGAAGAGTCAAGAAGAATATAATCAGCCAGCTTTCTCAATTCTTTGGCGACCTCTATTAATTTGTCATGATTTATTCTTTTTAGCTCTCTTATTGATAGTGAACTTGGCAAGATCTTCAGGCCAGAATCATGCTCATAAATTGCATCTGTGACATCTGCTCTTCCATCTAGAACGTGATTTAGAGTCACAGGGACAATAGGAGCTCCAAGATGCAAGCCAATGTTTGGAGTTGAAAGATTTGCATCTACTATCAAGACATCTTCTCCTAGTGCATTTAGAGCTGCAGCAAGGTTGATTGCAGAAGTTGTTTTTCCTACTCCTCCTTTGCCTGATAAAATACTGTACACTTTTCCCATTTTTTTATTGAAATTTCTGACTTATAAGTAACCTCTGACAAATTTTATAAATCTTTCGAGAAGTTCAGAATATTCTTTTAATTTATCCATGTCAATTCTTATTTCTGCTCCTCTGTCAGTAATAGTCAAACAAACATTTTTCCTGAATTCGCTTTCTCTGATTCTTTCTAAATTTGGAATTCTTTTAAAAAAATCATAGGTTTCAAGAGTCTGCAAGACATCTGGCTCTTTTTTAAAAACCACCTTGAGGGCTTCAACTTTCATTCTTGGCGCTATTGGAATAGAGCTGATTTTTCTCTGTTTTTTTGCTTTTTCCAGCAAAGCATCTATGGCTATTTCAATCATGCTCTGCCATCTTACTATTAGATTTAGCATAACATCACAAGTCTTTGTGTATTTCATGCTAACATAAAGCAGATGGTCTGCTGATATCTTTTCTTTCATAATCCTTTCTAAGGGCATTTTCTTGTTTTTATAGCTTAATTTTATTACCTATTTTTATCGCCTCTTTCAGAAAAAGAGGGGCAAGAAGTACAAAGAAAAGGTTATATTTATACTTTTCTTTAAATACAATTACTGGCTTATTTCCTGTTTCTAATTATTGTATCTGCTTTTCTGAGCAAATCTTTTGTTAGCAGAATGTAGGATTTCATCTTTTCAATAGTAACAGTATCTGTTTTCAGGGCATTTGTCATTATGACTACTTTGTCATTTCTCACAAATTCAAACGGGCTGTTCTTATGCTTTTCTATCAGTTCAAATATCTCCCTTATTTTTGAAACTTGTTCTGGAGAAATTTGAAATCTTGGAGCACATTGGTTTTTGAAGACAGAAAAATTATCTTTTGCGCTCTTGTAAAGCTGAATTCTTTTGTATAAATACTCGTATTGCAAGATAGCATTGACTATATTTAAAACAGCCTGATATGTTTCATTCAGTATTTTCAACAAAAGCCTTTTTTCTTTTATCAAAGGGTATGTCATATAAAGCATATGGTCTGCTGTTTTTAACACACTTGAGGCTTTATCTAAGCTTTCAATAAATTTTTCTGGCATTTTCTTTCCTCGAACTTTAGCTAGAGATATTATGGCAATTTTGTTAGCCAAAATTCTCGCCTTTCCCTTGTACTCCTTAGTCTAATATACATAAGAGAAAGAGATTAATAAAATTATGGGTTATATGAGATATTATTAGAATTTATTCACTCAATTCAAGAATTGTCTGAGCAATGTCGCCATTGTTTTTCTCTAAACAGAGAGCAACTTCTTCCTTGTCTGTTTTTCCTGTTTTATCCATTATTGTAGCTATGTCTTGCTCTAAATCCTCATCATTTTCAGCATCTTCATTTTCTTCTGCTTCACTTTTTTCACCTTCTTCTCTTACATCCCCTGAAATCTGGAACTGATCTTTGCCTTGCGCGTTTATCTTAGTAATAGAAGGATTTTCTATAATTATTCTTCCTGCATTGTCTGATTTTTCTATTATAACTCTTTCTGCTTCAATGTCTTCAGATTTGATGCCAAGTTGCTTCATCATAGCTTGCATTTTTTTGGGGTTTAGTCCAGGAATCATCTTATTCTCTCATCCTCTTTTATCCTAATGGGAAAAATATTTTTAGAACAGCTACAAACAAAATAACCGCTATTATGAATATAACAACATACTCTGGTTTCAGCATTATCTTTGACTTATATTCTTCTCCGTATCTCATTAACCCGCCGGCTCCGGCAGGCATATTTATCTTATCTGCCATAAGATTTAAAATAGCTATTGCTTTAAAAATGTTGTGATAAAATGAAAGGGCAATATGATGCTAAAAAGGTGGAAGAAAAGTGGAGGAAATACTGGGAGAAAGAGAAGATTTACAAGTTTAACAGCAAGTCTGGAAAAAAGATTTATTCTATTGATACGCCACCGCCGTATGCTTCTTCTGGACATTTGCATGTTGGGCATGCTTTGCACTATACTCAATTTGAAATTATTGCAAGAATAATGAGACTACTAGGAAAAGAAGTTTATTTTCCTCCGGGGTTTGATGATAATGGATTGCCTACAGAGAAGTATGTTGAAGAAAAACTTGGAATAAATAAGGCAAAGACAAACAGGGCAGATTTTAGAAAACTTTGTTTGCAGGAAACACAAAGAGTTGAAAAAGATTATTCTGAAAATGTTTTCAAGAAACTTGGGCATAGTTATGATTGGAATTTGCTATACCAAACAATAAGCCCGGAGGCGCAGAAAGTTGCACAAACTTCTTTTTTAAGATTAATTAAAAAAGGAGATTGTTATCGTGCTGAAGAACCAGTAATATGGTGCCCGTATCATGAAACAGCTCTTGCACAGGCAGAGGTTGAAGATTTGGCAAGAGAAACAAAATTGAATTATGTTGATTTTGATGTTGTTAATTCGAGTGAGAGAGTAACAATTGCAACAACAAGACCAGAATTTTTGCCAGCATGTGTAGGGATTTTTGTAAATTCTCAAGATAAAAAAAATTCTAAGTTAATTGGCAAAGAATTAGTTGTTCCTTTATTTAAGCATAAAGTTAAAGTTATGAAAGATGAAAAAGTAGACAAAGATTTTGGAACTGGGATTGTTATGGTCTGCACATTTGGGGATAATACAGATATTGAATGGTGGAAAAAACATAAACTCTCTTTAAGAAATCTGTTGACAAAAGACGGGAAGTTGAATGAGTTGGGGGGAAAATACAAAGGTATGAAAATTGCTGAAGCAAAAGAAGCAATTATTGAGGATTTAAAAAAAGAAGGAAGACTAAAAAAACAAGAAAAGCTGGAACAGACAGTTGGAAGCTGTTGGCGTTGTAATACTCCTGTAGAGTATATTGTTACAAAACAATGGTTTATCAAGACTTTGAAATATAAAAAAGAATTGATAAAGAGGGCAAAAGAAGTTTTATGGAAGCCAGAATTTATGAGAAAGAGATTTGAAAATTGGACTGAAAATCTTGCGTGGGACTGGATTATTTCGAGACAGAGATTTTATGGAATTCCTATCCCTGTTTGGTATTGTGAATCTTGCGGGGAGATTATGATTCCTTCTGAAAAAGAATTGCCTTTAGACCCGATGGAACATAAGAGAAAATGTCCAAAATGCAATAAAGAGGCAAAGTCAGATGAAGATGTTTTTGATACGTGGATGACTTCTTCAAACTCGCCAGAAGTTGCATCGAGATGGCTGGAAAATCCTGAACTTTATAAGAAAATCGCGCCAATGTCTTTAAGGCCTCAGAGCCACGATATTATCAGAACATGGGCTTTCTACACAATTTTAAAATCACATTTATTATTTAATCGAGTGCCTTGGAAAAATGTAATGATTGGAACTTTTGTTCTGGATCCTTTAGGAAAAGGTATGCATAAAAGCAAGGGAAATGCTGTCTGGGCAGATGAATTAATAGAGAAGTATAATGTTGATGCTTTTAGATACTGGGTGGGAAGCGCTAGCTTGGGGAGTGATTTGCCTTTTAAAGAACAAGAGCTTGTTGCAGGAAGCAGGTTTCTAACAAAATTATGGAATGCAAGCAACTTTGTGTTTTCAGTTTTAAAAGATTATAAAAATACAAAGCCGAAGAAGTTAGAAGGAATTGATGAATATATGCTGCAGAAATTGCAAGAAACTACAGAGAAAATTAGGAAACTTTATGAGAACTATAATATTGCAGAAGCAAGAAAAAATATAGAGATATTTTTCTGGCATGATTTCTGCAATAATTATCTGGAGATTGTTAAAAACAGGGTTTATAATGAAAAAGGGCAGAAAAAAGAGTCTGCGCAGTATGTTTTATATCAAACTTTGTTAGCTATTCTAAAAATGATGTCTCCAATAACATGTTTTATAACAGAAGAACTTTATCAGGATTATTTTAAAAAATTTGAGAAAGATAAGAGTATACATATAAGCTTTTGGCCTGATATGAAAATAAAACAAGATAAGAAAATAGAAGAAGCAGGAGATTTGTTTATAGAAATCTTGCAGAAAGTAAGGCAGGAAAAAACCCAGAAGCAAAAGAGCATGAAAGCCGAGATTATTTTGACAATTGACAAGAAAGATGCTGAAAAATTGAGAGAAATGATTGATGATTTGAAAGCTGTTGCAAATGCCCGCGAAATTAAAGAAGGAAGATTTAAAGTTGAGTTTGTTTGAGGATTAAAATGGATGAAGAAAAAAAATATGAACTTGAAGAATTTGTTGCTGAGTTAGAGAGCCTTAAGGCAAGGCATACAGAGCTGATAACAGTTTATGTCTCTGCTGGATATGACTTAATTGGCACAATCAAGCAGCTTGAGGCAGAAAAATCAACTGCAAAAAATATTAAATCCAAGTCAACCCAGAAAAATGTTATAGATGCTCTTGAATCTTTGATTAGGCAGCTTAGGCTTATAAAAAGAACTCCTAAAAATGGATTGGCTTTATTTGCAGGAAATGTTTCTGAAAAAGAAGGGCAGAATGATTTTAAAGTTTGGAGTATTGAACCTCCTATTCCTTTGAATATGAGACTATATCGCTGCGACCAGCAGTTTATTCTTGACCCCCTGAAAGAAATGCTAGAGGCGACTGAAGTTTATGGATTGGTTGTTATAGACAGAAAAGAAGCGACTCTTGGTGTTCTTGAAGGCAAGAACATTAAAATGTTGCAGCATATGACTTCAGGAGTGCCTGGAAAAACAGAAAAAGGAGGGCAGAGCGCTGCCAGGTATGCAAGAATCCGCGAAGGACTTGCTAAGGAATTCTATAGGAGAGTTGCAGATGCAATGAAGCAGCATTTTTTTGATATGCCAAAATTAAAAGGGATAATTATTGGTGGGCCTGTGCCAACAAAAGATGATTTTCTAAAAGAAGGGCAGTTAGTTGCTAAATTAAAGGACATAGTTCTAGGGTTGAAAGATATAGGAAACACAGATGCTTCTGGATTAAATGATTTAGTAGAGGCAAGCCAAGACTTGCTTGCAGAACAAGAGATTATTCATGAAAAAAAACTGCTTGATAAATTTCTAGAATCTCTTGGAAGGGGCGGGAAAGCTGTATACAAAAGGCCAGATGTAAAAAAAGCCCTTGATCTTGGAGCTGTTGATACTTTAATTATAAGCAAAAAAATCAGCAGAAAAGAAATTATAGAACTGGTAGAACAAGCAAGAAATATTGCTTCTAAAATCGAGCTGGTTTCAGAAGAAACAGAAGAAGGACGGCAGTTCAGAAGTCTTGGAGGCATCGGCGCTTTGTTGAGGTTTGCGATTAATTAATTTTTATTTAAATAAAAGGAAAAAAGGGAAATGGAACTAAAAAGCGAGACACAAAAAGAAGTGGATGAAGCAGAAGAAATTAAAAATTTGAAGAAAGTAGAAGCTGCGCTTTTTATTTCTGGCAGATTTTTGTCGCTTCAAGAGATGGTAACTTTAACAGACATAAATCCAATTTTGCTTCGCGAGTTGTTGGACAAACTGATTGAAAAATATAATGATAATTCTGCTATTGAAATTCTTGCCAAGGAAGATATGTGGAAAATGGATGTCAAGCAGGAGTATAGAGATATGGTTAATAGATTAGCAACAGGCGAGGCAGAGTTCAGCAAAGCAGAGCAAGAAACTCTTGCTATTATTGCTTATAAACAGCCAGTCAAACAAAGCATTATTATTAAGATTAGAGGAAATAAGGCTTATGAGCATATAAAACATTTTCAAGAAATTGGGTTGCTGCATGCTAAGAAACTTGGGCACACCAAGGAGCTTAACTTGAGCGAGGATTTTTATGATTATTTTTCATTGCAAAAGAAAGAACTTGAAGAAAAAGAACATCACAATAATTCTTAAATATCATGTTGTTTTTGGCTGTTTATAAAAGGGAAAATGGAAATTGTAAGGATTGTGATATATGCATCAATTTATTTGGGTTTAGTTGCTACTTCTTTCTTTATACTTAGTTATATCTCTGACAGAAAAAAGAAAAAATTGCTTTTTAGTGATGAAGAGTTGCCTCGAGTTTCAATTATAATTCCTGCATATAATGAGGAGAAGTCAATTGCAGGGACTATAAAGACTATTCTTGCCTCGGATTATCCTAAAGAAAAGTTTGAACTTCTTGTTGTGGATGATGGCAGCAAAGACAAAACTTTAGAAATTTCCAAGAGGTTTGAGAAACAAGGAGTCAGGGTTTTTTCTAAAAAAAATGCTGGCAAAGGAAGTGCCTTGAATTTTGGAATTAAAAAAGCTAAAGGAGAAATAATATTTAGCTCAGATGCAGATACTATTGCTGATTCTGTGAGCGTGAAGAATATGGTTAGGTATTTTAAAGATAAAGATGTTGCATCTGTAACTCCCGCTATGGTGATTGCAAAACCTAAAGGATTATGGCAGAGGATACAACATATTGAGTATCTTTCTGGATTATTCTTGAGAAAAGCTTTTGCAGCTGTTAATGCTATCCATATCACTCCGGGTTGCTTCTCTGCATATAGAAAAAGTTTTTTTGATAAATACGGAGGATATGAAGAGGGGAACATAACAGAGGATTTAGAGCTTTCTCTGAGGATTCAATATAATGGATATATTATTGAAAATTCTTTAGAATCTCCTGTATATACGATCCCTCCAAAAGATTTTAAAGGTCTGCTAATTCAGAGGAGAAGATGGTATTATGGTTTGCTTAAAAATAGCTGGAAATATAGAAAGATTTTTAGTCCAAAATATGGGGATTTAGGGGTTTTTGTTTTTCCTGTTGCCTGGCTCGGAATATTTTTCTCTCTTTTTGTTTTGATTTATTTTATCTTTAAGAATCTTTTTAGACTAAAAGAGGAGTTAATGTTTCTTAGCAGTATAAATTTTGATTTTGGCAATTTATTTAATCTGAATTTTTACCTTTTAGAGAGACTTTTTATTTTGCTAGTTAGCAATCCAATTGTGATATTCTTATCATTTTTCATAATTGTGCTAGGATGTTATTTATTATTTGCAACAAGAAGGGTTAGCAAGGTTTCCAGCGTATTTATCAATCTGCCTTTGTTTTTTATTTTTTTCGCAACTCTTTTTGGCATTTGGTGGTTAATCACTATATTTTATTCTATTTTTAATAAAGAAATAAAATGGAGATAAGAAATTTATATAAACGCATGTTATGTTAGCTGAAAATGGTTAATAGAGAGTTTCAGAATCCAAGGAGGTATATATTGGCTTTTGTAATAGGAACTATAGTATTTATACTAGGATTTATAATATCTTATTCTTTTTCTTATCTAGAATACCAGAGGATTTCAAATCTTCAACAACAAACCTCTTATGATATTTTTCAGGATAAATTAGAGTACTCTTTGTTTAATGAAGAAATTTGCAATAACAACTCTTTTAAACAAATTTCTGAAGATCTTGGATTTCAAGGGCAGATTATTAATGATTTAGAGAAAAAATTTGGGAAAGAGGATCAGAAGGTGTTATTTAGAAAGCAATTTTATACTCTTACTGAGCTGGAGCATTTTGAATTTGTTAGAACTTTAAATAAAAAATGCAAAACAAATATAGATACTATTTTGTTTTTTTATTCAAATGAAAAAGAGGACCTTGAAAGAAGCGAGAATGTTGGAGCTCTTTTAGATGTGGTTTCTAGAAAAAATGATAATTTAATGATATATTCTTTTGATATTAATCTTGAAAGCGACCTGATTAAAATATTGAGAAAGAGATTTGGCATAGAAGAAAGCCCTATAATAATTATCAATGAGAAAGAAAAAATTACCAATCCTGGGAACATAGAAGAAGTTGAGAAATTGCTATAGAATTATATATTTTTTAACACAGCAATTAATAAAAAGACAACTTTCTTTGAAAAGAAAGACTTGAGGAAGAAAACAGAGGAAGAAAGGGAAAATGGAACAATGCTATAGATGCGAAAAGACTGAAAAAGAAGTTAGGCTATCAGATGCTATTTACGAGAATGAAATTGTTAAAATATGCGAGAGATGTGCTATACTTGAAGGCATTCCGATTATTAAAAAACCAACTACCTCTCAATTAAAGGATTCTGAAAGGTCATACAGCGTTTATCAGAGATTAAAAAGAATTTCTGGATCAGACAAAAAAGAAGAGAAGCACGAGAGTATTTTGGATCAGCTGAGAAAGCTTGAAGAGCATCCAGAACTTGAAGAGCCAGAAGAAAAAAGACCTTTTAATCTTATTGAAAATTTTCACTGGCATCTTATGCGAGAAAGAAGAAATCGGGGGCTCTCACAGAAACAATTAGGCTGGGCAATAGGGGAGAGCGAAGCAGCCATAAAGATGATTGAAAAGCAAGAATTACCAGAAGATGCAGATAAATTAATCAGGAAATTAGAGCAATTTTTACAGATAAGATTAAGAGAAAGAACAGCGCTGGAAATAGAGGAAGAAGAAAGAAAAAGAAGAGAGAAATTGAGAGGAGCATATAAAATTCCTGATGCAGAAACAGAAGAATTAGAATCAGAAACAATAAGCTTTCAAGAGTTAGAGCCAATAAAACCATTGATTAGAGAGCCAGAATTAGATGAGTTAGACATAGCAGCTATTGCTTCTGGAAGGAAAGTTAATGAAGAAGATGAATGGGGCTTGGAAGAACCAGAAGAAGAGAGAATAATCGAACCTGCAAGAATTCTAACTTTCAAACCCGAGGCATTGCAAGGAATCAAGATTGCTGATTTAAAAACACTTAAAGAAGAAAGAGAAAGAACAGAAAGGCTGGAATCTTTAGAAGAAAAAAGAAAAATAGCTTTGCAAGCAGATAGCCTGGTTCGAAGCATGTCAGGAGAGGAAGGAGAAAATAGGAGAAAACAAGAGTTGAAAGAGCAAGTAGCCTCTGAGATGAAAGATTTTGCCACTGGAAAAACCCATTGGAGAGGGGAAGAAGAGAGTATAGAAGAAAAAAAGAAAATATTAAGCAAGGCTGTTGGCAGCTTGGGCAAGAAAGAAGAAAAGAAAAAAGAGAGAGTTCCAACGATTTATGAATTATCTGAAAAAAAGAAGCAAAAAGATGAAGATGCAATGACAGGAAGCGAGATTGAATTAGATGATTTTGAGGATATTGACAAAGAGCTAAATGAGGAATTTCATTAGAGCAAGGTTTAAAAATCATCTTTTTCTGTAGTATTTATGGAAGTTAAAATTCTTAAGGAAGAAAAGGATGAATTAACTGTGCAGTTTGATAATCTAACACTAGCTGAAATTGTGAGAGTTTATCTTAATAAAGATGATAGTGTGAAGTTTGCAGCATGGAGAAGAGAGCATCCAAGCAAGCCACCTATCTTGAATATTAAAACATCTGGCAAGAGCGCGAAAAAGGCATTGCAAGATGCTATTTCTAAGATAGAAAAAGATACAGAAAAAATCCAAGATGAATTTAAGAAGGCAAAGTAAAACTTTATTAATTGAGTTTTCTTTTTAGAAATCTCAGAAACTCTTAGTTTCTGATGACTATCAAGAATTATAGATTCTTGAAGAAAGAAAAGCTCTAAAAGAAAAAACTTATCAGATTTAGTAATGTTTATTAATTCTCTTCTCTTTTTTATCCTATGAATAACAAAGAGTTAATCAAACTGGCAAGAGACTCTATCAAGTCTGAATTTAATAAAAAAAAGGTGAATATTCCAGCTAATAAAATCTTAAAAGAAAAACGCGGAATTTTTGTTACACTAACTAAGCATGGCGAACTTCGCGGATGCATAGGATTTCCTTATCCAACTTTGCCTCTTGGTGAAGCGATTATGCAGGCTGCAAAATCCGCTGCATTTTCTGACCCGAGATTTCCCCCTCTGAACGAAAAAGAGCTGCCTGAAATAAAAATTGAAATTTCAATTTTAAGCTTGCCTGAGAAAATTCAGGCAAAACCAGAAAATATCATAATCGGAAAAGATGGTTTAATGTGTGAGTATAGTGGATTTGGAGGATTGTTGCTTCCGCAAGTTGCAACAGAGCATAAAATGAATTCTGAACAATTTCTGCGAGCTTTGTGCGAGAAAGCTGGCTTGCATCTTAATACCTGGCAAGAGCAAGGATTCAAGCTTTGGAAGTTTCATGCTGAGATAATAAAAGAGAAATAATAATTAAAGTATAACAATCCTTATAATCCTAAAATTTCTTAAAACAAAATGAGACAAGCGATTAATGCGGTTGTAATTAAAGATAAGAGAATTCTGTTAGTTAGAAAAAGAGAAACTTGGATTTTGCCAGGAGGTAAACCGGAAGAAAGAGAAACAGATGTTGATTGTTTGAATAGAGAGTTTAGTCAAGAACTGCCAGAGTTGATATTAATAATTGGTTCTTTTTATGGATTTTTTAAAGGAAAAACTCCACATACTGAAGATATTTTAGAATCTAAAATTTATTTTGCCGATGTTGAGGGAGATAAAAAACCTTCTGCAGAGATTTCAGAATCAGCATGGGTTTCTCGCAAAGAAATGAGGGCATATAATCTTTCTGATATTACTTATAAAATTATAGACTCTCTTAAAAAGGATAGATATTTGTAATTACAACAATCCTTATAATCTTATTCTTGCTTTGTTATTTATGGCTATAGAGAGGAAAATTTCTGCAGGAAGTTACGACTTGAACAAATGGCTTTTTGGAGGCTATGAGAAAGATATTATAACAACTATTTTCGGACCAGCAGGAAGTGGAAAAACTAATTTCTGCATACTTGCTGCTGTTTCACAGGCAAAGAAAGGAAATAAAATTATTTATATTGATACAGAAGGCGGATTTAGCGTGGAAAGATTTAGACAACTTGCTGGAGAAGAATATCAAGAAACTCTAAAAAACATTTTGCTATTAAAACCAACAAGTTTTCAGGAACAAAAACAAGCATTTTTGCAGCTGCTTAAAGAAATGAAATCTAAGACAATTAATTTAATTATTGTTGATGGAATGACAATGCTTTATCGTTTAGAGCTGGCAGAAGCAAGAGAAGATACAGAGAAAAGCAGAGAAAAGATTCAAGAAATAAATTCCCAGCTTGCAAAACAAATGCGCGTTCTTGCAGAAATTGCAAGAAAAAAAGATATTCCTGTTTTAGTCACGAACCAAGTTTACAGCGAGTTTTTAAGCGAGGAAGAATTTAGGGCTGGCAAGGAACGCGGAGTTGCAATGGTTGGCGGGGATATTTTAAAATACTGGAGTAAAACAATAATTGAACTGCAAAACAATGGCGGAAAGAAAAAAGCAATTTTGAGAAAACATCGTTCGCTGAAAGAGAAAGAGCTTGATTTTGAAATTGTTGATAGAGGAATTAGAAAGAAAGGGTGGATTTAATTTATTTATTATATGTTTTCTACGAGATAAATGTTTTTAAATCAAGGGAAATAGAGAAGAATAAGAGATTTAACTTAAAATGGCAGAAAATAAACACCAATATAGGAATCCTTTTTTAATTATGTCAGGATTGCCAGGAAAAATGGCAACACTAGTAGCTGAGACAATGCTAAAACAAGAAGATGATTTTGTTGTTTCTACCAGAGCACTTACTGGCGAAGGTCAACCAATCTCTTGTGATGTCAGTGGAACGCCATTTTATCTATGTGGCCCTGAAAAACATGAAGGACTCTTAAGTTCTATGGTAAATAAAAATCCAATTGTCGTAGATTTCTCTCAGCCAGATGCTGTGAATAGAAATGCTGAACTTTATTGCAAGTTTAAAATTCCATTTGTGATGGGAACAACTGGTGGAGATAGAAAATCTTTAGAAAAAGTTGTTGTTGATTCTGGAAATATTGCTGTTATTGCTCCAAACATGGCTAAGCCAGTTGTTTTAATGCAAGCAATGCTTGAATATGCTGCCCAAAGTTTCCCAGATGCTTTGAAAGGATTTAATCTGAATGTTACTGAGAGTCATCAACAAGGGAAGAAAGATACAAGTGGGACAGCAAAATCTATGGTTGAATATTTTAATAAACTTGGAGTTGGTTTTGATTTGGGAGAGATAGTTAAAATTAGAGATCCTGAATTTCAAACCAGACTTCTTAGAATTCCAGAAGAATATCTTTCAGGACACGGATGGCATACTTATACTTTAAAATCTCAAGATAAAACAGTTGAACTTGGATTTACACATAATGTGAATGGAAGACAGGTTTATGCAGATGGCACTCTTAATGCTATAAGATTCTTACATTCTAAGTTAGGGGAAGAGAAAGCAAGAGGGAAAGCATATAGTATGATTGATGTGTTGAGAGGCTGATTAATTTTCATTCTGCTTTTTTCTTTCTGCTTGCACATTCAGGATTGAAGCAGAATTTCCAGGGCTTTTTGCCGCGCTGAATTGCAAGCATTAATGGAAAGCCACATTCTGGGCATTTTTCATTTTCTTCAGCTGGTTTCATTAATCCGTATGGTGGTAATGTGAAGGTTGTTTTGCAATTAGGATAAGCATTGCAGGCAACAAAATATCTTCGAGATGCTTTGTTGTATAAAATTCGAAGATTGCCTTTTCCACATTTTGGGCAAACTTGCAGAGTGTTTGCCTCTCTTTCCTGCTGCCTAACTTCTTGCAATGAAGAAACAAGCTCTTTGCCAATCTTTTCCTCGTTCTTGCGGAATTGCTTTTCAATTTTTAAAAGAGTTTGCTTTGCTTCTTCTATTATTTTATCTGATTTTTCTTTGAGATTTTTCTTTGATGTCTGGATGCTGTCCATTTGTTTTTCAAATTCTCTTGTAAGCTTTTCGTCTATGATTATTGGAGAATTTTTTTCAAGACTTTCTATTAATGAAATGCCAAGAGGCGTGGCTTCGATTGAGCGCTCTTTTATATAACCTCTGTTATATAATGTTTCAATTATTGCTGCACGCGTGGCTTTTGTTCCAAGATTTCTTTTTGTTAATTCAGAAACAAGCGAAGCTGAAGAGTATCTTTTTGGCGGCTGAGTCATTTTTTCTTCTATTCTGATTTCTTTTATTTCAACAAATCCATTAATATCTGGAAGTTCTGTTTCTTGAAGTTTTGCAGGATAAACATTCATCCATCCTTTTTCTTTAATTTGCAAGCCTCTTGCCAAGAACTTTAGGCTGTCAACTGTAACTTCAATTTTCTTGTTGTCACTAATTGCATCTTCACAAAAACA
>Ga0209541_10009130_pt1 | contig 16128 bp, 15 predicted proteins | sample RifCSPlowO2_01_FD_184027 | JGI IMG/M metagenome (GOLD analysis project Ga0209541, IMG submission 184027) | Groundwater microbial communities from Rifle, Colorado - Rifle CSP2_plank lowO2_0.1 (SPAdes) (version 2) | ecosystem: Environmental > Aquatic > Deep subsurface > Groundwater | place...
CGACAAAGTAATCCCGCGAGACGACCGCGAGGTTTACGCTTTAAATGGCGAGGTGGTCGGCGCAAGAACGAAAGGAATACGGCCGCGTATCACATACGCCAACCGGATATTTATTAAATACCCGAAACACAGGGTTGTGTTCATATCGATTCACTTCGATAGCACACCCAACGAAAACCTCACTGGCGTCCACATAATCGCGCCAGAAAAAGGCAAGACCGATCTTTCCAACTCTTTGGCAAGCGAATTTAGGAAAGCGGGTCGCCTGCGTTCGCTCAATGGTGCAGAATATAACCCCATCGTGATTGACGGGGACCGCGATCATGGTCAGAGAAGAATCTTTGTCCTTCGGGAAGAAAATAAAATCCACCAAAGAGTACTTATCGAGCTGGGAAACTTCTCGAATGCGAGCGATGTTTGGCGAATTCGCAACTTCGAAGTGCGTGAGCAATACGCAAAAATAATCGCCGCCTCCCTCGCCAGCCTAAACAAATTTCCCCTAGCCCGCTTCCATTAACTCCCGCCGTTCTTTATCAACCGAGGAATGCACGCTCTCCAGAGCCTGCATTCCTCCCCTTTCTAAAATCGTTATTAATAGTGGTTTTAGAAAAGGAATCATGCTAATATAAATTATGCAAAAAAGGACTCAGAAATTTCTTGAATATCGTATTCTCATAACTCCGGATATTCGAACTGGAACGAGGAAGAAATGTTTTACGGCCTATGTGCCAGTGCTCGGAATTGCCGTTGATGGAGATACCGTCGAAGAAGCTCACTTGAATGCCGAAAAACTTGCTTCTTTCCATCTGGAATCTCTTAAGAAAGAAGGAGGACAATTGCCCCTCGATACAGAAGCAGATTTTATAACAACTGCAAGAGTTCCCGTATAAAATGGCGAGTCGGGAAGTCTTTCCAAAAAACGTTATTAAGGCACTGTTAAAAATTAACTTATTTATCATTCACAAAAAAGGAAGCCATTTTAGACTTGGCCATCGTGATGGCAGACGCGTTACGATAGCGGTGCACCCGAAACCACTCGCATTAGGGACGCTCGCTAGCATTTTAAGGCAAGCGGAAATAACGAGGAGGGAACTGGACGAATTATTATAAAATGCTATACTCGAAATAATGTCATTTCTCGGATCAGCTATGCCCTATCTTATGATCGGGACGGCCACACTGTTAGTAATTGCAATATTATTCCAGCAAAAGGGCTCTGGGCTTTCTTCGGCTTTCGGCGGAGAAGGAAACATTTACACGACCAAGCGGGGACTCGAGAAAATATTATTCAGGATCACGATAGTTCTTGGAATATTGTTTTTAGTTTTGTCTCTTTTGAATTTACTACTTCACAAATAATTTGTTTTCATTATATTTCAATAGAATTCACTACATTCTGCGCAAAATGTCGGCGCCTGAGCGCGCCATTTTTTTGGTGTTAGCCGCGACGATGATAGTAGGTTTCTTGGGAACAGCTTACAAATTAAATCAGAGCGTTTCTGTTCTTCTGCCGGATAAAGGTGGAAGTCTTTACGAAGGGATAATTGGTCAGCCTCATTTTATAAATCCAGTTCTCGCGATAGCGGATCCGGACAGGGATATGACAAGCCTAGTTTACGCCGGATTAATGCGCCAAGACGGAATGGGCGGACTTGTTCCCGAGTTGGCAGAACGCTATGAGATTTCAGAAGACGGACTTTCATATACTTTCTATATAAGAAAAGGTGTGGAGTTCCAAGATGGCAAAGACGTAACCGTGAATGACATTATTTTCACCATAGAAATCGCCAAGAATCCAATAGCAAAAAGCCCGATGCGGGCCGGCTGGGAAGGCGTTGAAATCGAAAAAGTTGACGATAAAACTTTGAAATTCTGGCTGAAGCGCCCCTACGCGCCATTTTTGGAAAATGCTACCATGGGAATCTTACCAAAACATATTTGGAAGGATATACCGATTGAACAATTAAGCCTTTCAGAATTAAATTTGTCGCCAGTAGGCGCCGGTCCTTATAAAATATCCAAAAGCTCCAAAAATGGATCGGCCCTCACAAGCTTGACCTTAAATTCTTTCTCAAATTACGCTTTAGGAGAGCCGTACATTGGTAAAATTGTGTTTAATTTTTATCCTTCCGAGATAGAATTATTAAACGCCTACCAAAATGGCGATATAGATTCCATATCCGCTATATCCCCACAAAATCTTTCGAAAATAACCAGACGGGACGGAGATATAAAAAGCCTGAATCTCCCAAGAATATTCGGCGTTTTTTTCAACCAAAACGAAAAATCCGTCTTCCTTGAAAAGTACGTCAGACAAGCTTTGGAGATGTCCGTAGATAAAAAACGGATCGTCCGCGATGTCCTCGGCGGATATGCCAAAGAAATATCTTCTCCAATACCGGAAGGCAGTTTCGGAGCCCTGAAATTGCCGGAATCGGAATTTAACCCGGACAAAGCCAAGGCTCTCTTGGAAAAAAACGGCTGGAAATTCAACCAAGAAAAAATGCTTTACGTTAAGGAGGAGAAAAAACAGGCAACCAAAGAGCTAAGTTTTTCAATCTCGACATCAAACGCGCCAGATCTCGTGCGAACGGCAAATATTTTGAAATCTAGCTGGGAAAAACTGGGCGCGAAAGTTGATGTAAGGGTTTTTGAAATATCTGACTTGAACCAAAATGTGATCAGGTCACGAAAATACGACGCGCTACTTTTTGGCGAGGTAGTCGGGCGTGACATCGATCCATTTGCTTTTTGGCATTCTTCTCAGCGAAACGACCCCGGTTTGAACATAGCGCTATATACCTCTTCGAAAGTAGATAAATTACTCGAGGAAGCGCGTGGACTTGTATCCAAAGAAGATCGGGCAAAAAAATATGAGGATTTCCAAAAAGAAATACAAGCTGACGCGCCAAGCATTTTCTTATACTCCCCATTGTTCATTTATATTATCCCTAAAAAAATAAATGGAATTGATACAGAAGATATAGTGGTTCCATCTGAACGCTTCGCAAATATTTACAGATGGTATATCGACACAAAATATGTCTGGAAAATCTTACGAAAAAACAGTTAAGGAATTGAGTCCTGTTTTATATGAGCATTTCGGCGAGCAAGAGCGCGCAGTATATAGAGTTCTGCGCGGAGAAGTTGACAAAAATTCTAAGGTTCGCTATGATGAAACTACTATTTTCCCAGGTCTTCTAGGCCGGGAACTCCCTAAAACATTTGGGCACTACCATCCAAAAAATTCGATCGGTGTAGGTTTCCCGGAATTATATAAAGTTTTGGAAGGACGTGTGTGGTACTTGATTCAAAAGCCGAGAGAATCAAATCTCAAGATAATTGATGAAATTTATTTAATCGAGGCCAATTGTGGCGAGGAAGTTATAATTCCCCCTGGGTTCGGGCATGTAAGCATCAATCCGGAAAACAAAAATGCAAAAATGGCCAACTGGGGAGCAGAGTTCGAAAATGATTATAATACTTATAAAAATTTGCGTGGCGCTTGCTATTATTTTTTAAAATCAAAAAACGAACTTGCGAATATTGAAAAAAATTCTTATTACGAAGCCGTTCCCGAACTCGTTAAGATTCGGTCTAAAAAATTATCTAAAAAATTAAAAAATCTTGAATTTTTAACTAAACCTGAAAAATATTTGAATCTTTTAACCGTAGAAAATTGCTTTGAAAGAATTTAAAGAAGAGAGATGCCAGCCATAGATTGGTAAAGCGGAACTGGTAGATTTAGCCGCCTTTGGCGGCCGCACCTGGGGGCAGGTGGTGGAACGGCAGACACGTACGGTTCAGGGCCGTATGCCGCAAGGCGTGGGGGTTCAAATCCCCCCCTGCCCACAAAATTAATAACTAACAAATATGATGACACCAATAAAACAATTAGAAAGGAGGACGGGATTCAGGCGTAGAGAAGATCGGCGGCCGAGGCTCGAACCGCAAGTAAAGCAGATTGCTTCGAGCGGTTTAAATTTGCGATTCGTACCACTCGGCGGATGCGGCGAGGTTACGCGCTCCTGCTACGTCTATGAGTATAATGACGATATCGTCATCGTCGATATGGGCCTGCAATTTCCGGAAGAAGATATGCCAGGAATCGATTATATAATTCCTAATATAGATTATCTGCGACCAAAAAAGAAAAATATACGCGGAATTATCGTTACTCACGGACACTTGGATCACATAGGCGCAATTCCTCACCTTTTAGAGCCGCTTGGCTCTCCAGTTGTCTACACAATGCCATTAACCAAGGGTCTGATCCTAAAACGACAAGAAGATTTTAGAAGTTCTCCGCGTCCAAAAATTGAACTCGTAGACGAAAATTCAAAATTGAAGTTAGGAAATTTTGACATTGAGTTTTTTCACGTAAACCACAACATCCCGAATTCATTGGGAATTGTGTTAAAAAGCCCGGCAGGTATTGCAGTTCACACCGGAGATTGGAAATTTGACCACACCCCCGTAAACGAAAAGCCAGCAGATATAACAAGACTCAAAGAAATAGGATCCGAAGGCGTTATGCTGATGGTTTCCGACTCAACGGGATCACAGAAATCCGGAAGAACAATTTCCGAAACAGAAATTCAAAGAAATTTGGAAGAAATATTTTTAAAGACTGGGGGGCGGCTTATTGCGGCGACATTTTCTTCCTTATTAACCCGAGTTCAGCAATTAATCTGGCTTTCGGAAAAATATGGAAGAAAAGTGCTGATTGAAGGAAGTTCAATGAAATCAACCGTCGCAGTAGCCCAAGAGCTTGGATATCTAAAAGTTAAGGGCGGAACGATAATTGGAAAAGAAGAGCTTTCGCATGTCGCTTCAAAGAATCTCACAATAATTTGCACGGGAGCGCAGGGCGAAGACCGGGCCGCGCTTATGCGGATCGCAAACAATGAACATAAATATCTCCAGCTCGAGAAAGATGATTCAGTAATTTTCTCTTCGTCAGTTGTCCCGGGGAATGAAGCTTCAGTGCAAAGATTAAAGGATATCCTCTATAAAAAAGCGAAGAAAATTTATCACTCCGAGACGATGGATATTCACGCCTCTGGGCACGCGCAAGGAGACGACCTCAAAGAAATGCTCGAAATAATCAATCCGAAATATTTCATTCCCATGCACGGAACATATTTTATGCTTAAACTGCACGCGGATATAGCAATAGAGTCAGGAATAAAAATCCCAAATATCGTAATAGCAGAAGACGGGGAGATAGTCGAGATGAATAAAAACCAGATCAAGAAATTAAACCAGAAAGTCCCAGTGAACCTTGTTATGGTAGACGGGCTTGGCGTCGGGGATGTTAAAGAAGTTGTGCTTCGCGACCGGCAGATGCTCGCGGAAGATGGAATTTTCGTCATTATCGCAGTAGTTGATTCACAAACCGGAAAAGTCAAAGGTTCGCCGGATATAATTTCGCGCGGATTCGTTTATCTTCGCGAATCAAGAGAGCTTCTCGCGCAAGCTCGTCACCTTATCAAAAAAGTGATTGAGGAATCATCCGCCAAGATGCATCCTATCAATTGGACATTTTTAAGGGATGAGATAAGAGAAAGTTTGGGCAAATTCCTATTTCGCAAAACCGAACGAAGGCCAATGGTATTGCCAGTTATAATTGAGGTGTAGAATAGAAATATGACAGGCAAAACAAACCTGCCTGCCGGCAGGCAGGTCGCAGTAAGTGGGATTAAAGCATCCGGAGTTCTACACATCGGGAATTATATCGGGGCAATCGAACAATTCGTTCGCCTGCAAAGTAAATACAAAATGTTTGTTTTTATTGCTGACCTTCACGCGATCACCGTCCCCCAAGACCCTAATGAGCTTCGGGAAAATACGTTAAATGTCGCAGCTTTGTATATCGCCTGCGGACTTGATCTTAAAAAAACGATTCTTTTTGTGCAATCGCATGTTCCGGCACATGTTGAATTGGGTTGGATATTAAATACACTTACGCCGTTGGGCGAACTTGAACGTATGACCCAGTTTAAAGACAAAAGCCAAGATAAAGGAGTTCTCGCGGGACTATTAAACTATCCGACATTAATGGCCGCTGATATTCTTTTATACAGGCCTGACATTGTTCCAGTCGGGGAAGATCAAGTTCAGCATGTCGAGCTTACTCGAACTCTTGCGCGAAAATTTAACAGTCGCTTCGGCAGTACGTTCAAAGAACCAAAAGAGCTCTTGCGAAAAGAAGGCGCGAGAATCATGGCGATCGACAACCCAACAAAAAAAATGTCTAAATCGGCGGGGTCGAATAATTACATAGCGCTGACCGATGAGCCGGATATAATCCGCAAAAAAATTAAAACAGCCGTGACTGATTCCGGATCGGAGATTAAATACGACGTTAATAATAAACCGGGCATTTCGAATCTTCTTTCGATATATAGCGCGTTTTCGGGTGAATCGATCGCAAGCCTCGAGAAAAAATACGCCGGAAAAAATTATGGAACATTCAAATCAGATTTGGCAGAACTTTTAGTACAGAAACTCTCTCCCATTCAGGAAAAATATAAATCTCTTTTGAAAAACAAAAAATCTCTGATGAAAATTCTAGACGCCGGCGCAAAATCCGCCAACAAAGTTGCCGAAAAAACGATGGCCGTGGTCCACCAAAAAATAGGATTAATTTAAGCTAATTTCGCCCCTTTTGAGAATAAGAAGCTCATTACTTCTTCTTTTTTTGCGTCAAAAACAGTTTTGGATTTCGCTTCGAGGACGAAGCGCAAAAGATCCTCTGTGCCTGAAGGACGGATATTGAACCACCATTCCGGATATCGGAAGGTAACGCCGTCGAAATAATCCCGTTCCCCATCTTTAAATTTTTCTTCGAACGCAGATTTCATCTCTCCCTTATTCTTAACTTCGAAGTTAATTTCCCCGGAATGAAAATAGCGGAAATATGGACGCATCATCTCCGATAAAGGCTCCTTTGAAGAAGACAGCACTTGAAGAATTTTTATCGTCGCGAAAAGAGCGGAGTCAGAGTAGAAAAAATCCTTGAAATAATAATGTCCTGATACTTCCCCGCCTAAAATCGCATCTTCTATTCTCATCTCTTCTTTTATAAATGAATGTCCAACGCGCGATCTGAAACATTTAATGCTCTCCACCTCCAAATCTTCAACGAGAGCGCGAGAAGAACGGCAGTAATCGTATACTACTCTATCGCCAGGATGCGCAAACTTTTTAGAAAGAAGCCATAAAATTCCATCCCCGCGAATCACCTCGCCTTTTTCATCAAGCACAAAAACGCGATCTCCATCGGGGTCAAAAAGAAAGCCAACATCGGCTTTTTTATTTAAAATAGTCTCTCTGATCAATCTCTGGGCTTCGGGCAAAAACGGATTAGGCTCCCTTACTAAGAGCGAGGGATCTGGTTCCATGAAAAGAGTTTGAAAATTAACATCTTTCAATAACGGCAAAATCTTTGAAAGCACTAATCCGACCGCTCCCCCGCCAACGTCAAAAACCGCGTTAATTTTTTTATTCATCTTAATATTTTTTGTCAGAAATTCAACATAGTCATCCAAAAAATTAACTCTTGTCAGTGTACCCCTTGGACCGCCGTATTCCGCAACCCCGCCTTTTATTATTTCCTTGATTTTATTAAGTCCCGTTTTTTCACTCTGTGTTTCTATTCCTTTATAAATTTTAAAACCATTAAACTGAATGGGGTTATGCGAAGCTGTCACCATAATTCCCCCGTCTGCCTTGCTTTTTGCGACAGAAAAAAGATGCATAGGCGTTGTCGCCTGTCCAACATAGATGACACCAATCCCTCTTGCCAAAAGTTTCTCAATTACCATCTCCGCGATTTCCGGCGACGTCGAGCGGACATCCTCGCCTACAACACAATTTCGACCACCGCCAGATTTTAGAAATTCGGCAAATGCTTCAGCGATCAGCTCAATAGTATTATGGTCAAGTTTTTCAGGGTAAAACCCCCTTATGTCATAGGGTTTAAAAACCTCTTCGTGAAAAGCCTTTTTCTTTATATGGACATCCATTGCTATATATTTTAACATAATGGGATTCGATTATGTCATTAAAGATAGGAATTGTCGGCCTGCCTAACGTAGGCAAATCAACGTTGTTCCAGGCGCTGACAAAAAAAGAAGTTGACCGTTCGAACTATCCTTTTGCCACGATAGACCCAAACATCGGCATCGTGGAGGTTCCGGACGTGAGGCTGAAAAAACTCGCGGAAATTTCTCATTCGAAAAAAATTATCCCAGCGGTCGTTGAATTCGTCGATATCGCTGGGCTTGTCAAGGGTGCCGCCGAAGGAGAAGGTTTGGGAAATAAATTTTTAACGCATATCCGTGAGGTGGATGCGATTTTGGAAGTAGTGCGGGTATTCGAAGATGACGGGGTTATACACGTAGCCGGCAAGCCAAATCCGGCATCAGATATTGAGACTATACAAATAGAACTCGAATTAAAAGATATTGAGACCAAAGAAAAAGCAAAAGATAAATCGCAATTGCAGCTGCTTTCCCAAAAACCGGTTCTTTATATTTTTAATGTCGCGGAAAAAAATAATCTTGAGATACCGGAGATGCCTAATTCTTTAACGCTCGACATCAAAAAAGAATTTGAGATATCTGAGCTCGAGGAAAAAGACAGAGAGGAATTAGAAGTTGAATCTAGGCTGCCGGAATTGATACGAAAAGCGTATGAATTTCTGGGCCTGATAACCTTCTTCACAACCGGCGAAGACGAATCTCGCGCGTGGACTATTCCTAAAAATTCGACTGCCCAACGGGCAGGACGAGCTATCCACAGTGATTTTGAAGAAAAATTCATACGCGCAGACATCATTTCTTACGGAAAATTCATGGAATCTGAGTCTATATCCAAAGCCCGTGAAACCGGCTTGTTAAGAACCGAGGGAAAAGAATACGTAGTGAAAGACGGCGATATTATTGAATTTAAAATATAGGTCTGATATACTTTTCCCATGCAACCAGAATCCAAATTATACGAGATTGCCTACGTCTTAAAGGGAGAAACTGAAGAGGAAGCCATAAATAATCTCGACAACCTGAAAAAATACGTTGAGGGAAATGGCGGGATGAATCTTGAAGAATCCAAGCCGTTTAAGCGCCGCCTTGCCTACCCATTAGGAAAAGTTAGGGAGGCCTTTTCAGGAAATATCAAATTCTTCCTGAAGCCGGTTGCCGTTAAAAATCTTGAAGAATTTTTGAGGCGCGAGAGTAGCCTTTTGAGATTTCTCTTGACTGTTTCAAAACGTCAAATAAACAAACCATCTCGGCCTAAGAAAATCAGGAGAGTAGCTGAAATAAGCAATAGCGACATCAAGGAAATTGATAAAAAATTAGAGGAAATATTAGGACAATAAGATGAATTTAAACAAAGTATTTTTAATAGGCAATCTGACGCGCGACCCGGAAATGCGGGCTCTGCCCTCTGGTCAAAGCGTGGCCTCGTTTGGAATTGCCACCAATAGGATTTACAAGAAAGACGGCAAACAAGAGAAACAAACCGAGTTTCATAACATCGTGGCGTTTGGTCGCCTAGCGGAGATTTGCTCCCAATACCTTACGCGCGGCAAGATGGTTTTTGTAGAAGGGCGGCTTGTAAACAGAAATTGGGAGGCCAAAGACGGCACAAAGAAAAATCGCACGGAGATCATAATGGAGAACATGCAAATGGGGCCGAGGGGAGACTGGAAACCAGCCGACCCGCCTGCCGGCGAGGCAGGAGCTTCAGCGAAGGAGGGAGGTCAATCAAAAAAAGAAGATATCGAGACAATCGAATATCCGAGCGATGACATTAACCCAGATGAAATACCGTTCTGAAAACATAAAAAAACAGTGCTATTTCTGCACATCCAACATGAGGGGGGTAGATTACAAAGATGTACTCACATTAAAGCGTTTTTTGGATCCTCAATTCAAAATAATGCCAAAAAAGAGGTCTGGTCTTTGCTCGTTGCATCAAAGAAAGCTCGCAAAAGCGGTAAAAAGAGCAAGGATAATCGTTTCCCTTCCATTTATAGTCAGATAGACGCGTTAAATTCGTCCAATATCTTCTCCAGCCATAGTGAAATGGCTCTGTTTTTTGATATTCCTTCCTCAAGAATTGCGCGAGCTTTAGAATTGTCTTTAATTTTAAATCTATAAAGTTCGTGGAGTTTCTGGTAAACCATTAATTGTGATGGATCTAGCGCTATTGATTTGCGGTAACTCGCTTCGGCTTTAACATAATCGTTCAAACCATACGTATATAGATCTCCCAAATTATGTTGGGGGATAAAATCGTCCGGACGCAAATACGAAGCGTATTCCCAAGCCTCTTTTGCGCCGATAAAATCCCCTATAAAGTTTCTTTGCAACCCCAAATTAATCCAGTCGCTCTCCGAACTAGGGTTCTCGCGAAGAGAAGCGATTATTTCTTTAATAGCGTTCATTGCCATAACCTTTGATTCAGCCGACAAATTGGCTTTAATCTCGGGCGGGTAGGCTAGGGTTGGAACGGGCTTTTTGTTTACCGGAACAGGAATTACCGTAATTTCCGGGGTGGATGAGGCATTATTATTTGCATTTGTCTTATTGGTTATAGACACTGCGTATTTGGAATTTAGATCCTGCCAAACAAAATATCCTCCCGCAAACATGATCAATATAGAAACGGCCAATGCTAGAATTAATTTTCTATCAATTTGAAACATAACTTATTCTATATTCTTCAAGACAAAATCAAAAGCCCCCTTTCGGGGGCTTTTGTCAGGTTCTAGGTCACAAGCACTAGATCCTGTCTGCCATAGAAGCAGATTATTTCGACAGCACTTGGGCATTCATGTTGGAAGTCGGAAGACCTGACAACAGGTAGCCGTTAGAGAAGTCGTTGTTAGCAATTCCGGCAGTCGTGGTCGAGTGAGGAGTCCAGATGAAGTCGTCATCGACGAACCCATCGACTGTCGCAGCCTGATCCATCTGGGCAGAAGCCGCAGAGAATGAAGTCGCGTCGCCTTGAAGCTGGGTCGAAACCGAAGCTCCAGAAACTGAACCCGCTACCGTTCCTCTAACCTCGAAGTAATACGTTGATCCCGAAGGAATCGTAAGTACTTTTGAAGTTGCCGACGAATCTTGAACAACGAAGTTTATGTCGGTTGAAGCATCAACCCAAACTCCATTTGTTCCATTCAATTGACCAGCGCCTGTGTTCACACCAGTTACTGGGCTTGAGAACGCTGAATCAGTATATCCAAACACATTTATGCTCGATACTATTGCAGTCGTTGTTGCCATTCTGATTGTGAATTTATAGACACCAACATTACCAGCGTTTGCCTTAACCGAGAACCTCATTAGAGGCTGATCACCGTTCGCAAGAGATGAAGGTTGCCATCCGGATACCGCGGCGAAGCTTGGATAAGCTTTGAAGAGGCGAACACCTTCTGAAGCAGTGTCTGCTCCGGTAGGCGTTACGTTGCCTCCCGAAGAAACTCCAACTCCATAGTTTCCATTGATTCCAGTGTTTTCGCCATCGTAATCAACTTTCACGAAGTCACCGGAAGAAATGATATCACAAGAGTTACAGATGGTTGCCAAATCTCCTTTAACAACAAGGACCTTGTTTCCGTCCTTAGGAATTCTGAAGGCGTTAGATGCGATCGCGGACGATGTCGCGAAGTCTCCTTGGGTAACCGAGAATTGAGCACTTCCAATTTGAACTCCGTCAGTTGTCCACAAAGTAACTGACCTGTTTAGCAAGTCGTTCGGCGTGTTTGATCCAGTTCCAGAGAGCTGTAGCGCAACTTGGCGAAGATCAATGTCCTCGTTAGAAGCATCGAATCTGATGCGTGTAAGTTCAACGTTGGTCATACCGGAGTTTGCTGGCTTATAGGCCGGACTCGAAGAGTCAAGAATTACAGCGAGCGATCCTCCAGAAGCAGCAGTCATAATCTGACCCGCAGAGTCGGAAACAGTTTGAGCAATTGTCTGCCCGCTTGTAACTCCGCTAACACCTGTCCAATCGTTGGAGTGAGCAGCATTGTCAGCGTCATCACCGCCTAGACCCCACTGATACTTACCGGTAGATCCTGAACGCAAGTCGCATTTCAGATTAAGAGTCTTGGATGTTCCTTTCGTAAGAATCAAGCCTGACCCGTCGAAAGTGAAGTTTGTCGAGGAAGACACGGAACTCGGGTTAACAATGTTCGAAGAGTTAACCACGGTCGCTCCATCATATAGTTTGCAATTAGTAACATCGGTAGCACTTCCAGTTACCGCGTTGTAGGCCAACGGGACTGCGGTTACTCTGACATCCTCGCCCGAAGCAATCGCGTCGAAGGCATAGCGAGCGAACTCGAATTGAGAAGCGCCAGCGATTACAGTCTGCGCAATCGGAGTGGTCTGCGTTGAAACTGTAAGAGCTCCGGACTTAACAGTCATAGCTGGAAGAGTAAGAGCAGAAGCCGGAGCAGGCGTAATGGTATTTCCCGTGGTCAAACCGCGGACTGTCGCCCAGTCAACACTCGGCGTAGTTGAGGCAGTAATGGTCGTGTTGTTGTTCATATCCGTACCAATTTTGCCCTTAAGTGTGTAGGTATGCATCCCTGTTGAGAAAGTAACGGAGTCTGTAAAGACAATCGAACCCTCTCCGGATCCGGTAGTGTTAGCGCTATCAGCGGCAGTCCCGTCAACCGGTCCAGCAACGATAGCACCAGTTTCATCCACTAGGATTGCGTTTGTTATGTCATCAATGTCGTCAGTATCGTTTGATCCCAAAGTAACGTTGAATCCAATTCTTCCGACAGAGATTGCCTCTCCTTTAACATCAACCGATAGAGCGCCCAACGGCTGGTTGGCGAGATTGATACCTATGTTTTGCGCGTTAACTGCGGTCGCGACAGAAACGTTCATAGTTCCTGTCGAAACAGTTACAGTCGCGCCGTCATACCATGGATCTTCTCCGCTGGTAAACGCCGCAACTTGAGGAGCGGCAGATGAACCAGTCTGCGGAGGAGTAATTCCGAACTTGAAGTTGTCTCCCATCAAACCGATATCGGTCCTCTTGGCGATATCGAAGGCAATCGTCCTCGAAGATCCTCCGAGAATGTCGCCTTTAATCGAGATATCAACCGAGAATCCTTTGTCAATCAAAATTCCATTTCCTGGGAATTTAGCTGTGTAGTATTTTCCGTCAGAGCTTACGACTGTGTCATAAGCGGTGCCGTCTACATAAGTCTTTACGTTAGCAAGGTCGCTAGAACCCGCGGAACCGATCTGGTTCCAGATGATGTGCGACAACCAGACTTTTTCAGCAGATCCGGCGGTTACTTTCACTGAAGAGAAAGTGTATGCCAATGTTCCAACTTCCTTGGTTTGGGCAGCGCCTGGATCAAGAGATCCGCGAGCCATGGTTACTGAACCAATGGTCAATGCGCCATTGATCGTATTAGCCGCTCCAGTTATAGGAAGCGAGCCGGAAACTGTCGCGGAAGTGTTGATACCGTTTACCGAGAACATCGCTATGTTACCGGCATCATCTGCCAAGTTCGTAAGTGTGTCCATGTTAGCGGCGACAGTCAAAGTCCTAGTCTGGCCTGCTTTAACAACGAACGCGCCACCAACTACTGCTTGGTGAGTTGAATTTAATGTTTTAGAGATGCCCATCTGCACACCGTTTTCGTCCAAAAGGACAACTCCGACGAAAGCGCCGTCAGCTGCAGGACCAGTTCTTTCAACGGTCACGCCGTTTACGGTGACATCTCCGTCATTCGCGGCGGTAAGTTTAATTACAGTGAATGGGACTCTAGCGGCTCCACCTGGTGCAATGTAGTTTGCCGGCTGTGTTCCTGGCATAACTTGGAGTCCTGTGCCAACTCCTGGAATAGGAGTAGGACCGGGGGTAGGAGTCGGGCCGCTAGCTACGAGCGAATTGTATTTTGCCTGCGATAGAGGGCCAAACAATCCAGCGGCCGGAGCAACTCCGTTCGCGGCTTGCCACTTGGCAATAGCGCTCTTAGTCGCTGGGCCGAAGTAAGTAGTCTCGCCTCCAGGAGAACCAGCTCCGGAAGCAGCTACTTTAAATGCTGTTGAGTTTAGATATTGCTGCAAGCATCGGACATCAGCGCCCGTTAAACCTTGTTTTAGACTTCGGGTGAAGCCGCAATTTCCAGTCGAAGAAGGCGGAACTGGGGTTGTCGGCTGGCCCCTCAACGACGAGTTTACGTTGTTGACGGTAGCTGCGTCAGCTCCGAACGACTGCAGTAAGGAAAGTATCGACTGAATCTGTGATTCCGTTAAAGCCGCGTTTGCGACTAACGGAACTGCGAGTGAAGCTCCCGACAGAAATAATGCTGTCGAGAAGCTTAAGAAAGTGACGGCGATTCTATTCGCTACACCTTTCTTGTTTCTGTTTATCATGATTAATTTAATTTTTTACTAATAAGTAAAGTATAGATTTTTTGATCTCGACAGACCAAAATCTATGCATTAATAACACGTTAATAATTTCTGATCTTAGGAGCCGAGCGATTTTCCTTAGACACTCCGCCTTGGGCGGAGAGCATAAGGATCGACCGGACTCGAGACTCCAGTTAATTATCTAAGGTTATATGATTGAGACGAACCTAATATTAATTTCTGTCATGCATCCATTGATATTCATTTGTCAAGGTTCTGACTAACAAAGCAAATCACCCATCGTAGAGGTGATAAGCCAATATTGTCTTTAAGTATTATAGGCAAATGCAACTAAACTACACAAGGGGGAAAAGAGTTTCTTTTTGTGGATAACAGCACTTAAGTTTCACTGGGAGTTCAATATAAAATAATAAATAAGCATATCCGTCAATAAACTGCTAAAACTCTGTAAAAACATCTTTTAAATAAGAAGTATTTTTATACAATTTTATTATAATTTTGTAAAACATTACGCTGAATTATTTAAATTGCCAAAATATCAAAAATATATTCTAATTTTACAATTTTTAAGATACGTGGGGTGTATTAACTGTGCTTTCTGTGTTGAAAAATAGTTCAAAAGGTGTTAGAATTGGGTTAAATTCGATTCTTTCCGGAGCTGCGGGGTCATCCCTACGGGCCGTAGGCTAATGGTCTACGACTCGTGGAGTAGGATATGATTCTTACGAGAAACATTGCCTATAAATTATGAAATTCCATGTTTATGTTCTGAAAAGCGAGAAAGATGGTAAATTCTATGTTGGTTATACATCAGATATAGATAATCGACTGAAAGCTCATAACGCAGGTAAGGTAAAATCTACCAAACATCGTAGGCCCTTCGTTTTAATAAAAGTTGAAAGCTTCGATACCAGAAGAGAGGCAATGTGGAGAGAATGGCAATTAAAATCAAAAGAAGTTGGTTCTGTTGAAAAAGCAAAATTAAAAGAAAATTCGTAGCCACAGCTGCGGGGTCATCTAACGGTAGGATACATGACTCTGAATCATGTCATCTAGGTTCGAATCCTAGCCCCGCAGCCAAGGTTGGAAGTATCGAGGCGACCAATGAGCCTCGAAAAACCAACTGACTCCACCCCGTCACAGGCATACCGGCTGAGCGCCGTATTCAGAGACGAAAAACCACCAACGTCGGTGGTTTTTCGTTTACTCGATTGTGACCACTCTGTCTTTAAGCACCAACCGATTTTTCAGGTGCGATAGTATTTGCCGCTTTTCGTCTGTGCTCCCCATGCTCAATACATGTTTCGCGTAATTTTTCAGATCGACGTCATGTAAATGTATTTTTTGATTTGAGCCGCCGATCATCTGCTGAAATTTCTGATGGCAATCAATATCTTCTTTGAGATGCTTTCGCAAACCCAGCTCGTCGATACTCAGCGTATCAATTAGTCCGGAAAGCTGCACTATCAAATCTTCTTCGCGAAGATAGCTGATCGGGCAATTGATGTTCTTGGTTCTGGTGCATCCGTAATATATATACGTTGCCGAGCCGCCGCGTTTAAGCTGTTTGTGCTTTTCCTGCGCCGTCACGCCGGAACCGCACAACCCACATTTCATAAGCCGCGTGAAGGCGAAATCCTTCGACATGTAGCGGAATTCGCTCTCTCGCTTCATTACCTCCTTCGCTCTCAGGAATAATTCCTTGCTT
>Ga0209541_10009134_pt1 | contig 16123 bp, 18 predicted proteins | sample RifCSPlowO2_01_FD_184027 | JGI IMG/M metagenome (GOLD analysis project Ga0209541, IMG submission 184027) | Groundwater microbial communities from Rifle, Colorado - Rifle CSP2_plank lowO2_0.1 (SPAdes) (version 2) | ecosystem: Environmental > Aquatic > Deep subsurface > Groundwater | place...
GAGCGTAGCGAAGCAATCTCATTTCATGTTGTATGACAGGAGATTGCCACGGCCTACGGCCTCGCAATGACAGGGTTTTCTCGCGTTTCGTAATTCAAAGTGAATTACGAAACACCGCAGTGCAGAATGTGCCGAACCGAGCTATCCACAATTCCGATTGTATCGGAATGTGTAGAGCTTGGTTAGTCACATTCCTAACAACGCACTGTCATGTTCCATAAAACAACTCTACCGCACGCGCATAAAAAAGAAAAACGGGGGAAATGTGTTATAATGCCTGTATGTCCGCGCTTGCTGAAAACAAAAAGGCATATTTTGACTATGAAATCCTTGAAACATTCGAGGCGGGGTTGGTATTGGGAGGCCATGAAGTAAAATCCATAAAATCAGGCAAAAGCGCCATACAAGGAGCGTATGCTATTATGCGCGGCGGCGAAGCATACATCCTCGGCATGCATGTGCCACCCTATCAAGAAGCGAATGCCCCCCCCAACTACGACCCCGACCGCACCCGAAAACTTCTTCTTACCAAAAAAGAAATCGCGTATCTTACCGGCAAAACCGCCGAAAAGGGCTTGACTTTGCTTCCTCTCAAGGTGTACACTAAACACGGTCTCTGTAAGCTTTCATTGGGCTTGGGAAAAGGGAAAAAGAAAACAGATAAACGGCAGGTAATCAAAGCTCGAGAAAGCAAGCGGCGCATAGACCGCACATTGAAAGGGAGCGCATAAGGATTCGACAAGCGCTTGAAAATTATGGTTCAGGTGGAGACGGGTACCCTCCTTAAACGCCCAACCGGATAAGTGCAAACTTATTCAAAAAAGCATTCTCGCTACAACCAGCAATGGCATTAGCGTAAGAACGCTTTCCCGCCTCACCTTCTATTCTTTAATAGAAGCCGACGGGACATCGGTTGCGCTAACGCTCGTGCGGCGCTCGCCGGTGATATATCATCGAGCTCGCAAAGAAGGTATGTTCCGACCTCTTTGTTAAAAAAGGGACAACCTTAAACTTGTCAATCCATAGTTGGATACGTTTGGACGGGAGTTCGATCCTCCCCGCTTCCACAAATTTCGCTCCAGCTGTAAGCGGGATTGCGAAATTTAGTGTCCCGTTGTAAGCGGGACTACCTATTAAAAACTATTTATCATTTCTATCCAACACGTTCGCATTAACAATCAAATACGAGTTTCCGAAGTCCGTTTAATTGGTAAAGACGGTGAAAACATCGGCGTAGTGAGCATTGAAGAAGCCCGCAAGAAAGCGGCGGAAGCGGAGCTCGATCTCATTGAGATTGCCCCAAAAGCTCAACCGCCGGTAGCGCGGATTGCCGATTACGGCAAATTTCAATACCAAAAAGAAAAAGAGGCGCGGGAGTCGGGAAAGAAACAAAAAAGTTTTGACTTAAAAGCGGTCCGCGTGGGATTTAACGCTTCCCCCCATGACATGGAGCTCCGCGCGAAAAAAGCAAACGAGCTCCTACTTTCGGCAGGTCGCGTGCAGATTGATTTTATTCTAAAAGGGCGCGCGAAATACCTAGACCGAAACTTTATCCAAAGCCGCCTGCAGATATTTCTTGCGTTAATAATTGTGCCATTCAGGAAAACAAGCGAACCAAAAAAAGGGCCGCGCGGTCTGACACTCGTACTGGAAAAAGAGACATAAATGCTCCTTAAGGTATCCAGCACATAAAGCTTTATGTGCTGGATGCTCAAAAATTATAGTCGTTACACTCCTTAATTTTTGGCATATGGAAAAAACAAATAAATCAGTAACGAAACGTTTAAAAATAACGCGCACCGGAAAGATTCTGCGGCGCAAGGGAGGCCAAAATCACTTTCAGGCCAAAAAATCGCGCGCCACACAGCTGAACAAAAAAGGGACAACTGCTTTTATGAACGCAGGTAAAGAATATATAAGTCGCTTTGCGCCCCATATATGACACGAGTTAAACGAGGCACCATTTCAGTAAAACGCCGCCGAAACGTCTTAAAACAAACAAAGGGATTTCGGTGGGGAAGAAAGTCAAAAGAACGCCAAGCGCGCGAGGCGTTATTGCACGCGGGAGTGCATCGTTTTAACGACAACCGCAAGAAAAAACGAGTGCGCCGCACGTTGTGGAGCATAAAAATAAACGCGGGATCCCGCATAAACGGCATCACATACAGTAAGCTTATAAACGCCCTCAAAACAAAACACATTGAACTTGATCGTAAAATTCTCGCAACACTTGCCGAACACCACCCCGCAATTTTTAAGCAGATAATAGAACTTGCGACAAGGTAGTCGAAAGAAAAAAGCGGTTTTTCAATCAATCTGATTGGTTTCAACCGCTTTTTAAGTTTGAGTTTTTTTATTATATTGCGTTTGACACATACCGCCGCCAGCAACGCTGCGCCGCAAGTAATGGATTCATGATACCGCGCGGTGTAAAGAACATAAGCACACACTGAAACAGCTTGCCAGCAACATATATATCGGATGCCCCCTGCAATGGCACTGTTTCAAGTGATGGAATAATACCTTCCCGCACGCAAATCATGAACGCCTGAAACGCCTGTAGAGGATTTGTAACGATATGCACCGTTCCCAAGGATAATTTTGAGGAAAAGTTTCTTATGTATTCGCACGCAAGCCGCACTTCTTCAAAGGTATCCGCAGCGCCCTTTCCATTCTTTCCCAGATAGATAAAAATCTGTCCGGAAGGTACTCCAATTGTTACGAGTTGGTTCCTGTCTAAATGCGCTATCGTACTTGACATCCCTTTCAATTGTCCAACAGTAAGTACAATATATGGGTTTTTTCCTTGCATCAAAAGCTGCCGATAAAGCTCATGCGTTTTTTTAATCCGCGAGGCAAGCTCTGAAGATCCTTGGTAATAGTCAAGCATGACTATTACCGGATTTGACGTATCAATACGACATGATGCTGTTCTATACCACCGCATATACCGCCACAATTGCCACACGGCAATGCTTGCCACCGCAACAATAGACAGAATAAGTAAAATTACAAGTTGTATCATCAATCCTCCTTCAAAGAATTTTGTTCTTTCTATAGCATACATAAATGTATTTTGCAAGAGAGTGGTATCGTTTCGCATTTGCAAAGTGACGACATGAACTACGGCAACAATTCCTTTACCATGCAATCATAAACACTTCATACACCACACCTAAAGAAAGCGCGGCAATGAGGATTAATGGAAATACGGGATGAAATGAAACATTTCCTATGACGCATCGGGAACCCGCGCGGCATACGCGCAACGCGGAAAGAAGAATAAGAATGCCATCAATACCAATGGCAACCGCGCCTACCAAACCTATAACGCTTACAAAATCATTTACACCTGCCACGAATAAAATTGGAGGAATTGCCATGGCCCCCGCCCACGCAAAAGGAGAAGACATGCCTGCGTCATATCGAAACATGTTTTTTAAATCAAGCCCCAATGCGAGAAACGACGTGAACACGGCAAGAAACCCTATCAAAGACCCCGCCAAAACAGCGCGCCCGCCTAAAAAATTTTCCAACCCTGTCATAGCGTCAGGTGTTGTTGCTTGCCCCGAAACACCTATAACGCTGTAAACAAATACCACATACACTAGAAGCGGAATAACAGTAGAAAATACCAACACGCGCCTAAAGCGGCCATTCGGAACTTTGTTTCCTCGATAAAATAGTTCAGCCGCATCTGGAATTGCCGAAGCTCCGGCAAACGCGAATAAAAAAATGCCGTATGGTAAAAACCACGCGGTTTTGTCCGGTATAATCTTGAAGTGGGAAAACTCCACATGCGGCAGTAAAAGAACCGCAAGAACACCCACCGCAACCACAAGAACACCTGTTAAAAGAAAATTCAGTTCCCCCACATGGCGCATATTGCTTACAAGCGCGGCCGCGCCAGCCGCAAAAAAAAGAAATGTAAATATATCCGCATTTCCGTCCCAAAATGGAATGAGCCGCGAAAGAAACATGCCCCCTAAAATCCCGTACGCAAGCAATGCTCCGTAAAAACCGCCAAGCGCCGAAAAAAACGCGAGACGCCCCGCTACCGGCCCCAAATGAATACGCGCGTACCCGGGCAAGCGATGCTTCCCGGGAGTTGAAATAACAACGGTGCCGTAAAAAACGTGAATAAGTGTAATGACGGAAAAAGTAACAAAAAGATGAACTAATCCCCAAAAAATTCCCGCGCGCGCTATCGCATAGGGCAATGCAAACATCCCCGCGCCTATGATGGCCCCCACCATAAGCCCCAAACTGGAACATGTTCTAATCATCTACCAGTCATACCTTTACCACCTTTTCTTTTTTGATAAGCTCGATTACTTTTTCCACGAGCGCTTTTGGATCCGCGTCATACACAACGCGGGTGTCCGCGCCTCGATGAGAATCGCGAATAATCTCATCGATCCAATCGGTTGTTCCTCCCACTTCCAGTAGCACGCCGATCGGCTTTCGATCTTCAAAAGCAATAGTAAACTCATTCAAGGTACCCATCCGCCCGCACCCGATAATAACAGCATCTGAAGCGCGTGTAAGCATAAGATTGCGTCCCGGATACCCAAAACCGGTGTAAACTATCATATCCATATAATCCAGCGGCAACTTAAAAGTATCCACATGCTCTTTTTCGTTAGATGCCGGAGAGATGCCAATCGAAATGCCTTCCGCCTCTTTTGCGCCATGAGCCGCCCAATAAGGGAAGCCCGTGGTGGCTCCCGTAATGAGAATTGCTCCATGCGTTACTATCTGGCGACCCAATTCTTTCGCCTTGTCCAAAGCGTCTTTGGAACAATGTCCCGTATCTGCCGCGCCCGAGACGCAAATTTTGTACTTAAGATGATAGTGAGGTGAAGAGTTCATACGAACTTATTATTAGTTATTCAGTAAATGCTTGATAGAACAACATATGTTCCATTATATACTGCTGCTCTATTGTCATCCCGCACTTGATGCGGGATCCAGAACTATTGAAAAATATATTTTTTATGGAATTGGATTCCGTGTCAAGCACGGAATGACACAAAGCAATTATAAATCAAAACCCTCTTCATAACGTGGCGCTACCGCCTGTATGCCCAAATTATCCCGCAAACGCTGTACCAAGTAAAGCGATGCCTCGGGTTCACCCTGTACCACAAACACGTTCCGAAGACTATCAGCCGAATGCGCCACATACTCGTAGAGCATATCTGAATCCGCGTGAGCCGAGTACCCTCCGATTGCTTTTATGGCGGCGCGCACGGGAACAACTTCTCCATGGATTTTTACATCCGGAGCTTTATCTAAAATACGACGTCCCAGGGAACCTGCCGCCTGATAGCCGATAAAAAGAAGCGTACTTTTGGGGTCTGGAAGGTATCTCTTCGCGTGATGCAAAATACGCCCGCCCTGCATCATCCCTGCTCCCGCAATAATAATTTTGGGCGCGGGAACTTCGTTAATGCGTTTTGATTCTTCCGTGCGTTCCGTAAACTGCAAACCGGGAAATTGAAATAAATCATCACCCTCTTTGATAAGCGCTTGCGCTTCCGGGCCGAAGTATTTGCCATACTCGCGATACACGCGCGTGGCTTTAATGGCGAGAGGAGAATCAAGAAAAATCGGCACGCGCGGGATGCGATTATGCTCGACTAATTCATTAAGCTCGTACAACAATTCCTGTGTACGCTCCAAACTGAACGCGGGAATCATCAACGTTCCACCATTCGCGCATGTATCTTCCACAATCCGTTCAAGTTTTTGTTTCCGCTCCGCGGCGCCCTCATGCACCCGGTTGCCGTAGGCAGATTCAATGATCATGTATGTCGCATCGTTCACAAAATCAAAGGACCCAAGCAAAGGCGTGGGTGAATTACCAAGATCCCCCGTAAACACAATCCGTTCGCCATTCGCAGTCTCCAAAACGGAAACTACGGATCCCAAAATGTGCCCCGCGTTTTTTAAATGGATACCAATATCTCCCACATAAAACTCTTCTCCGTACTCTTTCCCCTCCCAAAGCGCGATAGCCGCATCAATGTCTTTTTCTTCGTACAGCATTTCTTCCCCAATAGCGCGAGCTTCCTTTTCGAAAATACCAAGACTGTCTCTCAACATTAAAGCCGCGAATGCTTTCGTGGGATGCGTAGAATATATGCGTCCGCCAAAACCCTGCCGCACAAGCTTGGGAATACGGCCAATGTGGTCAAGGTGCCCATGGCTTACCAACAATGCATCGATGGACGCCGGATCAAACGGAAAATCTTGAGCATTGCGTTTCTCGCAAAACCGCGGGCATTGAAAGAGACCACAATCAATGAGCACGCGAGCTTTTTCTGTTTCTAGCAAATAACACGCGCCGGTTACCTCTTGCGCACCCCCATAAAATGTGAGTTTTAACATAGAATGTGACTAACCGAGCTCTATTCCGGTGTAATCGGAAGATAGCTCGGTTCGGCATATTCTGCGATCTTTCATCTCTTTAAAAGATAATAGAGCCCTACCAAAACGCCACCTACTAAATCTGTAAACAAGTCCCCCATAGTATCTATAAGCCCCAATTGCGCCCGCCATTCAGCATGTTCCGGCACAAAAATATAATCAAACCCGAACTCAAACCACTCCCACATAACGCCCACCAACATCACAACACCGGCTACCAAAATAATTGAAAACAGGAATGGTAATGTCGAAAAAATCAACATGTGTCTCCGTTGGAAATAAAAAAAGACGAGCGCAACCCATGCGCCACCCAATACATGAAGTGGGATATCTATAGAAGGAACAGTGACATACCATCCCCGAAAAATGGATACTATATGGAGTCCCAAGATAACGGATATCACCAAAAGCATCAACAGAGCTGATGGCGCCGCTCTGTTAAAAAGTGAATTGCTCATGAACTGTTTTATATTCAAACAAATCGTCTTCGTTAAACCACACCAACACCTCATCATGGGCATCTTTGGCGTTAGCGGAAGCGTGAATTAAATTCCCCACCGCTTTCTTTTGAGCATCCGCGTGTCGAAACGCCACATGCGCGTAATCTCCGCGAATGGTTCCCGGTTGCGCGGCTTTGGGTTCCGTAGAACCAATCATTTTCCGCACATTCTCAATCGCGTCCACACCTTCAACCACAAACGCCACCACCGGCCCGCTCCGAAGAAAATCTACCATCACATCGCGCACATGTTGCCCGCGGCGCTTTGCTAAATCCTCCGTGTAGTGCTTTTTGGCGTGCGTTTCATCCACCCAACGCATCCGCATGCCCACAATTTTTAATCCCGCTTTTTCAAAACGTTGCATAATTTCACCCACAAGCCCCCGCTGTACGCCATCGGGCTTTATAACCACCAGTGTTTGCTCAATTGTTTCGGGGCGGCTTCGACGCGCCAGTGATTGTTTTTTCTTTGCCATATGTATCAATATGATAGCGTACTTTTCACCACTATGCAAATTCTATCGAATCACATACGTTCCGTCCGGAAACGCCTGCAATGTGAGCGCGCCTGCCATATCAGTGCGCTTCACCGGAATACCCAAGTTTCGAAACCGATCCAAAACCTCCGGGGCAGGGTGGCCATATCGGTTGTTCCGCCCCACGGACACCAGCGCGACATCCGACGTTACGGCTTTTAAAAATTCTTCCGTGCTCGATGTTTTAGATCCATGATGCGCCACTTTTAACACGTCCACATCAACCGCTTCACGTTGCGCCATCGCAAGCATGCGTTCGACTTTTGACTCAATGTCTCCAGTAAACAAAAACGATGTCTCTCCATAATCCATCCGCAAAACCACGCTGGTTTGGTTTACTTGTTTTGGTTTCTCTCCTTCCTGCCCGTGAAATGGAGACAAAACCTCCATAGTAAGATATTCCGCCACATAAAATTTCTCACCCGCTTGCGCGTGGATCACAGGGATGCCATGCGATTCAATGTACGATCTCCATTCGCCATATTGCGCTGTATCGTGCAACACTCCCGTTTCGAGCACCACTTTTGGTTTATACCGCTTCACCACTTCCACCAATCCGTCCAAATGATCCGCGTCCGGATGCGTAAGCACTATCATATCAAGCGTGCGGTCATAAAACGGAAGAACATTGCCCAACTGCGCAAGTACGGCATCTCCCGGCCCGCCATCTATCAAAATTTGGTTTCCGTTTTCCGCTTGGATAAATATGCTATCCCCCTGCCCCACATCAAACACTTGCACCAAAAGCCCCTCACGGCTCTCTTGAAACACCACGTACCATGTAAACACCATAGCGCCGATCAAACAAACAAGCGTGAGTTTTTTCCAAAAAGACATAATCCATTCCTAACAAAAACTCCCCATTGCAACAAGGGAGTTTTTAAAACTGGGCCTATTTATTGTTTAACTGCCGCCAGAGCCACACCACAAGAAGAATACCCACAAGCAACCACACAATTTCACTGATAAACCCAAAACTTTCCAAACCATTGCCATATCCCATCATATGTATACGCTAGTTAATAATATGTTTATGATACACAATTTATTCGGACAATGGAAATATATCATGCCTTAATCGAATATGGAGACAAGATACTTGTCTATTTCCCGCTGGTCAAGATCATAAAAGTGTTTTTCATCCTTCTGCAATTGTTCGGCAAGCGCCTTCCCCACAAACCGCCAATGCCACGGCTCATAGGTATAGTATGAATTGTTTTTTGAATACGAAAGTGTAAACCCATGTAGATACGCATTTTTAGCAAGCCATGCGAACGCGGGGCTTTGCTCAAACGCATCCCAGTTTGCGCCTGTTTTTTTAGTGGTGAAATCAATCGTGGTGCCGAGCTGATGTTCCGAGTACCCTTGATCCGCAGAAAACTGGTTCGCGGTTCCTGCGCCGTATGTAACCACATAGCGCGACTTTAAATCCTCCTGAACCCCAAACGATCGATACGCGGAAGTTATCAAAATATCAATGCCATCTTTTTTCGCGACCATAAGCAGTTTTTCAAGATACGGCCACACACTTGCATGAATTTGCAAATCGCGGGGCTCATCAGATTGGTATACATAGAGCGAATCAATGCGGGAAAGACGCGCGGGAATGTAGTGTTCGTTTAAAAAATATACTTTTGAATACTTTTGCAAAAGCTCCTCATCGGTGTTGGTAAGTTTTTCGAGCGTGTCTACGGCGCCGCTTACCTGCCCCAACTGCTCTTTCAACGCCCCCGCTTTTTCTTTTTCCGTAATTAAATCCGCGCGCAATAATTCCTGCTCGCTTTTGGTAAGGTCCAGATTTTGTTCGAGAAGCAGTACGGCCGCATCCATGCGTTTTGAAATATTCTGTTGCGCTTCCGTCAAGCGTTCTATTTCGGCGATAAGCATCGCATTCTCCCGCGCGGTTTCCCGATCCTCATACGCAAGTATCCCCGTAATACCAAGCAGTAACAATAAAAAACCAAACCGCAATGGGTTCACGGAAAAAAGAGGTTTGTTTTTGAAATGAGTAATGACACGTTTTAACATGTGCTTCATTATAGCAATATAAAAGTGCGAAATAAACATAAAAAAAGGCCCATCGCAAGCGATGGGCACATGTCTTTATAACTTTACCGCGTCACCCACACGCAAGACAGCAGGATCTTCCCCCTCATTACTCTTCCCCATAAAGTATCTCCCAAAGACGATGCCGTTCGGAGCCTGCCTAAATCTTGCAATCGTGCGCAACGGCTCTCCCTTACTGTCCCTACATCCCGTTTCCTGGTCAATAAGTGTTAGCGCACAGCGAAAACAGACAGGTCCCGGTTTAAGAAAGACATCTCTATTTCCGATGAAAAGCGCGTCCCAATTTATTGACTCTTCTTCGTACGGCCGCCCATTACTTCCGAGTTCGAACACGATATTCGGACGAAACCGATTCATTGGAACCGCCCGTCCCCCACCAGCCGTAATGCGGCTATTGATATAACGAAGAGATTCCCGAGATACGCCAAGCAATGGATACCCGTCCGCAAAGCTTACTGGTATTTCTTTCTTAAAATAACTTGACTGTCGTGTCCGATCGCCATAAGCTATCAGTCTGCACTGGCGATCAAGAAATTGAGAAAACCAGCCTGCCGCGAGATCACCCGCATCCCATCCGCTACATAGCTCGTCCCATATCCCAACGACACATCTCTCATCGCTTCGACAATCAAGAGAAACAGTTATCACGGGCATCTGGGGAGCAGATAAACTCAAAGCGCTCTGCCCAATTTCTGGTTGTACAAGACACAAGCGTGGACATTCACGTTGAGAAAGAAAAGCGCCGGTTACCGCATCAACAACCATAAAAAATCTGTCATGCTCGAGACCAAGAGCTGTCAGACGCGCTTCTTGCAATCTAACACCGGCACAGGATTTGATCGGATACACGTGCAACTCCGCTATTTTAGCAACTTCAAGCTTCATAACACCTCCTCTGGTAAAGACCGTCTGTGGCACACTCTATCGCACAGGCACAAAAACATCAAGTGGTAGTTTCCAGATCAAGTACCTCATCGATGCGAATTTGCGCAACAAAATCAGGAACATGGCTTACTAAAATCATGGCGCCCTCATACTTATCGAGCGCGCGCGCAATAACCGGCACATGACGAAAATTTATATGGTTGGTCGGCTCATCTAGAATAAGTAATCCGGGTTTAAGTAAAACCAAACGCGCGAATGCCACCAACCCCTTCTGTCCTTCCGAAAGCAATCCAATCTTCATGCCAATCAATTCCGACGTTATTAAAAACCGCACTGCTGTTCCGCGTAGCACATCTTCCAATTTGACATCCATAACCGACATCAATGATTCATAGACCGTATCCTCAAAGTTGAGTGTTGAAAAATCTTGGCGGTAATATCCCACCCGCACCCCGGGCGCGATAGTCATGCCTTTTGCTTTGCCCGAAGCCAATGCTTCAAGCAATGTTGTCTTACCGATACCATTAGGGCCTTTGATGAGCAGATGATATTTTTTCCGAAGCTTAATATCGGCAGTATGCGAAACCGGTTTATGGTTTTGTATCGTACTATATGAAGTAATACGCGCGATATCGCCCGTAATCTCTTGCTGGGCGAAAATACTAAACGGGCGGATTGTTTTATCTTCCTGGCGCGTATCCAACTGTTCATCTTCCATGACCTCAATTTTGTCTCGCATTTTTTTTGCCACATTACGCATCTTGCCGCCCTTATGCGCAAAAAAGTTCGCCTTCTCTTTATTTTCCTGAATTTCTTTCGCAAGCTGCGCGTTTTTTTTGTTTTCGCGTTCCACGCGCGCCGCAATATCTTTAACCACATTAAAATAGGTACCCGCGTATTTCTCAACCACATGCGTAAAAACATCAAGGTATAAAACACTATCGGTAAACGCATTTAAAAATTTTGCGTCGTGAGAAATGACCACACAGGTCTTTTTGTAGTCAACTAAAAATTTTGTCAGATGCAAAATCCCCGCCTCGTCCAAATTATTAGTCGGCTCATCGAGTAAAAGCAAATCAGGGTCTTGTATGAGTGCCGCGGCCAGAAGCAAGCGCGCCTGTTGGCCGCCCGAAAACGATTTGATGATTTTATCTTTGGGCGCGGCCAGATGCACCACCTCCAACGCCGCGTCAATCCGCGGATCGATATCATATACTTTTTGTGCAAAACTTTTCTCAAAAAACGCGCGCACGGAAAGATCTGCCTGCTCGCGTGAAATTACTTGCCTCGCGGTTGCGATCGTCAAACCTTCTGTGATATGAATGGTGCCTGATTCCGGTTTCAACGCGCCGGTTATAAGCGCAAAGAGCGTGCTTTTACCAGCGCCGTTTTGCCCCATGAGCGCGCTTTTGGAACCGCCACGCAACGAAAAAGAAACATCCTTTACAATAGGGCGCTTGTGGCCATATTCAAATGACACTTCTTCAAATCGTACAATTACATCTTCGCGGGGCATCGCATCACCATACTTCATTTTGAATAAAAAAGAAACCCGCATTCTTTGCGGGCTCTTTTATTTTTTCTTTGCTCCTTTGGAAGCTACCGCTTTTTTAGCGGGCTTTTTCTTTGGTGGTTTACCCGCGCTCTTAGGCGCGAGTAGACTCAAAATTTCATTAAGCTTAGCATTAAGCGCTTCAAAATGCTCTTTGTATGCGTCCGCGTGTTTGGCGCCATTGCTCGCGTTCGTGCGCAAATCCACATGTTTGCGTTCACCTGTTGCCGCGCCACTATCAAAACATTCTTTACAATACGTTTTCCGGCCTTCGCTTGGCATAAACGGCACTTCGCACTTCTTGCCGCAATTATCACATATTGCCGAATACATCCGCCTCTCTTCAGAATGAAATCCGCCACGGTCTCTGTGACCAAAATCTCTCCCTTCGTTTCTCTGGGGCATGGAATCACCGCGTTCTTTTTCAAAGCAATCGCTACAATAAACAGGCCTTTCGCCTGTCGGCCGAAAAGGCACTTGGCACCGCTTACCGCATTTGTTGCAAGTTGCGTCGTGCATTTTTGGGCGATTATCTCGGCCGCCAAAGCTTTTTTTGCCGAACTTTCCGCCACCTCCCTTGTTGTCTCTGTTGAAATGAGCCATATGCGTAGTGGCTACAGCGTACACTATTTGACAAAAAATAGCAATAGGATGTAGGAGCCTGCCATCTGTTAAGATTTAGTCGCCGCCTTAAAGCGGACAATTTTTGCCAGAGTAGTTGCATCAACATTGGTATAGTATTTTCTTAAGCTTGCGTACATATCCTCTTTACTCCCAAAAGGCTCGTGGCCTATAAGGTCTTGATCAGTTATCTCGCCGAGTGGTTTTTTGATAATCTCTGTTATTTTTGCATATGCGAAAGGTTCGCCTGTATCAAAATTTATAAGTTCAAGATCGTCTCCCTTCGTCAAATTTTTATCATCAAAAAGCCGAAGAGAAGATGTTTTGGTACCTTCCAGAATCATCTGGGCTTTAAATCCGCGAAATTTCATTGTCTTCATAATCAGTTTTTGTGTCAATAAAAACTAAGCCTGCTTTTCTTCAGCTCTCCTCTTAAACTGGCATGATCTGGCATTGTTTTTGCAACCAGATTCCAAAACTTCTTTGAATGGTTAAACTCCTCGAGATGGCACAATTCATGCACGATAATATAGTCAGCCAATTGTTCCGGCAAAAGCGCAATTTTATAGGTAAAACTAAGATTACCTTTTTTGGAACAACTGCCCCAGCGAGTTTTTTGATTTCTGATACTTATCCTATTGAAACTGAAATTATATATGTTGTTGAAGTGAGCAACTCGTTCAACCGCGCGTTGGTGCGCCTCATCTTTGTAAGTGAGATAATTCTTTTTGCTGGAGCCAAGTATCGCTTGGCCTTTGAATTGTTTGAAAAAGGCCAGTTTTGAAAAGAGCCACCGGCTTTTCTCTCGGATAAATTTCTCGGCAAGAGTCTCATGGAAACCAAATGGTGTAGTTACCACCACCGTTCCATCGCAATTAACCACAAGCCGCATACCACGAGCCCGTTTGTTCTTCCGAAGTGTGTAGGCAATTTTCTTATTCCGCAAGGTGATTTGTTTTTCGTTTTTCATTTTCCTCTTAAGTTCGGACTATGAATTCTCATCAAACACAAAATGTTCGTAATTAAAGTTTCTTCATTATTTCAGAAGCAAGTTTTTTTAACTCTTCGGGATCTGCCATCGGCCCACTCCCAGAAGAAAGCCACCCTTCATATGTATCAAACCAGAAATTTTTTCCGCCTAACACCTGCTTCCATTCACCCCTCTTTAGGTTTTCTGTCCCGTGCATGGGAACCAACTTTATGTGCGCGTGATCAATCCCCGTTCCTTCCATAATTAAACCAACTCTACCTACATCTTCAAAATGCTGTTCCAGTATGCCTGCAACCGTTTTGGCAGCAATCACAAATATCCTTAACACATCATCCGACATTTTCAAAACATCACTTCCGTAGTGCTGCTTTGGAACAACACATGTAAACCCTTTTGTATTCGGATCAATGGCAAGCCACGCCATGAATTCTCCATTCTGCCAAAATAACCCGGGTGTTTATATATTCCCGGCAGCTATTTCACAAAAAATACATTTATTGTCGGCTGTTTTTGGTTCGTATGCTATCATACACGTTCCTACTTCTTTGGGTCCTCTCTCACGAGTTCCGTATATATAATTCCCTGCCGGATACAATCATTTTACCACATAATCATCTGCGCCCAGACTCATGCCTCTTTGTATGTCCTCTTCCTGACTTAAATTTGATAGGAAAAGGTACCTGACACTGTATTCTGTATTCTGTATTCAAGCGTTGGATTCTGGTTTTTACCAGCTTCAATTTTAATAATTGTATTATTGGCGACATCGGCCAATCTCGCCAATTTTTCTTGAGATAGCCCTTTGGCTTCTCGCATTTTTTTTAAATTTTTGGTTATGTTTGACATACTAATATCGCAGTAGTAGAATTAAAGTATTAGTGATATTCTTTTTCTATTACTTTGATACTATACCAAAAATAGTAAATATTGCGACGGCGTATTTCACAAAGCGAAATAAAAGAATTGCGTCGGCGAAAAAAGAAACGGCGAAAGCGAGGGCGGGCAAAAATTCCTTCCCCCCAACCCCCTTCCTTTTTGCCCGCCCGAGCGTAATTTTTCAGAAGTCGTCGGCGGGATTTTCTTGGGATAACGGGGTCAGTCCCCATTCTTAGTCTTATGGTAGTCCCACAGCTAAAGCTACGGGATGATGAAAATCTAATCCGCCTTTGGTGGAAAGATTTTCTATCTGCTGCCGGGCTAGGATTCGAACCTAGATTTCCGCGTCCAGAGCGCGGCGTGACTACCGTTGCACTACCCGGCAATGATTACATACTTATTTATAATCTCTAAACCCTAAAACCTTTATTGCACTATATACTTCTTCTTTTCTTGAAATTTGAATCTGATACTGACTTGTGTGTGGATGAAAACCGAGAAGTTGCATAAGATCATGCACATTCTTAAGCATGGACTCATTTCTGTTTGAAAAAAGAAACTTGTACGTAGATGTTGGTTTGTGAACACAGAAACTACCTTCTGCTTCATATAAACCTCGGAGATATCTCACTATAAATTTCTCATTTTTAAAAATCCAGTCCGGAACCTTAATATCTAGATTTTTTCTTGCACCTGATGGAACACCCAGTCTCTCCTCTATGTATTTTTCATAAAAACCAATTTTTGTAAAATTTGCAGATTTACTTGGAATTATATACGGCTTCTTTTGAAAAACACCCTCCATCAATTGGGCGTATCTTTTGATAAAATCTGGATTGTTTGAATTCGAGATCAAGCGAAGTTCTTCGGATCGAGGATACACACAAATATGACCATCCCCCAAAACAACACCTATCAGTTCTGCCAGATCACCATTTTTTTCTAACGGCGGATACGCAGACTTTATTTTCCCAAGAGCCTTCATTTTCTCCCGCCAGACATAAAAGTTATCAATCTTTCTGCGCCTCATCGTTTCCGATATCTTGCGGACTGAGAGATTAGTCTCTTTGGTAAGGCCTTTGTTCCAATTACTCGGCATATTTGAACTTTACCACATTTGGATATTTTTTCCTACCATTAGGCGACCAAGATAAGGACGTCCCGCAAAATGTGAAATGCGATTTTCATCATACATCATTTCCTTTAAAATTTCTAGGATTTTTGAGAAACTGGATTCCGGCCGGGGACCGAAATGACAAAAATGGGGGTTTACATGCGCATCATTATTGGTCATAACAACTGCGAAATGGAGTGCCCGGCTACACTTGAATACGCACGCCAAATAACCGAGGCAGACGCGCCGCAGAGCTTAATAAGAATAATACTCGTCCGAAGAGTGAAAGACCTGCAAAGCGGAGGCGTTGTAAAAATTCTCCCGGATTGGAGTATGGTAATATACCCGCCGTACCAAGGCCTCTCAAATCCCTTATTAGAGGCAATCCAAAATCTTTTCACTCTTAGACCCATAGACCCTTTCGTGGTTTTTGGTTTAAAGAAACTTATTAGTTGCTATTTATATGCGAAGAACAAATTTTTCGTCTGAAGATACAGCGATTTTAACGATAATTTTGTTGAAAAGATACAGTGATAAGAGAAAAGATATA
>Ga0209541_10009135_pt1 | contig 16121 bp, 15 predicted proteins | sample RifCSPlowO2_01_FD_184027 | JGI IMG/M metagenome (GOLD analysis project Ga0209541, IMG submission 184027) | Groundwater microbial communities from Rifle, Colorado - Rifle CSP2_plank lowO2_0.1 (SPAdes) (version 2) | ecosystem: Environmental > Aquatic > Deep subsurface > Groundwater | place...
CGGAACTTTATAAACTCCGAGAGAATTATATCTTGCAAATTCCTGTCCTTGTTCAATTCCTTCAAAAATTCCCTCTCCCTTGTGATAAACTTCAACTGCCTTGCCATGCACTACTTCATCTAATGGAATGACAGGTTCTCCAAAATATTCCATCATTGCCTGAAATCCAAGGCAAATTCCAAAGAACGGAATTTGACCGTGATACCTATCAAGCAATTCCATATAATTGCCGGCAGTTTTAGGTCCATTAGGTCCTGGTCCAAGAAGAATCATCTCAGGATTTCCTCTAACCGCAGTTTCAAGGCTGCAATCACTTTTATACATCTCCACATCTGCTCCTGCTATCCTAAAATATGCAGCGATAGTGTTTGCAAATGAATCGTGATTGTCTATGTAATTTATTTTTAAATTGCTCATCTTAGTCTTGCCTCCAGAGGGTATAGCAAGTTTCCTTTTGGCTTTGCCATTTTTGTTTCTGTCTCATCATATTCTTTTTCTGGAATAGAGTCTGCAACAATTCCTGCCCCTGCCTGCACTTTTGAGAATCCATCATTTACATGCACGGAGCGTATTGTTATTCCTGTATTGCATTCTCCGTTGAATGTTATATAACCTACAGCACCTCCGTAGAAACCTCTTCTTTCTGTTTCAAGCTCCTCTATGGCTTTCATTGCTTCAAGCTTCGGAGCGCCGCTCAAAGTTCCTGCAGGAAGTGTTGTTAACATTACTTCAATAGGCGTGATTCCATCTCTAAGAATTCCCTCTATGCCGCTGGCTATATGGTAAAGATTAGGATACGATTCAGTATTAAGAAGGTCTGTTTCTTTGACACTAAATGGGTTGCAAAGCCTGAACACATCATTTCTTGCCAAATCCACAAGCATTAAATGTTCGCTAATCTCTTTTGGGTCTGTCAATAATCCTATTCTTATATACGCATCTTCCAATGGGTTAGGAGACCTTCTTCTAGTTCCTGCCAATGGCCTTATTGTCAGCTTGTCACCCTCTTTTGTTTTTTCAACAACTGCATGTATCTCTGGAGACGAGCCATACAAAAATTCTCCGCATCCCAAATTAAAGAAGAAGCAGTATGGGGACGGATTTGCATAAGGAGACTTAATCTCCCCATTAAGCCTTCCATAAGTTTCTAAGGGTTTTTCTATCAGTGGAAACGTTTTTGACCTGGATAAAACAGTCTGCATAAACCTTCCATTCCTTACATCGCGAACTAATGAATCAACTTTTCTTAGATACTCTTCCCTTGACATACTTTCACCGCTTGCAGCTATCATATCATCAATGGAAGTGATACTGCTTATTTCAGGAATTGAATTTTCAAATTGGATTTTGCTCCCATCTACTTTTATTTCATGATGCACTCCGCTTCTAGCAAGCTCATCAAATACATAAATATCAGTCGGCAAGAACAAAGAGAAGTCATCTCCTGGTTCGCTGCTGTGAGTATTCCCTATAAATTCAAAATTTCTTACAAAGTCATATGCAAACGCGCCGTACAGTCCTGCATATTCATTTTCAGATTCAAATTTTTTCATGACAGATTTTAGAAAAGTTCCTGCATTGGTCTGCTTTAGCCTGTTTTCTTCAGTTAAATCCAAGTTATGCTCTCTTTTGTAAGTTCCTCTAATTGTTCTTTTATCTTGGGTGTAGCTTGTTGCAAACGAAAAATCTTCCTTTGAAAAATGTTTCAGAAGTTCTTCTCCCTGCTCAGTCAAGGCTTCTATGCAGAATTCTTCATTCTTTCCGCTTATCTTAAGCGCAGGATTTGCTGCTACTATGCTTTGCTTTCCATAAGCAATGTTAAGAGTTTTTGATTCCATCAGCAGAGCGGGAATCTTGCCATTGTCTGTCAATTCCCTGTATAACTCATATGAATTTTGATACTGAACTCCGTTTTGAATTATTTCTAGATTCATTTCAATCCTCCAATATTTTATATCAATCTAACCATCTCATCTGGAAATTTTATAATATTCCCCTCGGCATCTACTTCTATCATCTCCTTTCCACCAAAATAAACCTCACTTCCAGTTCGCTTTCCACTGGGACCATAATGAGATACTGAGATAGCACCTCCATACTCATTAACAACAGCATCTATTGATTTGTCTATGGCAGCTTTGTCTCCATGAACTTCTAATTTCAAGCAATCATCTTCTTTTGGATGAACATAAACTTGCAGACCATTTCTAAGCCCATAAAAATCCGCGCCTATCTCGTCCTTTGTAGGTTTTTTTTCTTTTTTAAAATCCAGATATTTCATGACTTTTTCCACAATTCCGTCAAAACTCCCGAATTTTGGATTAGGTTCCTTTAAAATAAAAACAACACTACAGTATGCATTATTCATTTCAATTCCTCCATATTTTAATATCAATGGAATCTCTCAGAAATATTTAAATTAAATGTCATAATTAGAAAAATTTATATAATTTTGACATATTTTTTTATAAAATGACTCAAATAGACCATTCAGTCAGGCATTTTTTCAGCCAAAACCCAGACATCAGAAATGCTTTCAGCAAGGGGCTTGTTAACAGGAGGGCGCTGGCAAGATGCATTATAAAGGGAGAAGGCATCAACATCAACAAGGTAGAGGCAGTTGTAAGCGCATTGAGAAGGCACAAAAGGGAAAGTTTTTCAATTTTGCAGCTGAAAGAAATGTTTAGCAGCGTAAAGATAAGCACAAAAGACAAACTATCCATACTTTCTCTTGATAAAAACATGGCAACGCTCCAGAAAGTCCAGAAAGTGCTTTCCAACATAAACTATACAAAAAATGAAAGCCTGAAGATTGTTGACGGAGCCGCGACATTGAAAATTTTTATTGACGAGTCCAACGTCAAAAACATAAGATCAATATTCAATGATAAAGACATATTAAAAATATACAGCAACCTTGCCGAGATAACCATGAAATTCCCGGAAGTTTCTATAAAAACCAAAGGAATAATAGCTTATGTAACCTCAGAATTAAACATAAGCAACATAAATATCATAGAATTGCTTACATCCACTCCAGAACTGATTTTTTATACTGAGCAGAAGGATTTGCTTAATGCTTATGAGACTCTTCAGAAGTTAAGATAGGCTTGCCCTCAGCTTAAAATCTTCAATAGTTGTTTCCTCAACTGTATCATACATTGCTTTTAGCCCTAACTTTAAGGAACTGTTGTCTGATATGAGATTGTGTGTGTAAGGCTTGACAATCCATTTTGCGTCTAAGGCTGAGAAAGGATTTATGAAGCAGATTGCAGAATTTTTGTAGTTTGATATAATCTCCCAGTTTTTAACCAGAGATTCGAAATTTTCCTTTGAGTTTATTGTTGTAATCCATATAAACTCATCCTTTCCAAATGAAGGCAGGAAAGGAAAGTTCCCTATAGATTCTGATGAAATGCAGGTCATCACTTTATCTTTATAATTTACTTTGAATCTGTCAGAGCCTTCTGAACTATTTTCAATGGAAACAATATTTTTTTGAAGAATATCTTTATTTTTAAGGAATTTTATGGTCCATTCAGAAATATATTTTTTTATATTCATTGGGAACATTCATATTCCTAATTTTATATATTTTTCCATGCCAGCTTGTTTCCAAAAGTTATTTTCAAGCTTTCAGACATCTTTTCAGGATTGTGGCAGTCTTTTTTCAGTCCGCAGCTCAAACATTTGTTTTTGTTTGAGCAGAACTCCGGAAGCTCCCTGGATTCCATCAATTCAATGACTTCAGAGGTTATTTTTTTTACTTCCTCTTTCATCATGGGGTTTATTGAAACCTGCCTTTCAATTCCCATGTCAAGATATCTGATAAACCCTTCCTTAACAGGCTGATTCAGTTGCTCTTCCAGAAGCATTGAATAAGCAACTATCTGCACTCTGTGGCCAGGCCATACCCCCTCCTTCGGCATTTTTCCTGTTTTGAGCTCAAAAGGAACGCATCCTTCTGGATAGATGTGCATCTGGTCTATTATCCCTTTCAGCATTAAAGATTCAGATTCTACTCTCACCTCAGATTTTATTTTTGGAGTCAGAATATTCCAAAGCTCTTCTCCAAACACATTATTTGAAGCTATAAACAGGTGTACATTCTCTGCCCTTAATCTCGCTTCTGTCAAAATCTTCGGCAGCATCTCGCTGAATACAGAAGATACTTCAAGATTCACAGACCTTATCCTCTTTTGATTGATTTCTATTGAACAGCGCAGAGCCTCTATATACCTCATTTTGTAAATATCAAATATCTCATTGAATCCGTGGATTTTTTCAATACTTGTTACAATCCCATTCTCCATATTGTTTGCTTCCTCATAAAATCCGTGCCTTACTGTTCCAAGTACGAGACTCTCTTTTGGGGGTTCTGCAAGCTTCAACACTTTTTCAAGGAACAGCTTTCTTGAACAGTACATATATGAAGAAAGTGATGTGACTGGTATTTTCATATTTCTGCGTTAATGCGCTTGATTTATATTTGTTGCGCGGGAATATGTCTAGTGGTTTTACGCAAAGTATCCAAAAACCTTTAAATACACAAAAAATAATTCAGCAGGAATGGATGTAGAAACCAAAATAGGACTCATAAAACAGGTTGGTGAAGAGATAGTAACAGAAGAAGAATTAAGGGAACTTCTCAGTGCAAAACAGCATCCAATAGCTTATGACGGCTTTGAGCCTTCAGGAACTGATATTCATATTGCACAGGGAGTGCTTAGGGCAATCAACATAAACAAGATGACCAGAGCAGGAATAAAATTCAAGATTCTTGTTGCGGACTGGCATGCTTGGGCAAACAACAAGATGGGCGGGGATTTGGAAAAAATCCAGCTTGTCGGGAAATACTTAATTGAGGTGTGGAAGCACTGCGGAATGGATTTGAAGAATGTGGAGTTTGTGTGGGCTAATGATATTCTAAAAGAGAAAGACTATTGGAAGACTGTGATGAATATAGCAAGAACATCAACATTAAACAGGATTATAAGGTGCGGGCAGATAATGGGAAGAAAAGACAGCGAGATGCTCTCAGCATCGCAGATTTTTTATCCGTGCATGCAGGCTGCAGATATATTCCAGCTTAAGGCAGATATAACCCAGCTTGGAATGGACCAGAGAAAAGTCAATATGCTTGCAAGGGAAATTGGCCCCTCCTTGGGATTCTGGAAGCCTGTTGTTGTAAGCCATCATATGCTGATGGGGCTTGGAGAGCCTCCAAAAGGAGAAGGCACTGACAAGATTCTTGATTTGAAGATGTCCAAGTCAAAGCCTGACACGGCTATCTTTATGACAGACAGCGAAGAAGATATAAAAAGAAAAATAAAGAAAGCATACTGCCCTGAAAAAATTATTCACGAAAATCCTATTTTAGAGTATTGCAAATACCTTATTTTTGAGAAATACAATGTTATGGATATTAAAAGGCCCGAGAAATTTGGAGGGACGCTGGTCATTGAAAATTATGCAGAGCTTGAGAGAATCTACGAAAAGGGAGAATTGCATCCGATGGATTTGAAAAATTCTGTATCTTTTTATCTTAATGAAATGATAAATCCCGTGAGAGGAGCTTTTGAAAAAAATCCCAAGCTGAAAGAAATGAGGGAAACTATAAGGGAGTTTGAAGTTACGAGATGAGACTATCTCGGCTCTATAACTGCCATAGTAAACTTATCATTCAGGTATTTCTCAGAAATTCTTGCAACGTCTTCCCTGGAAACTTTTTTTATTTTTTCAATATATCTTTCTTCCAGATTTGCATCCTGTATCAATTCCCAGAATGAAAGTTCATCAGCCATTTTGAATGTGTCTTCAGTATGCAGTGCGTAGCTTCCTTCTATATATCCTTTTGCCTCTTCAAGTTCAGACTCTTTAAGGTTTTTTAATTTTCTGAATTCGCCAAGAATGATATTTTTTGCGGTTTCTATTTTTTCTTTATTTATGCTGCACTGAACTGCAAAGAGGCCGTAGTCGAGGTTTGTTTCAGACTTTACGCTGACTTCATACGCAAGCCCCCTTTTGCTTCTGACTTCATCAAAAATTTTTCCTGACTGCCCCCTTCCAAGTACTGATGCTATGACATCAAGGACGTAAGTGTCTTTATGCATTCTTGGAGGAACCTTATACCCAAGAATCATGTAAGCGCTCATAGTTTTTCTTTTCTCCCTGAATGTTTCCTGCTTTTCATTTGGAGGCTCTGAGAATTTTGGAAGTGCGGTTATTTTTGCCTTCCTCATTTTTGAAAAGTATTTTTCGCATTTATCCTTGACGCTTTCCACATTTCCTGCAATGGATAATATGATTTTTGAAGGGATGTAATATTTTTTATAATAATCCATTATCTTTTTTCGTGTAAGCCCTTTCACAGAACTGACATTGCCATAAGTTGGATTTTTTGCAGGATGCTTTTTCAGTATGGATTTTTCAAAGAAAACCCACTGATAAAATCTTGGGTCGTCCATCACCATATGTATCTCCTTAATCACAACTTTTTTTTCTTTTTCTATGGTTTTCTCCGAGAACAAAGGATTAGAAATAATGTCTGATAGGACATCAAGAGCCTTGTCAAAATTTTTTGCGAGAACCTTCACATAATATGCTGTCCTGTCTCCAGTGGTGTAAGCATTAAATTCTCCTCCGAGGCTTTCTATCTCATTTGTTATGTGGAGGCTAGTTGGCCTTTTTTCAGTGCCTTCAAACAACATGTGCTCAATGAAGTGGGATATTCCCGCAATATCGCTTGACTCGTAATTTGAGCCTGTCCTTACCATAACCTCAACAGCAACTGATTTTGATGGAACTTTTTTGAAAAGAACTGTAATGCCGTTGGACAATCTGAACTTCTCCATGAATTGGATATGGCAGAAACCTTTATATTATTTATGTTTTTGAATTGAGTCATGAGAATTGATGAATTTAGGAAGAATCTTAATGATAATGGCGTAGATATTGCGGTACTTTACAACACTGGCTCATTTGAGCCGAATCCGAATTTCTTTTATTTTACCGGATACTCTGGATACGGGTGCCTTGCAGTTCCAAAGAAATCCAAACCATTCATTCTCGCTCCGAAGATGGAGGCAGAGCGCGCTTCAAAATCTTCTAAAATAAAAGTTGCTGTGGCAGATAAGGAAACCTTTCTCGAATCACTGGCTTCAAAAATAAAAAAAACAGGAGCAAGGGCAAGAACAGTTGGCATAGATAAAAACTCAATCTCACTCAACCAGTTCATTAGAATCAAGAAAATATTCAAAAACAAAAAATTTCATGACATATCCTCAATGTGCCAGTCATTAAGGAAAATAAAAACTTCAGAGGAAATTGAATATATCAAAAAATCCTGCAGTTATGCTGATAAAATAATTCAGGAGTGCATAAAAAATTTCAGGTATTTCAGGACAGAGTCTGAGGCAGCAGCTTTTCTTGAGTTTGAGTCCAAGTCAATGGGCTTGGATTTGTCTTTTAAGCCTATAGTCGCTTCAGGAAGCAATGCAAGCATGCCTCATTACGAGCCGAAACGCACTCCCATCAAAAAAGGATTTTGCGTAATAGACTTCGGAGTTAAATATAATGGATATTGCTCAGATATCACCAGGACAATCTACTTTGGAGAGCCTTCAGGAAAAGAAATAGAAATCTATCAGCTTCTTTTGGATGTTCAGCAGCATCTTGTGGAAGAGGCAGGAAGCGGAAAAAATTGCGGCGAACTTTACGACTCTGCGAATGCCGCTTTGGGAAAATATAAAAAATATTTTACTCATGGCTTGGGGCATGGCATAGGTGTTGAGATTCACGAGCTTCCAAACTTGACATCGAACTCCAAGGATGTTCTTGAAAACGGAATTCCATTCACAATAGAGCCGGGAATTTACATTTCAGGAAAGTTGGGGATTAGAATTGAGGATTCCGTGCTGTTCAACAACGGAAAGGCAGAACCCCTTACAAAGACAACAAAAGATTTATTAATAATCTGAAAACAGCAGTTTTATGAAATATGACCTAACGGAATTTAATTCTGCTGTAAGTGCTTACAAAAAGCTTCTGGGAAATGTCAATGGGAAAGATTTTCTTTTTGTGATGGATGCTGGCAGCCAAGTGGCTTTTTACTCAATAGCTCCATTGTCCAGAGCTGTTCACGAGCTTGGGGCAGACATGAGCATTATATGCTCCAACAGAAAGCTCGAGTCTTTTGATGCGATTAAGGGTGTCTGGGCTGCTTTTGAGTCAGGCAGTGGGGATATCCACAAATCTTTAACGGATTTCATAAGTGAAGTTGATAAGAAATGCAATGGAGAATTCAAAAATATCTTCAATAAGCCGGATTTCATTTTCACTTTCAATAAGTCTGCAGGAAATTTTGAGGACAGCTTTTCAAAATTATCCTTGCCTTCAAATGATAAGTGGTTCAAGCCTTACAGGATGGAAGAACTGAAGAAGACTATGAAGATAATTTGGAAAGATGTCTATAACATAAAAAAGAAGGAGAGAATTGGCTTGGGTTTTCCGCTTATAGCAAGGCAGGAGCTTTTAGGGCATCCTTTGGAGGATTATCTCGATTCTTATTCCATCATCTGGGCGTCAATGGACACTGCAAATGAGCTTGGAGAAATTATTGTCAGCTCTTCCACTCAGAGAGAATCAATGCTGGAAAATCCCGAAAGAGTTTCAGAATTGAGGGCGACTTTGATGGGATGCGAGCTTGAAAGGGATATAGACGATGTTATATTTTCCAAATATAAAAGAGTTTCAAAACTTTTGCGCCTTGATAGAATCAGGCCTGTTGATGCAACATTTTTTGTAAGCGGCAAGGGTTATGCGGGAAAACATCTTTTCGGGGAGAGAATCGGATATCCAACACAGGACAAAAAATCAAGATGGCAAAGCCCTGGCCAGATGATTTACAAGCTTGATTTTTACCCTCAGTCAAAGTTTGAATCGCGGGACCCAATGGCAAGAGTGGGATTTACTGAAACTGTCCCGATAGATATTTTTATTGAGACTTCGCTTGTTGACTGGGCAGACATAAGAAACAGGAATCAAAGGCTAAAGGACGTCATGGATAAATGCGATGTCATCTATGTTGAAGGAAATCTAAAAGAAAAATACACAACAAAACTTGAAGTTGGCCTTGTAAAGAAAGACGGCATAAGAAGATGGGTGAGAAGGAGTGATACAGATGTAAGGGAAAAACTGAACCTAGATTACCTTAAAATGACTGGAATAAGGGCAGGCAATATGGCAAACATTCCGGGAGGCGAGGCTTTTGTGACTCCCGAATACATCAAAGGCATTTTTGTCGGGGATGTTGTGATTCACGTTGACCAGAGCTATGTGCTGAATGAGAAAAATCCGATTGTAGTTGAATGCTTCGGAGATCATTATAAAATCAAAGATGGGCCTAAAGACATAATATCCAAAGTAAACAAAAGAAAAAAAGAGGCAATGGACTTGCTGCTTCAGGCAGAGAAGCATAAAAGCCTGCCATCAGATATAATTGAGCTTAAGAAGAAAAACTTTGAGAGGATAGGGGAGTTCGCAATAAACACCAATCCAAAGGCAAGATTATGCGATTACCTGATTGTCAATGAGAAAATTGCAAAGATGATGCATATAGCAATGGGCTCTGGGTTTGAGCCTGACAGAAGCACAGAATACCACATGGATATTGTTTTTAATGCCCCTCGCCAGAAATTGGATGTCTATGGAGTTGATAAACAGGGAAATGAGCATTGGATTCTAAGAAATGGGGAGTTTGTGTTTTAATATCTATGAGAAAGATAATTCTTTTTATTGCATCAAGCCTTGACGGCGTCACTCAAAAAGTTATTGTGGCATAAATGACGCATCTAAATCCGAAAAAACCAAACTCAGAGTGTGATTTTTCATATTGACTGCGTCATAAAAAATCCCGAAATAACAGCTGATGGCAAGAGACTGGAGGGATATTGATTAAACTAGCGAAAATTTAATCTCAACAACAGATAGAAATATAAACCTCTGGTTATTACTTTACGAGCATGAACATAAAAGAGTCAAAGGACAAATCCAACATAGACGGAATTGCCTACAGCTACAGCACATCTGCGCTTTCTTCAGAGGAAGAGAACAGAATTCTAAAGGAGAGCATAGTAAGGCTCAAGGAAGAAATAGAGAGGCTAAAAGAGCCCCCTTTGATGGTTTGCGAGATAAGGGAGATGATGGGAAAGGCAGCCATAATAAAAATACCAAATGGAAACCAGTTTTACGTTAACGTGTCTCAGGACTGCGGCAAAATTTATTCAGGCGATTTAGTGCTTGCTGACCAGAAAAATCTGGCAATCATAAAAAAAATTCCCATAACAAAGAAATTCAATATAGAAAAATTTGTTATTGTGGATAAGCCCCGCATAAAATGGAATGAAGTTGGCGGCTTGAGCAATCAAATTCAGGAAATCAAGGAAGTTGTGGAGCTTCCTTTATTGAAGCCGCAACTTTTTGAAAAAATAGGGATAGACCCTCCAAAAGGCGTGCTTCTCTATGGGGAGCCTGGAACAGGAAAGACACTTCTCGCAAAAGCTGTTGCAGCATCAACAAACTCAACATTCATACAGGTTGTCGGCTCTGAGCTTGTCCAGAAATTTATCGGAGAGGGAGCGAAGCTTGTCAAGGAGATTTTTGAGTTTGCAAGGAGAAAAGCCCCCTCAATAATTTTTATAGACGAAATAGATGCGCTGGCGGCAAAAAGAATAGAAGTAGGGACATCAGGCGAGAGGGAAGTCAACAGGACTTTTATGCAGCTTCTTGCAGAACTTGATGGCTTCAAGCCCTTGGGCAATGTAAAAGTGATAGGGGCGACAAACAGAATAGACATTCTTGATAATGCAATAATAAGGCCGGGAAGGCTTGATAGGCTGATTAATATTTCCTTGCCTGGCAAGAAGGGAAGAGTTGAGATTCTGAAAATACACGCTTCAAGGATGAATCTTGAAAATATTAATTTTGATGATTTGGGCGAGAGAATGGATAACTTCAGCGGCGCAGAGATAAAGGCAGTGTGCACAGAAGCAGGATATTTTGCAATAAGGGAAGACAGGAGCAAGCTTCAGAAGGAAGATTTCCTGAAAGCAATAGACAAGGTAAAGCTGGAAGAGAAGCTTGAAGGAGAAGATTACATGAGGATGTTTGGGTGAGCACTCCCTAATTCATTCAACTTCATTATTTCTTAATAATTTTATTCTTTTTGGTGACTTTTACAACATAAATCACAGATACTATTGCAATGATAATTATGATTGGGGGAACAGCGTATCTGAAAAAATCATATGAAATCAGAGACAGTTTTTCATTCAAAATCCAGGTTGATACAGCTGCTGCAATGAGAGATGCAATAAACAACTGCACTATAGCCGCTTTAACAGCTTCCTCCCCTTCCAATTTTTTAAAAAATCCACCCATCCAACTTCTCTGGATTTCAGTCCAAAGAGTACCATCAGCATAATCGGACTGAATTTTTTTCTGATAATTCCCCTAATTGCGCTGTAATACATGTAGAAAACAGCAAGAGAAACAATAAAGATCGCAATCAACTCTTTGTCCATAAGCTAAATAATCTCTTTACATTTAAATAAATTATGATTATTGTTTTTAAAATCTCATTTTCTACCAGTGTGTTTCACTGGTGGTTTATGCTGGAACAAACAGCAAAGTGGAAAATGATAACAGAAAATCCGACCCGATCCTGAATGGCGAGCTTGTCGGATTTTTTTGATTTTAATTGATTTAGGGAAGACCTTCTAAAATAAAATCTTTCATTTTTTTAAACAATCTTCCTGCTTTTGACTTTGAATTCTTTTTTAAGATTCTTGATGACAACCAACCAAAAATAATAATCACTGCAAATAATAATAACATCGCAAAAGAAAGTGGATCTTCATTTAAAATGATATCATAAATAATAAAAACAAATATGCCTATTACTATTAAGCCTAATATTATCGGAATTGTTTTGTTCATATAAATACTATTTTAAAATTGACATAATAAAAGCGCACACTCGCTAGTTACTACCGTTCTTCATTCTTGCGTCAGAGGGTGTTCATCCGCTCATTGTGTGCGCATAAGAAGAATGCGGCGTTCTTATAAAAAGATATTCGTTTTAACAAACTCAGCTAGCTTAATGAGAGGGCTACCCGTCCATAGCATTTGTCCCTCAATATAGTTTCTTTTATATTATTACATATACTCTCATCCTTATCTTTAATTGCAAACTCAAAATAGCAAAAATCCCTTTTTTGGCTGTCTTCGCATTCAGAACTCTTGCCATTTTTTACCTTATTGCAGATATCAATGTAAGGGGCATATTTTATCTGTTGGCATCTGCCGTAATCCTTGCTGTTTATTATCTCATTAAGAAGGCATTCTTCCTCAATGCCGTAGCAGTCTGTGTAATTCAAAGAGTACTCTGTTGAAACAAACAAAGTATCCGGCTTAAAGACTGTTGCAATAAACTCAGGATTTTTTTTGCAGATTAGGTTGTATCTTTTTCCTACAAATGCTCCAGAAACTAAATCACTATTCACTTTTGGGTCTATTTTGTTGCAGTAAGAAATATTTGAATGCTCAAGAGAAAAATGTGCGTAGCATAAAGCTGGCATATTCAAATCAAACTCAATTTTATCGCATAGTAACGGTTCATCAAGTTCCCTGGCTAAATCATAATAGCAGATATCCCTTTCCCTTCCTGCAAGTATGCTGCAGTGCTTTGGATTTAAGCTTTTTTTAGCTACAACTCTTATGCAGGAATCTCTCGCCTTTCCATCAAGATTCAGGCATATTGAAGAATCTTTTTTCTTTAAGGCTACATCTTTGTAGCAATACTCTCGCATATAGTTTGTGTCTATTTTTTCGCATAATGGATTCCTCTCAGCAAAAGACAATTTTCCGTAAGGGAGATAACATTTGCCGTTTATAATAACTTTTGGAGATTGACATTCGCTTTTTTCTTTGAAATTTACTTTTTCTACAACAAGACCTTTCTGTTTTAGTATGCTGACTACGCTGTCTTCTCCAACTAAGTGGCCTGCTCCTATGGCAAAAAATTCAGATTCAGATTCATCTTTTACTTTTGAGTAAATTCTTTCCGCCATTACATTATTTCTTTCAGTAATGATGCTATCTACAAGTTTATTGTAAAGCGACTTGTTCTGCATTGTCTTTCCCATCTGCATTGAACTTTCCATCATTTCGGAATAAAATGTTTCATCATCTCCATGAAGATACAACTGGATTAACCTTTCTTTTTCTGTCCTATTCTCCTTTTTTTGACTCATGTACCCCAAAGTTTCATTAAGAAGATTAATCTGCTCTTCTATGCTTAAAGAATCAAATATCGTTATCTGCTCATATGCGGTTTCCAATTCTCCAGCTTTTTTCCCATAATTTAATGCAATCACAAAAATATATTTATCAAGGAATGGATTGGCAGGATCATCCAGATAATCTTCTGAGATTATTGTCATAAAAGCAAACCAGACTTTAAATTTTGAAATTCTTGATATTGGAATAAATTTTGATGATAGTTGTTTTTTTAATTCTGCATACACATTTTTCGGAAGAATCTTTTCAAGTGTCCTATTATTTTCCGCACCTTTCAGTATGTTTAATGTATTAATATTATTTGGGATAAGCTCCAAGTAAACCTTATCTGAATCATGTATGGCTTCCTCCACTACTTCCGGCAGTTTTAACAATCTGGAGTCAGATGAATGCATAGTTCCATACAAATATGACGGTTTTTCTATTTTTATTATATACAAAATCGGAGATATTGAAGCATTTAAGCTTTCATTCTTTATTTCAGTTGGTGCAGTTTTGTTCTGAGTGTAAGGCAGTTCTTCAGATTCATATTTTTGGCAGCCATATAATAGTAGCACCAAAACGAGAATCAAAAATATTTTTTCTATGCGCATAAGTGAATTGTTGTTAGGGTGTATTTAATTTTTATGAATAAACCAAAATTCCGGTTTTGAGAACCAAATTAAATATTGATTGGGGAATGCTCTGGAGACAAACTTTCTGGAGGAAGTTCAGAAATTCTGCATAAAGAATCTCTTGGATCAGCATAGAAATGGTAGACAGTCGGAGAATCTTCCCTATACAGGATTATGCGCTCCCAATGGACACTTATCTGATTTGGATTTTCTCCAGCTCTTGAAATCTGCTCTCCTCTCGCCTTTGCTCGGGTATTAGCGGGAGGCGAGTGCATTGCAGAATCAATCTCTTCTTCCGTAAAGATTGGAGTTCCATTCAGAAAATTTATCCTGACTCTTCCTTTTTGAACAAGCTTATCAAATAACTGCCCCTTTGGATAAATCTGATGGAAGTCAAGATAAATCTGGCCGATTTTTTTATAACTCTCTCCATTATCATACCCCCTGCTGGAAAACATGTATATTGTTACCCAATCCAGCAGTCCAAACAATTTTTGATTTCTTTCCTCAACATTTTCTATTGAAAGCAATGAGAGTATGTTGTCCCATTCACTGACAAGATGCTCCAATGAAGGGTCTTCCAGCTGTTCTGCCGCTTTTGGAAATGTTCTATCAAATGCATCTAAAAATCTCCTTTGAATTTCTATTGCAGTTAAGTTTTCTCCTCCAGCATCATATTTTTGTTTTAATGTTAAATCAGAAGAAACTCTTTTAAGAATTCCCAAAGATTCGCCTGCTTTCAAATCAACAGGGATTACTCCGATTTCAGCCAAAGAAAGCGCAGCAACAGTTGTTGCAAGCCTGAGATATTCTGACACGGGACACATCAGATGGTCACCGCATATCAGGTGGATTCTTCTGAATTCTTCTCCTGCATGGTTTTCTTTAGAATTAAGAAATGTACGCATATTTATTAATGCTCTGTCATATCCCGTCGTATTATTGGAGAACTCCTCATTTATTGCTTCTGCCCTTGCTAACATATCAAAGCTTCCGTCAAGATTCGGTTTTCCGCCTCCTGTAAAAATATGCCTTGTAGCTAAAAATGGCAGCAAAGTTCTCCCGTACTCTCTTGAGCTCATGCATCTATTTCCAAGATAATTCTCATGGGAGCCCACATATGTCTCTCCTTCTTGTCCAGAAAGGTTCATTGAATAAGGTATCTTATGAAGAAAAACAGTTCCTCCAAAGCCTGAACATTCATAATCTTTCTGGACAGAGTCACAAGCATTCAACATTATTGATTCTCCTGCCTTAGCATAAATTAAAGCGTCCCTTATCAGTGTTTCCGGACCTGCAAATTCAGGATGATTTCCAAAATCAAGGTAAAAACGCGCTCCATTTTCAAGAAAAACATCAAGAATCCTCAACCTTCTATTTTTTGTCACACTCCAAAACAATTCTCTGCATAATTCCTCTGTCTTTACACCTTCCAATTTTTCATCATGCCTTGGTTGATAATGCAAAGAATACTCCTGCTCCAAGGTTGCTATTCTTTTTGTCAAAGCTCCCATAAGAAAAGTAATCTAGTTTACTTTAAAAGCTTAATCCAAAATTCTATCCAGAAATGTTTTCATCACGGCATATCCGCCCAAAACCTTTAAATAACCGTCGCCTTGACTTTACTGCATGAAAATCAACAAAGGGCAGTTCAGGCTTTCAACCAAGTGGGAGAATGTAAAATTCAATTACAGGAGGGGCAAAGGGCATCTTTTTGCCTATATGAAGAACCGCGTCAAGTGGCATTATTACCCCAGGCTGAAAATAGTAAGCGAGTTCCCTGACCACATAGACATAGAGCTTTCAACAGCCTGCAATCTAAAATGCCCTATGTGCTATACAATAACAGACTCTTTCAAGGAGAGAGTTTCAAGGCAGAACATGAGCTTTGATTTATTCAAAAAATTGGTGGATGAATGCGCAGCGCACAATGCTTACTCAATAAGGCTCAGCTTCAGGGGAGAGCCATTTCTAAATCCGAATATAATTGACATGATTAAATATGCAAAGGACAAGGGAATAAAAGAAATATCCACTTTAAGCAATATGCTTCTCATTACCCCTGAAAAATTTGAGAAGTTGATAGATGCGGGCTTAGACTGGCTTACTGTCTCATTTGACGGATACAGCCCTGAGGTTTATGAACAT
>Ga0209541_10009136_pt1 | contig 16120 bp, 15 predicted proteins | sample RifCSPlowO2_01_FD_184027 | JGI IMG/M metagenome (GOLD analysis project Ga0209541, IMG submission 184027) | Groundwater microbial communities from Rifle, Colorado - Rifle CSP2_plank lowO2_0.1 (SPAdes) (version 2) | ecosystem: Environmental > Aquatic > Deep subsurface > Groundwater | place...
GGACGTGCGTAACCCGGCCTTACAGGTGCTCGCCGGGATATTAGGCGGCGGGATGAGCTCTCGGCTTTTCCAAAAACTCCGGGAGGATATGGGGGTGGGCTACTATGTGCGCGCTTACAATGAGGCCTCCACCGACCATGGATTTTTCCAGATTTCCGCGGGGGTGGACAATAAAAGAATTTATGAAGTGATTGAAGCGGTGCTCCATGAATGCCGCAACCTCAAGAATTACCCGGTGCAAGCGGACGAACTCTTGAAGGTCCAGGAATTTCTGATAGGCAACATGAAACTCTCCCTGGAATCCACCGACGACATCGCCAACTTTTACGGCTCGCAGGAGCTTTTAAAAAGAGAGATTCGCAACGCAGAGCAAAAGGCCGAAGAAATACGGCAAGTTACCGCCAAAGAGATTCAAACTCTGGCTCGGAGCATTTTTCGCGACCACAAGCTCAATTTAGCCCTCATCGGACCGTTTAAAGACAAATCCAAGTTTCTGAAGATTCTAATTTTTTAAAAATATGCTATGATGGATCCAATGCTTTCACGGGAAGAAACCAGGTCTATTTCCATATCTACGGGTACCATGGTCCGGGCTGTTTTGGTCTTTCTGGGTGTGTTGTTATTTTGGGTTTTGCGGGACTTGGTTCTCATTATTCTGACTTCCATATTCATTTCCTCTTTTATCGATTCGGCGGTGCCGCATTTTAAGAAAATTGGCATAAACAGGATATTCGGGATTATAATCATATACGTTTTCTCGCTCTCCATTCTGGCCGGGCTGTTTTATTTCTTCGCGCCCCTACTCATCACCGAGATTTATAATTTTGCTTCTTATATGTCCACTTATGTGCCCGGCATAACCTTTCTGGAATATTTCCGCAATGAAGCTTTTTCCGGAGCCAGAGCAATAGTCGCGGAATTACCGGCCAATCTGTCCTTCGGCGAGCTCTTCGCCGTATCTAAAACTTTTATCCTGAATCTCTCTGGCGGTTTTTTCCAGACCTTGTCGGTGGCCTTCGGCGGGATTATTAATGTCGGCCTGATTATTCTTATTTCCTTTTATCTTTCCATTGAAGAAAAAGGCATCCAGAATTTCTTAAGAATAATATTGCCTCTGCGCTATGAAGATTATGCTATCGGTCTTTGGGAACGCACCAGTAAGAAAATCGCCTTGTGGATGAAGGGGCAGATACTCCTCGGGATTTTGATTGCCGTCCTGACTTATCTTATGCTCTCCCTCCTCGGCATCCATTACGCCCTCCTCCTCGCCATCATTGCCGGCATTATGGAACTGGTGCCCTACGGCATTTTGGTGGCTCTGGTGCCGGCGGTCGCTTTTTCTTATATCTCCGGCGGCATCCCCATTGCCTTGGTAGTGGCGGGAGCGTATGTCATCCTCCATGAATTTGAGGTCTTTCTCTTTTCGCCCCTCATTATCAAAAACGTGGTGGGGCTTTCGCCGATTGTCATAATTTTGGCGGCGGTCATCGGCTACGAGCTGGGAAGTTTCTGGGGGGCGCTCCTGGCCATTCCTTCCGCGCTCTTTCTGGTGGAACTTATGAGCGATTTGGAAAAACACAAAGCCTTTAGCCGAACCCAGAATGAAAAAAGGTAACTTTTATATCACCACCACTATTCCCTATGTCAACGCGGAGCCGCATATCGGTTTCGCGCTGGAATTGGTGCAATCGGACGCAATCGCCCGCTATCAGCGCCTAATGGGCAGGCAAGTTTTTTTTAGCACCGGCACTGATGAATACGGCCAGAAAATTTTTGAAGCCAGCCAAAAGGAGGGTAAGAATGTACAAGATTATGTGGATTATTATGCGCAAAAATTTTTAAACCTGAAAGAAATTTTAAATATTTCAAATGATAATTTCATCAGAACAACCAGTAAAGAAAATATTCTGGCGGCGCAAGAATTTTGGCGTCTGTGCGATGAAAAAGGGGATATAGAGAAAAGAATTTATCAAGGACTTTATTGCGTGGGGTGTGAAAAATTTATCACGGAAAAAGATATAATCAACGGCAAATGCCCCTTGCATCCAAGCCTGGACCTAGAGACAGTGGAAGAAGAAAATTATTTTTTTAAGCTAAGTAATTATAGGCAAGATTTGCTGAAATATCTTAAAAAAGAAAAGTCTATAATCCCGGAATGGCGGCGTCAGGAAGCTATTGATTTCGTCCAAAACGCTATGGAAGATTTCTCCATTTCCCGAAGCGTTGAGCGTTTTTCCTGGGGCATACCGATTCCGGGAGACGATAAACAAGTGATGTATGTCTGGTTTGGCGCTTTTATCAATTATATTTCCACCTTGGGTTGGCCGGAGAATAGAGAGCAGTTTAAAAAATTTTGGCAAGAAGGAGAAACAATCCAGACTGCCGGCAAGGATATGGTTAAATTCCAATCGGTAATGTGGCAGGGGATGCTCTTGTCTGCTGGACTGCCAACAACGGATACCATCGTCTATCATGGCTTTATTACCGGTGAGGGAGGAATTAAAATGTCCAAATCCATAGGCAATGTAATTAATCCAGTTGAAATTGTAAAGGAATATGGCACCGACGCGCTTCGATATTTCCTCTTGCGGGAAATTTCACCATTTGAAGACAGCCCATTTACTATGGAGAGGTTTAAGGAATCTTACAATGCCAATTTAGCTAACGGACTGGGGAATTTGGCCTCTCGAGTATTAACATTATCCGAAAAATATTTAGACGAATGTCCGGAGGATCTTGATAATCCCCTAAAGAATCATTTTTTTAATCTTTTAGATAAATTTGATATTAAACAAGGAGTAGATTTTGTTTGGAACCAAATTCAGTTTGTCGATAAGTTGATTCAATCAACAGAACCGTTTAAGGTTGTGAAATTAAACGCAGATGAAGGGAAAAATCTAATTTATCACTTAATACAAAAGCTCTTTGGCATAGCAGAAATGCTAGAGCCTATTTTACCTGAAACGTCTTCTACTCTCAAAAAATTAATTAAAGAAAACAAAAAACCGGAGCAACCATTATTCCCGAGGAAAGATTAATCCATACCCCCACCCTATATTTTAGACTTTTATTGTGTAGAAAAAAGGATCGCAATTGAATTGGACGGCTCTCAACATTTGGAGAATAAAGATTATGATACAGAAAGAAATAATTATTTATTGATGCATGATATAAAAGTTTTGCGTTTTTGGAATAGAGAAATAAGTGTTAAAATTGATGAAGTTTTAGAAAAGATTAAAAGCGAACTCACTAGCTCCTCACCCTAGTGTAGGGGGAGGTCGGGTGGGGGTATAATTAAAATGAAGAAAGAGCCCAAATACATAGATATACATAGCCATGTTAACTTTAAGGCTTTTGATGAAGATAGGGATGAAGTCGTAAAACGCACCTTGGCGAATGATACTTGGGTGATAAATGTCGGCACCCAGGTGGATACTTCACGGAAAGCAGTTGAGATGGCGAATGAGTACGAGGAAGGGGTGTATGCAATTATTGGACTTCATCCGATACATACTGGCGCTTCTTACCACGATGAGAAAGAATTGGGTGAAGGCGGAAAAGAGTTTACTTCGCGCGGAGAAAAATTGGACAAAGACGCCTATGGGGAACTTTTTAAAAATCCCAAGGTGGTGGGCATAGGCGAATGCGGTCTGGATTATTATCATCTGGATGAGGAATCCATAGATAGGCAAAAAGAAGCCTTCATCAGCCAAATACAACTGGCCAATGAATTTAACAAGCCGTTGATGTTGCATATACGCAATAATCCCAAAAACAGCAACCGGAACGCTTACCAGGATTCCTTAGAACTTCTGAAAAAATATTCCCGGGTTCACTCCGCCTCTGGTGGGGCAAGAGGCGATGTGCATTTCTTCGCCGGAACTCCGGCGGATGCCCGGGCCTTTTGGGATTTTGGTTTTACTCTTTCTTTTACCGGCGTGATAACTTTCACCCGGGATTACGATGAGGTTATCCGTCTTACGCCTCTCGAGATGATAATGTCGGAAACCGACGCGCCTTATGTGGCACCGGTGCCCCACCGCGGCAAGCGGAACGAGCCATCGTATGTGAGAGAAGTCGTCAAAAGAATTGCTGAAATCAAGGGGCTTTCGGAGTCAGTCATGGCCGAGATTATGGTAAAAAACGCTAGGAGGGTTTTTGGAATATAGAGCAACTTTACTTCCCGGCCGGTTTTTGTTAGGATGGAAACCATGGCACTCAAGAAAGACTTAAACGAAACCGACGCCCGGGTTTACGAGGTGGGCTATTTACTCCTGCCTACCATACCAGAAGAAGACATTCCTCGCATTTATAGTGGCCTCAAGGACCTTCTGGAGGGCTTGCAAGCGGAGATAATTTCCGACGAGGTGCCCAAACTTGTCTCGCTTGCTTACACTATGAATAAATCCATTCTGAATGTCCGCCACAAATTTAGCACTGCCTATTTCAGCTGGACCAAATTTGCCGTTGACGCGGAGGAAGTTCTGGCTCTAAAAAAGAAACTGGATTTGGAGCCAAATATTCTGCGCTTTTTAATAACCAAAACCGTTCGGGAAAATACTCTCGCCGCCAAGAGATTTGCCGGCCGAGACCGGATTCGACCCCGAAGCCGCGCTGAAGAAGGCGCTCCGCCCGCGCCGATTAATAAAGAGGAGATAGACAAAGAAATCGACGCCATGGTCGCGGCGTAAATACTTTATAACTTTTAACTTTATAACTTGGAAAAGTATTTAAATAAAGCGATTATTATAGGCAACCTTACCCGTGACCCGGAATTGCGTTCTCTGCCTTCCGGCGTCAAAGTCTGTTCTTTTGCTCTGGCCACCAACAGGGTTTGGAAAGACAAGAACGGTGTCCGCCAGGAATCGGCGGACTATCACAATATAGTTGCCTTCGGCCGTCAGGCGGAAACCGTCGCCCAGTATATGAAGAAGGGAAGTTCTATGTTGATAGAGGGCAGGATACAGACCCGAAGCTGGGAAGACAAGACGAGCGGGGAGAAGAAATACCGCACGGAGATAGTCGCGGAGCGCACTCAATTTGGGCCGAAGGGCGCGGGTGGCGGCGCGGGGATGAATGAAGGAGCAAAGGTTGGGAGTCAGCCAGAAGAAGCGGACAGCATAGAGTACCCCGAAGAAGACATTAATCCGGAAGATATACCTTTTTAGATATGCGACAAGATTATTTTTCAGCCAATAATATTAAGCACATAGACTATAAGGATGTAGAAATTCTTAAGAAATTTCTTAATCCCAACGGCAAGATAATGAATCACCGACGCACCGGCGTAACCGCCGGCAATCAACGCAAGCTCGCCGCCGCCGTCAAACGTGCTCGCTTCCTGGGCTTACTGCCTTTCGTGGCAAAATAAAAAAAGCAAGGAATAAATTTTTTACCGACAAAAATTTGATTCTTGGCTTTTTTCTCAAACGCGCTCCGCGTATTCGCCTGTCTCCGTGTTGACTCGGATGACGTCGCCTTCGTTTATGAACATCGGCGCGGTTAGGGTAGTGCCGTTTTCTAGCGTTATTATTTTATTTCCTCCTTTAGAAGTGTCGCCACGCACCGCCGGCGGGGCTTCTTTTACTTTAAATTCCATTTTTATCGGCAGGGTTATCTTAATTATCTTTTCTTCTCCGTCATTATCCCAGACCAGGGCGGTTACGGACCCGTTTTCTTTTAGAAATTTAGTTGTGTTTTGGAGTAAGTCTTCCGGGAGCTTAAATCTGTTTCGGGGATTGTCCATGTCGGAAAACCAGTACTCGCCCCCGCCCGCCTCGCTACGCGAAGCGTTGCGGGCAGGTCGATTGTGATAAAGAAACTTAACCTCGCGTTTCTCTATCTCCGCTTCTTCCGCGGTATCCGCCACATGAAAAGTGGTGGCAAGGGTTTTGCTGGAGATGAGGCTCTTCAGTTTGACTTGATTCTGGGGTTTTCGCTGTTGGGTGCGGGCGACGTGAGACTCTACCACTTCGCACGGCTCGTCGTCATAAATTATTATTTTCTTTTCCCGGATTTCGTTGTATTGCAGCATTTTCCGATACTAACAGATTTAGCCCTCTTCGGCAAATTTTTTGACGATGCTTTTCAGGATTTGTTCCGCGATTTTCCTGTTTTCTTTCAGGAATTTGCGGGTGGCATCGTAGCCCACGCCCAGTTTTTCTTTGTTGTCCGACACCAGAGAGAAATACGAGTTGCCGCTTTTTTCTATGATTTTATATTTTTCGCCCAGCGCCATAATTTCGCCTTCTCTGGATATGCCTTCGTTGTAGATAATGTCAAACTCCGTCTGCTTGAAAGGAGCGGCGACTTTGTTTTTTACCACCTTGACCCGGGTTCGCGAGCCCACCACTTCTTCGCCTTTCTTGATTTGGGCGATTTTACGGATATCCAGACGAACCGAGGTGTAAAACTTTAGCGCCTTGCCGCCCGGAGTCGTCTCCGGATTGCCGAACATCACGCCTATTTGCATCCTAATTTGATTGATGAAAATCACCACGGTTTTGGAGCGGGCAACGATGGCGGTCAGTTTGCGGAGCGCTTGAGACATGAGCCGGGCCTGCTTGCCCACATGATACGCGCCCATATCGCCCTCAATCTCGTCCCGGGGCGTGAGCGCGGCCACGGAATCCACCACAATAACGTCAATTTTGCCGGTGCGCACCAAACTCTCCACGATTTCCAGCGCCTGTTCTCCGTTGTCCGGCTGGGAAATCAAGAGGTCATTGATGTTGACGCCCAGTTTTCTGGTGTATTCCGGGTCCATGGCGTGTTCCGCGTCAATGTAGGCGCAAATCCCACCCTTTTTCTGCGCCTCGGCGACGATATGGAGCGATAATGTTGTTTTGCCGGAGGATTCCGGCCCAAATATCTCAATGATTCGGCCGCGGGGAATGCCGCCGACTCCGAGGGCCATATCCAAACCGACCGAACCAGTAGGAATTACGTTAATGTCCACCCTCGGCGCGTCGCCGAACTTCATAATTGAACCCTCGCCGAACTTGGCCTGAATACCTCGGAGGGTATTCTCCAATACCGCCTCTTCCGCCCCTTTCTCCCCGCCTGCAACGCTATGCGTAGCATTGCGGGCAGGTTTTTTCTTGTTTAGCATATTATTTCAGTATTAATTGATAATTTTTTACATCTCTGTTGCCAAATTTATCTTCCGCTTTGATTTCTACTACATTATAACCCGGGAGTAGCGCAATTGTTTCCTGCCAGTTGCCCGCCTGGTCCATGAATATCGGCCGGCCGTTTAATCTTAAATGAATGGCATTTTTTGCGTTGCCGAATACCGCCACCACACTCTCGGCCATAACTCTCATGTCGTCCACTCTTTGGCCGTCAAAATTCACATTTTTTATTTCTACTCCGAACAGCAAGTCTTTGGAGATAAAAAAAGTGTATAGCACAATGAACAAAGAGAGGGAAAAAAGCAGACCCATTTTCAGTATTTTCTTGGCGTTGGTGTTCATGGCATTACATTGTTACCCTCACTGTCGCGTGATATTTTTTCTAAAACTTCTCTCGGCTTGGCGCCATCGCCCGGGCCGATCACTCCTCGTTCTTCCAGCTTATCCATCAACCGGGCGGCGCGGGCGTAACCGAGCTTCAGCCGCCGCTGGAGATACGAAGTAGAGGCGCGTCCGGCTTCAATAACGCAAGTCCGGGCTTCCTCGTATAGTTCGTCATCATCTTCTTCGTCCAGAGTGCTTTCAAAAATGCTTTTATCCGCAGAGATACTGCCTTCGGAGAGAGATATTTCTTCATTCACTTCATCCCGATAAGCGCTGGCCAAATATTTAGTCACCTTTTTTACTTCCGGTTCGGAGATGAAGGCCGATTGCAGACGTTCCGGCTGAGCGTCGCCCGAGGCGTAAAGCATATCCCCGGCGCCGAGGAGCTTTTCCGCTCCGCCCTGGTCTAAAATAGTTCGGGAGTCCACTTGGGAGGAAACTTTTAGAGCGATGCGGGCCGGAATATTGGCCTTAATGAGTCCGGTGATGATGTTTACTTCCGGTCGTTGAGTGGAGAGGATAAGGTGAATGCCCACCGCCCGCGACATTTGGGCCAGGCGGACGATGGCCGATTCCAGCTCTCGGGGGTAGGAACTCATTATGTCGGCCAGCTCGTCAATGATGATAACTATGTAAGGCATCCGCTCGGCGCCGGAGCCGTTCTTGCCCCAGACGTTTTCATGATAAGACTCCACGTCCCGCACCGACTCGGCTTCCAGAATGTCATAACGGCGATCCATTTCTTTGGCGGCCCATTTGAGAGCCAGGATGGTTTTCTTGGCTTCGGTAATGACCGGAGTCAGGAGGTGGGGGATGTTGCGGTATAAAGTTAGCTCCACTCGCTTGGGGTCAATCATAATGAACTTGAGGTCATCCGGCCCGTTGCGGTAAAGAAGCGAGGTTATCATAGAGTGAATGGTGACGGATTTACCCGAACCGGTGGTGCCGGCCACCAGGCAATGCGGCATCCTGGCCAGATTGCCGAACATAGCCTTGCCGGAAATTCCCCGGCCCAGGGCGATGGTCAGGGGCTTGGTTGCGTTTTTGAATTTATCATCCGAGAGGAGAGTGGCCAGGCCCACCAAGGATTTGGTTTTGTTGGGAATTTCAATGCCCACCAGAGATTTGCCCGGGATGGGAGCCTCAATCCGGATGGGGTGGGCAGCCAGAGCGAGAGCCAAGTCGTTCTGGAGTCCGACAATACGGGAGAGCTTCATGCCTTCGGCGGGCTTCAGAGCGTAACGAGTGATTGTGGGGCCGACGGTGACTTCATCCATCTCCACCTCTATGCCGAAGTTTTGCAGAGTCCGCTTGATGACGTTGGCATTCGCCTTGATGTCGCCGGTATTTGGCTTACCCTTGTCTTCTTCCAGGAGGGAGAGGGGTGGGGGAGTGTAAGCGGAGGCCGTTCTCTTCCTTTTTTTAATCGGCATTTCTTCCAGCTCTTCGCCTTGCTCGACGTCCGTTTCATTCGGAGTTATCGGCGACGCAATCTGCTCCGGCGTGCCCGTTTTCTCCGACTCTTCTTCTTCGGGTATTTCTGTTTCCGCTTCTTCCTCCACGGAGTCCGGATATTCTCTGTCGGCATTTTTTCTTCCCAGGCGCTTCCACAAATTTCTGAAGAAAGCGGCAATGGGCAGGCGGGCATCAAACATTATCAAAATCGTGATGATTAAAATTGCTCCCAGAAATATGGCGCTGGCATAAACGTCAAACAGCACAACCAACGGCGCGGCGGAAATTTCGCCCAGGAATCCTCCGGAATGTTTGCCGGAGATTATGTCAATAATGCCCAAGCCCGAGAGAAGGAAGAGGAGCCCGCTTATGGCGCGGGTCCAGCCGATGTTGGGAGTCTCCGAATTGACGAAAGAAGAACCGAGTAATATGAAAAGAGCCGGCAGGAGAACATAGCCGATGCCCAGGAGATAAAAAAGAATTTTGTAAACGAAAGTCCCGGCCCGTCCGGCCCAGCCGAAAGAGGCCATGAGGAGAACAAGCGCCAGGACAAAAAACACTATCGCTATTATTCCGTGTTTTGTTTCTGTTTTTAGTTTATAAGATTCTCCGTTTTGTCTTGCCGATTTTTCCTTTGCTCCGCCTTTATTGTTTTTTGCCATGTCCGTATTTTAGCATAGAAAGCTCATCGAGGCATACTTGAATTGGGAGCAGCGTCTCTTATTTTCGAGCGACAAGGCGGACCTCGCCTTTTTATTTGTCCTATACCCCCACACTTATTGGACTTGCCCCCACACCTAAAAATAGGTGTGGGGGCTTGCAATAAGTGTGCGGGTATATATAATGGACACATTATGAATGGGGAAGGCAATATAAAAGACACGAACCTTAACACCAGACTTGCCATAAAAGACACCAGTTATGTTATTTTTTCCTCTAGGGTAAATAAGCTTGCCAGCGCAGTATATATCGTAACGGACGTCCTTGAAGATACTGAACCACTATGTCATCAATTAAGGACATTGGCCATTGAAATTATATCAGACATTCATTTATCTGCCCCCACTCTCAAGGACAAGATTTCAGCAATTTTATCCCTTTTAGAAGTAGGGCGGACAGTCAGAATTATCTCGGAAATGAACGGCACTATTTTAGAAAAAGAATTCCTCAACCTCCAAGAATCCATCAATGACAAGCTGAATAATAATATCTCCGGCGCCGAAACCGACCTTTCAAAATTCCTAGCTTCCCTTTCCCCTACCCCAGGGGTAGGGGAAATTGGAAATAAGGGACATAAATATTCAAAAATTGGTGTCCAAAAAGGCGGGACTTTGCTCCAGGCTCTAAAGGACGTAGAAATGTCCGATATGTCCTCCCATGTGTCCTATGGAAAAAATAACCTAAGGGACAGCCTAGATTTGCTTAGAAAAGAAAGACGAAATGAAATAATAAGTGTCCTTAAAAGGATCAAAGATGGCGCGACCATAACGGACATAAAATCGCAGGCAATCGGTATTCTGGCTTCCGCCGGGGAGAAAACTCTCCAGCGAGAACTGGCTTTTATGGTCTCAAGCGGAGTTCTTAAAAAAACAGGCGAAAAAAGGTGGTCCCGCTACTTTATCAATAACTAGCTTCATGACCTTCCCCCTTGATTTGACTTTAAAAATATGGGAATATATAGAGGTGGTTGAAAATCCCCTTATAGCCTTGCGCGACAAGGGCGAGTTATCCACATAGTGTATAGCCATTAAATTGGACAATATACTATAATGTTATTGTGTTTGCGGAATGCGCTTTTTGGCGCGTTGCGTATTTGCACAACGTTTGTTTCCGCTTTAGATTTCGTCGAAAAAATCTTGCGTGGGAATAAGCAAACCAGGTCATTGAAAACAGAATATTATTTTGTTTTCAATGTATGTTTATCTCTGTTCACTATTTCAAGTCCGCTGCATTATTATTTATTATTAATTATTAGCGGACAAAATTTAGTGATAGGAAAAAGATTACGCTTTTAGTTTTGTCGAAACTAATTAATGGCGTAGCAAATTAAAAAAATTTATGAGTAACTTATTAAAATCAAAATTCCTTCTTGGAGTTATGGTTGTGGCAACTCTCTTCGTAGGTGTCATGGCGGTTGCGCCCGACACTACTGAAGCAGCCAGTTGCGCCACCTTTACCGTGACTCTAAGGCAAGGCGCCAGAAATTCCCAAGTTCTGTGTCTACAACAGATGCTGAACGAAAAAGGATTTACGGTAGCCAGCTCGGGAGCAGGCTCTCCGGGGATGGAAACTTCTTACTTCGGTTCTCTCACCAGGGCCGCGGTGGTAAGATTCCAAGTTGCTTCAGGCCTCGTGGCTGACGGCATCTTCGGTCCTATGTCTCGCACGGCGTTGCTTGCAACTTCGGGTGGCGTAGTCGGTTTGCCCGCAGGCTGTACTTCAACTTCCGGCTTTAGCCCCTTGACTGGAGTATCTTGCGCGAGTGGCGGGGTGGTAACTCTGCCCGCAGGTTGTACTTCAACCGCAGGCTTCAGTCCGCTGACTGGCCAGTCTTGCGCGGGTGGCGTTGTCCAGCCGCCGATTGGCGGCACACTAGGTGTGGCTCTCGCCATAGACAACCCAGCTTCCGGCACTCTTGTTGCCGGCCAAGCTACGGCTGACCTTGCTCACTTCACCTTCACAGGCAGTGGCACAGTTACCGGCGTTAAGCTGAAGAGAATCGGTGTTTCTGCTGACAGCACTCCTTCCAATGTTTACCTCTTTAACGGGGCTACTCGTTTGACGGATGCGGCTTCAGTGGCATCCAACGGCGAAGTCAATTTCAATGTTCCCGCCGGCATCTTCACGGTTAATGGTTCCACGACTATTGCGGTGAAGTCCGACATTACCTCTGGCACTTCCGGTCAGACAGTGGGAGTAATGCTTGTGTCCTACTCCACTGCCGCCGGCACGGTGGCCACTAACGGCCCTTCCGGCAATATTCATTCCATTGCCACTGCAACACTTGCAACGGTTGCTTCAGTTGCCGCAGCCTCAATTACACCAAATGGCGCAATTCTCAATCCGGCGGCAAATGTCACAGTTTGGCAATCAACCCTTACTATCTCCAATCGAGATGTTTGGATGAAGAGAGTTGCCTTTCGTCAAGTTGGTTCAGCTTCAGCTAGCGCGTTTCAAAACTTTAAACTCTATGTAAATGGAGTTCAAGTTGCGACCGCGGCTGGTCTGGATGTAAACGGCTATGTAACCTTTGACCTTAACGCGGCCCCGGTTCTTCTTGTAGCCGGTTCTCGCATAGTTCGGGTAGATGCGGATATCGTCTCTGGCGCTTCCCGCACGGTGCACTTCTCGCTTCGTCAAGCGTCTGATGTTGATTTCGTAGATACAAGTTATGGAGTAAATATTACTCCCGCAAGCACTCCCTGGGCTCCGACTTCCGCAAGTACGATTTCGGGCGCAACTGGAGGTTCGCTCACTATTGAGAAAGATGTTTCTTCACCTTCAACTAACTTGACGGTGAATGGTAGCGATGTAAATCTCGGTACCTTCAAGATGACAGCTTATGGTGAAGCGATAAAAATTGAAACTCTAACTGCTGGATTCACTTATGCGGATACCGTTGATGACAACCCGGCTGGAGCAGGTAGTACGGCTACCCTCCGCAATGGTCGTTTGTTTATCAATGGCGTGCAATATGGTTCAACTGCCACACTTCTGGCCGCTGGAACTTCATTCACGACCAACTATACCGTTTATCCCGGAACTCCGGTTCTTATAGAGATTCATGCTGATGTCTACGACAATGACGGAACTGGTGATATTAGTGCAACTGATACCCTTCTTGCGAAGATTGTTACCGGTGTCACCAACGCTACACGCGTAGATTCCTTGGGTTCATTTGCTGCTCCGGCAACAGATGTTTCTGCAAACACGCTCACAGTAGCTACGACAGCGATTACTCTTTCGAAGAATAGTACCTACGCTAACCAAAATACAACTCTTCCCGCAACCAACTTCAAGATTGGTTCATACAACCTTGCCGGCAGTTCGGTGGAGGATGTATTGTTAACAACGCTTTCGCTTGACATTGGTCAAACTCTTGTCGGCGCGGGATTCGATTATAACGATGTTACAAACTTATACGCGGTTGTAAAGAATTCCAGCGGGGTTATTGTGGCTCAGCCGACCCCTATTGCGACACCTACTGAAGAAGACAACAACTTCACTATCAACTACACGCTTGCCAAGAATACAAATGTCACTATTGAATTTTTTGCAAATCTTGCAAGTTCTGTAGGAACAGTTGACGCTACTGACGCCTTTGATACTATATTAAAGGTTTCGGGCATTTCTTCGGTAAGCGGTCAAGCAGTTAGCTCCGGTAACGGTTCAACAACCATCGCCGGTCAGTCTATTGCTTACGCGGTGGCTACGATTACTGTGTCTAAGGATGCTTCATCTCCAGTAACGGCCATCGCCTACGACAATCAAATTCTGCCTACTCTGGCAGCTAAGTTTGTTGCGGTTACGGCTGGTTACAACATCACTGACCTTACGGTTACAGTCGGCGCTAGCGCTAATACAGTTGTCCAAAACGTAATGCTTTACGATGGCGCAAATTGGATAGCGACAGCTCCTTTGAGTACTGCTACAACAGCAGTTTTCTCCGGTCTTACTTGGAACGTTCCAGCTAATACCAGTAAAGTTCTTACTGTTAAATTACAGCTTGGAACTATCGGCATAGCTGCCGGTACAACGGGTGCTACGGTTACTACATCTATTGCAAATGCTACCGACTTCACTGCTACAAATACATCAACTGGTGTGTCAGCTACTGGAGCAGGAACTGCAACAGGTAGTACTATGTACGCCTACGCTGCGATACCTACAATTGCGGAAGTTGCTCTTCCAACAACAGTTCTAGCCGCAGGGACCAAGGTTCTTGCTAAGTTTAGTGTTACCAGTAACGGTGGCGACATCGCTTGGAAGCAGGTATTGTTTGATATCTCTAAATCAGCTGACCCAACTATTGCTTCCGTAGCATTATGGGATGTGACTGGTGGTGGTAATACACAAATTACCGCTGAAGAGGTGTTCCAGTTCGAAACAGTTGCAGATGCCGCTTGTGATGCATCTGATACAGTTTGCGAACTTCTCATTTCTGTCGGTACAAACGATGACGATAATGTAGAAGAGCAAGTTAGTGGTACAAAGACTTATGAGGTTCGCGCAACTATTGGTGGAGCCTTGTCTGCTGCTGAGTCTATTAGCACCAGCATTCAATCCAACCGGGCGCACATAACTTCTAATGTCTTCACTACTGATGGTGTCAGCAATGACATTTCTGTAGACGATGCGACATTCACTTGGAGTGATGTCTCGGCTCAGAGTCATGACACTGGCACGACTGATTGGACTAATGAAAACTTAGTGAAGGTCTTGCCGACTTCAACTTGGACAATGACCTTCCCTAGTTCGTAACTTTAGTTAATAGCTTTTAGAAGCCTGCCCGTCTTGGGCGGGGTCGATCTCCTAAAACTTCAAAAAACCACCCTTCGGGGTGGTTTTTTGTTTACCCCGCCCTTACGGGCGGGGTTGTCTTTTTTGTATTGCTCGTATTATAATATCCCCATGACTCTACAACAGCGCAATCTGCTTTTTGCTGTCCTTGTGATAATTTTGCTTGCCGGCGGAATTTATTATTATAAAAAGAATCAGACGGAAGCCTTGCTTCCGGAACCCGCAGACACAACTCAAAATATTGAAAAGTGGGATACCGCTATGAATAATGCCCATAAATCTTTCGGGGCGGGAGATTACGCGCAAGCCGTGTCTTTTTTCCAAGAAGCCCTGACCTATAACAACAGGGACGAGCCGTATTCCGGCTTATCTTTTTCCTATGGCGCGCAAGGTAACTGGGTCAAGGCAAGGGAGGCCATAGATAGCGCCATAAGTCTTAATCCCTTAAATACTGAATATTGGAATTGGAAAATGACCCTGCTGGACGAGAAGACTTCTGCCTCCTGGGCGGATTTGAAAAAGGTGTATAATGAGGCTTTGCCCAAGGTGGACCCTAAAACCAAGGTGAATTTGGTGGTCTATTTTGCGGCCATGGCAGAGAAAAATGGGGAAAAGACCGAAGCCATAGCTCTTTGGGAGTATGCCATAGAGCTTTATCCGCAAAATACCCTTATTTATCAAGGCGAAATTGACCGCCTAGCGGCAAGTTGAAAGTTCATAAAGTTGTAAAGTATAAAAAGTCGAATTACTTTATAACCTTTAACATTATAACTTTATAACCTAAGCAAACATGCAAAACAAAAGAATTCAGTTAGGTGTCGTGGTTGTGCTTGTTTTAGCGGTTTTGGTGGTCGTTTTAGTCAAAAAACCCAACAATACCAATGATTATTCGGTAATTTATGTTTCTAGTGGGGAAGTATATGTGGGCAAATTGACCACTTTTCCGAGTTTTGAGTTAAAGAATGTATATATTTATAAGGTTTCTAAAGATTTAGTCGACGAAAGCAAAACCAATTTTCAGCTGATTCCGGTAAAAGATGCCCTTTGGGCGCCGGAGAGTATGCATTTTAACAGACAAAATGTTATCTTCTATGGCGCTCTTAGTCCAGATAGTGTTATTGTCAAGAAATTGGCGGAACAGGTTAATTAAATTCCAGTTCCTAGTCCCTAAAACCTAATTTACTTATCCACACCCTCTGATTGTGGTCTAATAAATACCTTTATTGTATAATTATAAATAGTTTGTCGATAAGAAGGTCGAAGTCATTTCTTTTTCGTTTCTCGGAAATGATTAAATTTATTTATCAAGTTTTCATTATTATTAGTTTAGTCGAAAAATTATAAGTTAAAAAAAATATGAAAAAAATACAAAAAATAAGTTTGGTTGGTTTCCTTGCCTTGGCTCTTATGTTGGTAGGGGCCGTTCAGGCAAATGCTACAACAACTTTTGCAGTAAATGCAATAACTGAAACAGGTGCTCTTACAATTACAACCGTGGGAGCCATTAACCTGACTGCAACGACAGACGTTGTCGTTCCGGCTAACGTTGGGGTTACCTTCGGCACAGGCGAGAAAATTGAAGGTGACAGCACCGACCTTACCGTCACATCCGGCGGAGCCATTAACCT
>Ga0209541_10009137_pt1 | contig 16120 bp, 13 predicted proteins | sample RifCSPlowO2_01_FD_184027 | JGI IMG/M metagenome (GOLD analysis project Ga0209541, IMG submission 184027) | Groundwater microbial communities from Rifle, Colorado - Rifle CSP2_plank lowO2_0.1 (SPAdes) (version 2) | ecosystem: Environmental > Aquatic > Deep subsurface > Groundwater | place...
ATGTCCGATAAAGTGAGTTTTTTCGTTTTCATCAAGGTATGATTCTATGAAATTCGATAATTTAGATGAATTACTTGGTATCACTCTCCTCCAGTCATAGTAGAATTCTTTAATTTCCATACCCGAGTCTTCTTTCAAGGCAGTAAGGAGTGGGTTATAAACATCTTCGGCAAAAGATGCCAGTTCCCAGGTATAGCCATTTTCAAATTTACACCTAAGCATTGCATCAGAATTCCAACTCGCCCCCATTCCGGGAACAAATGTTATTGTGTTAACAATTTCTGCAGACTGAAGTACGAAGTCATCAAACTGCGCATCAATATAATCTACAAGTTTTCTATCGTCAATTCCATTTTCTCTAACAGTTGCAGCAATCCCTGTATTAAAATCAGACATTGTTCCTCTGAAAGTGCCAACATGAACAAGTTCACCATCAATAAGCCCAGTTACCTTTTTAGTAGTAGGATCAAACTGGATTTGAAGCGTATAGGATCGATTTAGTTCAAGATTAAATGGGAGTGAAACACAACCGCTTTCTTTCTCCTCCTCTAAAGACGCCCCAACACACCTTAAAATATCTTTTTCCTCAAATACTAATTGAGACCTGGGCACTCCATGCAATGTTCCGACACTGTGGTCGCCGATTGTGAGTAAAATTCTATTATTCGAATCAAACTCTATAGTAATAAGGGATATGAATCCTTCATTTCCTTCTACTATTTTTACATTTGTTTGTACAATGACTAAATTGCTTAATGGGAATTCGTTGGTAGAAATCAATGACTTTCCAAACCACCCTACCCAAGTACCGTCAATTTGTGTGTCGAGAAGCGTATCCTCGCCAGCTATCTTTAATACACTCCCAGTTTCTGTAAGACTTAATTGTGATGTTGGGTTAAATGAGCCAAGTTTCTCAAGTGCGTATCCTTTTTCCACCCATTTACTATCCAAAATGTTATCGTTGAAATTATCTGAAAATAAAATAGTATCTGCTTTTACGTTTGAAGAATTAAATATCAAAGTTAAAATAGAGAATGAAGTTGTATATAAAAACTTAAGGAGCATCTTTCTCACAATATAAATAATTTGGGTCTAAAAAGCGTTTATGTCAAGATACAAATAAAAGTATTTCTTATGAAGACGTTTAGATCTGTACTAAGCATAGTCGTATATAAAATTTCCCGTTTTACGAAAAAAAATTTACTGTCTGATTTTTTCTTACTCATGAGGTTTCTTTTTTCTTGGAATTTTGCTAAAGACAGGAAAATTAGATATATAAATAAATTTGAACTAAGGATTTATTCTCAGAACGGAGAAGATGGAATCTTGCAAACGATTTTTTATAAGATTGGGACAAAAAACAGATACTTTGTAGAATTTGGTGTAGGTGATGGTAATGAATGTAATACCCGTTTTTTGAAAGAAGCACATAACTGGAAGGGTCTTTGGATGGATGCAAAATATAAATCAAATGATATTAAAAAGGAACTAGTCACAAAAGAAAATGTTGAGAAGCTTTTTAAAAAATATAAAGTTCCGAAAAATTTCGATTTATTATCAATTGATATTGACGGAAACGATTACTGGGTTTGGGAAGCGATTAAATATTATAAACCCAGAGTTGTCGTGATTGAATACAATTCTGTATATCCTCCTCCAATAAAAGTTGCTGTAAAATATGATGCTAATTTTGAAAGAGAAGCTGATAATTATTTCGGAGCTAGCTTAAGTGCTTTGGAGGCTTTGGGAAGAGAAAAAGGCTATACTCTAATCGCTTGCGATAGCAATGGAATAAATGCATTTTTTGTAAGAAGCAATCTTGTAAAAGACCGATTTCTTATTGATACGATTGTAAATATTTATAAGCCGCCTAAGTTTGGTCTAAAATTAGACGGAAAGTATGTAGGTTATAAGAAAAGTAAAAGGGAAATGATTTCGATATGATCGAAAATATTTATCATGGGTTATCTTAGGCAAACAGTAAAAGGTTTGGGATGGATCGGGGGTTTGCGTGGGCTAACAAGATTTGTAACTTTTATAAAGCTTGCAATTCTCGCACGTATTTTAACCCCTTTTGATTTTGGTTTATTTGGAATCGCCGCACTTGTTTTGGCATTTCTTGAAATCATTTCGGAAACAGGAATTAATATCTTTTTATTACAGCGCAAAGAAGGTTGGAAAGATTTCCTCGATTCGGCGTGGGTAATATCAATAACTCGTGGTATTTTAGTTTCGCTTACAATTTTTTTATTAGCACCCTTTATTTCAAACTTCTTTGATAATCCTGATGTAATTTCCCTACTGTATATAACATGTTTTATTCCTTTAGTCCGAGGCTTTATTAATCCTGCGAATATTATTTTTCAGAAAGAATTAAATTTTAGTAAAGAATTTTTATATAGATTAGCTCTGATGGTTACAGAATTTTCGGTATCTGTATATTTGGCAATTGTATTAAAAAGTCCACTTGGTTTGATATTGGCGATACTTGCCTCGGCCGTTGTAGAAGTTTTTATATCATTCTTAATTTCACCCAGACCGAAGTTTAAGTTTGATTGGAATAAATCAAAAAGTATTCTTTATCAGGGCAGGTGGGTTACGGGTTTCGGTATTTTTAATTACCTTTTTACTCAAGGCGACGATATAGCTGTCGGAAGAATTCTTGGCGAATCTCCATTGGGAATTTATCAGAATGCATATAAGCTTGCCACCTTACCCACAACTGAATTAACAGATGTTATTTATAGAGTTACTTTCCCTATATATTCCAAAATGTCTGAGGAAAAGCAAAGACTTAAGGAAGCAATTAAAAAACAAGTACTTTTTACTTCAATTTTTATGTTTGCGATAGGTTGTGTTTTATTTATTTACTCAAGAGAAATAGTTCTAATTGTTTTAGGTTCTCAATGGATTGAAGCAGCTGGTGTTGTTAAAGTCTTAGCTTTCTTGGGTGCTGTTCGAGGAATTTCTTTTTCTTTCAATTCTTTATTTTTAGCTTTAGAAAAACAGAAATATGTAACTTATATAACTTTTACTAGTCTTTTTGCGATGGTTATTGTTCTTTTTCCTATGATTAAAACTTACGGTATTGTAGGTGCTGCGGCATCCGAAATGATTGCCTCGATAGTGAGTTTACCCGTTGCCTTCTACTTAATGAGAAAAACCTTCAAGGATCTATGAAAAAACTCAACTTAGGTTGTGGCGGCGATTATAAGAAAGGCTGGACTAATGTTGATATTGATAAAAATGTTAGAGCAGATATTTATTCGGACTTAAGTGAGAATTTTCCATTTAAAAATAACGTGTTCGATTATATATTGGCTCAGGATTTGCTTGAACATCTGACGAAAGAAAAAGCACGTGTTTTTTTAGAAGAATGTTACAGAGTACTTAAAGACGACGGATTATTAGAATTAAGAACGCACAATGTGTTCCAAATCTTCGAACAATTTAAAGACTACCCTTCTGACGTGATGGATTTTATTTATGGAATTACTGAAGTTAATGGGGAATATGGAGTACATAGATATGGATATTCTAAAGAAATGTTACAAAACACGCTAGCAAGGGCGGGATTCAAAACCTTGAAACTAGCAAATGAAACAACTAATTTTGTTGTAACGGCTAAAAAAGCTTTAAAAGAAGTTGGTAGAGTAAATTTATTTCTAAGTGGAATCGATTCTGGGGGATTTGGTGGTGCAGAAACATTTTTAGAAAATTTAGCCCGCAGTCTTAAAAAAAGTAGCATCAATACAACTTTTTTAGTCACAAAAGGCAGAGAGTTAGATAAGTACGTAAGCGGGAAAAAATACAAAGTAATAAGTTTTCCGTTTAGAATGGATATTGTTGGGGACTGGAAAGGTTTTATAAAATTCCTTTTACTATTTATTCCTTTCTGCGTAATATCGCTTCAAAAAATATCTACGATTCGGAAATTTGATAATCCCGTACTTTTAATAACAGGCATATCAGATAAAGTAGTATTTACTCCTATCGCAAAATTATTTTCTATTCCTGTTGTCTGGCTCGAATTCGGTCCGCTAGAGGACCTATTTAAGAAGAACTTTTATATACCTAAAGTTTTGTATAGACTAGTAAAAGAGTTACCCGACCTAGTTATTGTCCCTTCTACTAATACGAAATCTAAGATAATACCGCAGGTGAGAATAGCTGAATCGAAAATAATAATTATTCCCGTTGGTATAACACTTTTGGATCGAAATCTTGTTAAAAAAATACAACGAGATGGTTTTGAATTAAGAAAATCATTAGGTTTAGATAAGAAATTTGTTGTTGGAATGATATCCAGAGTCGAGAAAGAGAAAGGGCAAGACACCCTAATTAAAGCAGTGAAGGTATTGGCTGATAAAATTAAAAACATTCACGCAGTTATTATTGGAGCAGGAGAAATTGAATATCTTAAGGAATTAACAGATAGGCTCGGTTTACAAAATAAAGTGACGATAATTGGATTTGTAAAAGATGAAATCAAAAAATTTGAATATCTTTCCACTTTTGATGTTGCCGTATTTCCTACTCGCTGGAAACTGGAAGGTTTTGGTATAGTTTCACTCGAAGCACTTATGATGGGAGTTCCTCTAATAGCTAGTAACTTCGGACCCGTTCCAGAAGTGGTGGGCGATTCTGCACTACTTATAGAACCGAATCATAAGGATTTAGCAAAAGGAATAGAATTTTTTTTTAAAGATCGAAAAGTGTCTGAAAAATATGCAGAAAAAGGTTTAAATAGAGTGAGAAGATTTGATATAGATAAAGTTGCAAGTATATATAGCGAGACTATAAAAGACATAATTCGACAAAGGGTAAATAGTAATGTCTTATAAAAATTTACTTCAAAGAAAATACTTTTTTGCGGTTGTATTAATTTTAATATTTGCTTCGTTTTTGCGTTTCTATAAGTTAAATAGCTTAATGGCTTTTATTGGAGATTATGGGTGGTACTATCTTTCCGCAAGGGATTTCTTACTAACAGGTGAACTACCTCTTGTTGGAATTCCTTCAAGCGTGCCGATTTTAAGACAAGGGGCAATATTTACATGGCTTCTTGCAGGGAGCTTAAAGATCTTCAATTTTCATCCCGTATCCGGGGCTTATTTAACTGTACTCTTAGGAGTTTTAGCAGTATTTCTTGTATATAAAGTTTTTTCTGTGTGGTACGGAAAAAGGGTGGGTGTTGTAGCATCACTTTTGGCCGCAGTCTCGCCATTTATTGTTATGCAAGACAGAGGTCCATTCGTAGTTGGTCCTATGTTTTTTCTTACCCTTCTTGTTGCCTGGTCTTACACAAAATTACGAAACGGCAACTTAGTAAATTATTTAGTATTAGGTTTTTTACTAGCGATTATTTATCAATTTGAACTGGCCTCATTTATTCTATTCCCAATTTTATTTATTACTTCTATCTGGGAAGGCATTGAACTCAAGTGGAAGAACGTCTTAATTTTTATTTTTGGGTTAATTGTAGGCCTATTACCTTTCATTGTCCGGGACTTGCAGCAAGGAGTATACCTTCAGACACTTGGCTTTTTGGGATGGGTGGTTACAAAAGGGATAGAGGGACTTCTTGGAATTTTTTCAGGAGATAGAAATATTTTTCTATTTAATCCAGTAATTGAATTTTTAAAAAGTTTCATTTTTCCGAAATCACTAAGTTACGCAGCATTTTTGTTTTTGCTATCTGTTTTTTATTATTTGAAAAAACTAAAAAAGGAATCAAATAAGTTAAAATTTCCTGACAAGTTAATAACTGTCTGGTTTCTTGTTGATATTGGCGGTTTTTTTATAAGAGGAATTTTTTCAGGAGCTTATATGCCGCTTTTGTATATTCCGCTTTTAGTCCTTTTTTCACTAACATTTAATAAATTTATTTCAGATTGGGGAAGAGTAGGATGGTTAATTCTTATTATGACAGCATTTGTAAATATAGCCTTCCTCTTTAAAACTAACTTTTCTTCTTCTAATGACCGCTTTATTACACTTAGACAAAGATTGGAAATTGTTGATTTGCTTCATTCTCAGGTTGGGAATAAAGAATTTTCTTTAGTGTACAGAGGACCTTCCTACCAATTCGCCTCGGGAGATAACCATTGGAGGTATTTGTTATGGTGGAAAAACAACGAACCGATAAAAAATGCAAATACAAATATTGGAATATTTGAATATCCATATGCTCCTTTGGCAAGATACGAAATTATTGGCGACTATGGATATGTTAAGATAGGTGTGAAATATGAGTAGTGCAGTTGTACTTACAAAAAATGAAGAAGAAAATATTGAAAAGTGTATTAAATCACTTTCTTTTTGCGAAGAAATTATTGTAATTGATGATAATTCAATAGATAAAACTAGGGATTTGGCTAATAAACTTGGCGCAAAAGTGTATGAGAGGGATATGGACAAAGATTATTCTGCGCAAAGTAATTTTGGAATGGAGAGGGCGAGTGGGAAATGGGTACTATTTATTGATGCCGACGAATTTGTTTCCGAGAAATTGAGTAAAGAAATAATAGAAGTGGTTTCAGAGGAAAGGGGGTTGTCAGGATACTTCATTAAGCGAGTAGACACGATTTGGGGAAAAGAACTTAACTTTGGCGAATCCGGAAATAGTAAGGTATTAAGACTTGTGAAAAAAGGATCGGGAAAATGGGAAAGACGGGTTCATCCCAATTTTAATATTCGTGGAAAAACTTCAACTCTGAGTAACTTACTTTATCATTATCCCCATCAAAGTGTTTCCAGGTTTATCGAAAGTGTAAACAGATGGTCTACCTGGCATGCAATAGCTAATAAAGAGGAGGGTAAGGAGTCCTCAATCTTTAAAATAATATTTATGCCTATTGGGCATTTTGTGAAAAACTTTATTTTCCGACTAGGTTTTTTTGATGGGATTGTTGGTTTTGTATTTGCCGTAATAATGAGTTTTCACTCTTTTCTTGCTTGGGGAAAATTATGGATGCTACAAAAAGGCTATTCGAAAGTCTAAGTTTCTTTCTTTTGGCAATATATTTTATTTTATTTCCCTTTGGCCAACTTTTAAGAATACCTATCATCTTTCTGGGCAGAAATCTCACTTTACACCCAATTGATATTATTGCTAATCTATCAATTCCAGCAGTAATCTTTGCTCGATACAAATTTCCCAAATTTACACGATTTGTTGGAGCATTTTTTATTATCAGTCTATTTTCAACAATGCTTTCCTTTTTTTATTTTGATTCAGTCTCTGTTATTATCGGTAGCTTTTATCTGTTTCGTCTTTTTTCCTACTTTATATTTTTTGTACTCGTTTACAATTTAATAAAGAAGGGGAAACTAAAAAAAGATAAAGTTCTTGATATTTTAGTCTTCACAGCCCTCGCAACTGCAATTTTTGGGTGGATTCAATATTTTTTTGTTTTTGATATAAGAAGCCTGCAATATATTGGTTGGGATGACCATCTTGGAAGGATTGTAGGAACTTTTTTTGACCCCGGATTTATAGGTATAATCTTACTTTTAGGTTTTATTGTAACGAGCGTTAGGTTCCTGGAAAATAAAACGTTACAGTATTTTTTGGGAAGTTTAATATTTATGGCAACAATCGCATTTACCTATTCTCGAGCTACTTATATTGCATTTTTTGTAGTTTTAGTTTTCATAGCATTACGAAAAAAGATTATAAAATATTTCGTAATTCTCGCCAGCATTTTCTTAGTTCTTTTAATTCTTGTACCAAGGATTGCAAGTGAAGGTACGAGGTTGGAGCGAACTGCAAGCATATTTGCTCGGGTGGAAAATTATCAACAAACTTTAGAAATTATAAAAAGAAACCCGCTATTTGGTGTAGGCTTTAATAATCTATGCCCTGCTAGAATAAGTCTTTTTAAAGGGGATGTAGAATCTCATGCGTGTAGCGGAAGCGATTCAAGTGTTCTTTTAATTTTTTCAACAACAGGAATAATTGGTTTGATTGTTTTTTTGTATGTGGTTTATAAAATCTACCTAAATCTCGAAAAAGGAACTTATGGTTTGATATTTATGTCTTCCTCGGTAGCAATCTTTAGTCATAGCATTTTTGTACAAAGTCTTTTCTATCCATGGGTAATGGGGTGGATGGGGATTCTTCTAGCGGTTTGTCTCAAAAAACTAAGGAGTAAATCGAACTTTTAAAGTGTTTTCTGTTACATTGCCAGAGGAATCCTCTGCTTTTATTTTGAATTCGTTGTCCCCTTCGGAAAGGGAAGTAGCAAATGCAAATGACCCGTCAGGTTCGACTACTACAAATCTGTTGTTAATTTGAACTTGAGCACCTTCATCGGTAAGTCCTTCAAATACTATCTGTCTCTGATTTGAACCATAGAATTCGTTCCCATCCTTTGGCTTTGATACTTCTAATTTTGGTGGTTCTTTGTCTAAAATAATTGTGAAGTCTTCAGAATACTGACTTGCGTTGCCGGAATTGTCAGTTGCCTTGGCCGAAACAGTATTTATTTCATTGGAAAGAGTAAGATTTAGTGAAAATTCGCCTTCTGAGTTTGCTAGTATATCCTCTCCCTCATCGTTAAGTAAGATTGTAACAGTTGCCCCAGGTTCAGTAGTTCCACGGATTTCGACCTTTTCATCATTTGTCGCTTTTGGTAGAAGATTAAGTCTTGGCGGAGGGGGTGGAGTTGTATCAGATGATTCGACAGCTTCAGAGGTTTGTCTTAGTTCAGTGAGGAATGCAGAAAACTTGGCAATCCCTGGAAGCCCGTACGTTATTAAGAGTAGGACTGTCCCAATGGTTAAGACAACAAATATTAAAGCCCATCTTTTATTTCTAACCTCCTCAGTTTTAAGCCTTCTTGAATACATAACCTACTCCTACTATATAAGCTAATTTATCTGAGCCGATGAGAGGACTTGACAATTCGCATACTTGCGAATTGGTTATTCTCCTCTAACCTCTCCCTTACCTGCCCGGAACGTCTGACGTTCCCCGCAATGCTTTGAGCCAGGAGTGGGATTCGAACCCACGACCTAAGCTTTACGAAAGCCTTGCTCTACCAGCTGAGCTATCCTGGCACATTTGTGCGAGGACAAGGTTCTGACATTTGTCAGGTTCTTATCCTGGCATATTACTGCAATGACAAGGTTCTGACATTTGTCAGGTTCTTATCCTGGCATAGCTTAAGCAGGCGGGCGAAGGGATTGCTCTACCTGCCCGCAAATGCTACGCATTAAGCGTTGCAGGCGGGCCATTGAGCTACACCGGCTCGTCGAAACGCAAATCGCTTAGCGAATTTGCTTTCTGGTGAAAGACAAATTCAAATCGCTCATTGGTTTCTCCTCTCAAAATCCTTCGGATTTTGGAAAGCTCAGTAGAATTATATCACTCAAAGAACCATGAGGCTAATATCCGGTGAATTTTTCGGATCTTACTCTGTCAGAAGTAATTTTGAGCGATCCGAGAACTTTTTCCGTAGCTTCTACCATTGCCGGTGGACCACAGACCCAGTAGGTTGGAGGTGAGAGGTGTGAAGCGAGACGTGAGATGATGTCTCCATCGATTCGTCCAGTTAGTCCAGTCCATTTTTCTTTAGAATCTTCAGGACGCGATATCGTAAAGGCTATCTTGATATTTTCGTACGTCTTATCCCAAGACTCTAGTTCTTCTCTAAATGTGATTTCTTCAGGCGTTGAGTTGGCATAAATTAGGTGGATTTTAGTTTCAGAAAGTTTTTTGTCGATATTATATTTTATGAAAGATCTAAAAGGAGTGATTCCGATACCTCCGGCAAGTAGGATATGATTGCCTTCTTCGTTTTCGTCCAAAATATAAGTGCCATTTGGTCCCTCTCCTTCAATGAAAGTTCCAATTGCCATTTCGTTTAGTGTGTTTTTATAACCTGAATCTTTTCTAATCCTTGTTGTTAATCTTAAAGTTGATCCTTCAGTTGGTGAAGCCGATATCGTAAAGTGTCGCGTTGGTCCTCTTGAATCGGGGTATTTAAGTTCGGGAAGTGTAAAGTAAAAATATTGCCCTGGTAACCACATAACTTTCTTTTCCGGCTCAAAGAAAAACGTGGCTGTATCTTTTGCCTCTTTTTGCTTTTTAATAAATTTCAATTTCATAAAATATAGCGTCTGGAAGTTCTAAGAAGGAACGAACCAGTTATAGCATCGACTCACTCGGATTGTAGTACGCAGTCGGTTTTAACTTTATAAAACGAGAATTCTTCGCCATACTGCGATTGTTCCTTAAAAAATAAGTTGCTTGTTACTGAGGCTATTTCGCTACAGCTCGTTTCAACAATCATCGGTTTATAGAAAACAAAAAATGAAAATCCTAGTAAAGATGCCAATGATACGAATATAAAAAGATAAAAACCGCTTCTGTTTTCCGGCTCATACATTGACTGCATATAAATAAAGTATAGATTACTCAGTAGAGGAATTTCAAGAAGGAACGGGATAAGCGAAGCTTGCGTATTCGTCGAAAGCGAATCTTGACCCTCTCCGCGCTTCGCTTGAGCGGGTGAGGGGATTAGGGACGTACTCCAAAACTTATTTAATCGCTTTTTATAAAAACCATTTTGCGATTAGAGTAAATTGCTCTAAATCCTGTTCTCCTGCAAAGATGTATTAAACTCCATGAATAATCAAAAATATCACCTTAGCTACAAATGCTATTTGATTAAAATCTCTTTTGCTCTATCTAGATTAGGAAGATTAATTCTAGTTCTTCGTCTTTCAAGTATATGTAGTGTTCGTAGATTCCTATCAGACGCTACACTATGTTCGTTTAGTATTTGTTGCATTGCCTCATTATATCGTTTTGCTTTTTTTGGATTATCCCCAGCTGCATTTTCTCCATAATGTAAATAGTTTTCTCTCAGAAGATCATTCATAAGGTTCCACATCTCTTCCCCACTGGTTTCCAGCCCAGTTAGCTTATCTATTAAATCAACTTTTAATTCGTTAATAAAGTTACTATTTCCAAAACTATGTGAGAGTAAACTATTAAGAACCAAATAGAGATAAAAGCGACTATTTCGATTTCCATTCCGCTCACTAGGGGATTGTGCTGCAATATTATCTAGACCTGCTAGAAATTCTTCTTTGGTAACCGTACCATAGTTAGATATTGTTTGATGATTTCTCACTAACTCGCTACCCACAGCATATGCCCTATCACTCGTTACTGTTGCTAATAATAATGGCAGACTTACCAATTTAGCGGGCCTATTTCCCATAAAAACGACAAATGTATCAATATCTGAGTATCCAATTGCATCATAAGGAAAAGGTTCACCAGTAGTAGTTATCTCATCCGTGGCTAGACCTACTGCACCAGATCCAAATACAAAAACACCCCACTGATCTGTACGCATTAGTTCATTTAATCTTGGTGTACTTTCAACAACTCTTCTTTCAAGTTCATAAAGCTTTTCTCTCGAGTATTGTGTGAATAATCGTCTATCAAAGATTTTCTTAGGATTTAAATCAATTCCGTCTTCCATATAGTCACTATATCACAGACTTACTATAGAGAATAATCATATAAATGTAGTTTCTACATAGACTACCAGAGACAATTTATTAATTTGTTTATCTTATTCTAACAACCTAATTTCCTTTGGAGCGGGATAGGGGAGTTGAAGGCCGTCGAACGTCCCAGGCCCCTTCCGACATTGAGCGGGCGATGGGATTTGAACCCACGATCTCTTCCTTGCCTGCCCGCTAAATGCTGAGCTCCTGACGTGATCTTAGCCAGACTGCCGGAGTTTATCCAAGAATTTAGATCCTCGCCTATTTTACCAGATTTTTTGTATGAATTGGAGCCAGAATTAGCCTCGAAAACTCCAGAGACAAAAAAGTAAGTCATTTTTACTAATCTATCCACCTTTTCAAGGAATGATTTTACGCAGGGTTTTTATGTACAATAAAGTACAATAGTAGTTTTTAACTAAGATGTATACTGTAAACAGCAAAATGAAAACTATATGAGTCAAGAAATAGCGCAAGTAACTAAAATAGCTATCTTTCGAAATAGGAAAATAAGGAAAACTACTCATAAAAATGAATGGTGGTTTGTGATTGTTGATGTCGTGGCTGCCCTAACTGATTCGGTTCAACCAGATGGATATATTAAAGATATGCGAAGACGCGATCCAGAATTATCCAAAGGGTGGGGGCAAATTGCCACCCCCCTTTCAGTTCAAACATCCGGTGGTGTGCAGAAATTAAATTGTGCTAACACAGAAGGTATTTTTAGGATTATTCAGTCAATTCCATCCGCAAAAGCAGAGCCTTTTAAAAGATGGTTAGCCAGGGTTGGATATGAAAGAGTGCAGGAGATAGAAGATCCGGAGTTAGCCCAAAAACGAGCTAGAGCACTCTATAAAGCCAAAGGCTATCCGCAGGATTGGATTGAAAGACGGATGCGTTCTATTGTCATTAGGGAAGAATTGACGGATGAATGGCAAAAACACGGAGTAGAACTTGTAAAAGAGTATGAAATACTAACTGCGGAAATATCCAGAGCTACGTTTGGTGTTACCCCATCGGAACATAAGAAAATAAAAGGACTCAAACGCCAAAATCTGCGTGACCATATGAGCGATTTGGAACTTTTATTTTCTCAACTAGGTGAGGCAGCAACCACAGAAATTACCAAAACAGAACACCCCAAAGGATTTGAGAAAAATAAACAAGTCTCAAGGCGTGGAGGTAAAATCGCCGGAGATGCCAGATCTAACCTTGAAAAAGAAACCGACAGAAAAGTAATTACCTCGCAAAATTATTTGCCTAAGAAACAAGGTAAAAAACTTCTAAAATGAACAAGTTCTTGCTCCGCAATAAAGCGATCCCTGTGGCCAAGATGAATCACCAAATAAGTTTACCCTGAGCGCAGTCGAAAGGCTCCCTAACAGTAAGCAAAGCTTAGTTCCCGTTTCATTCGGAGGGGGATAAATAAATTTTCGACTATTGTCTCAAACGAGTTTGTCCAACTTTCCACTCTGTTTTGAGCGGGAGACGCACTTCTATTTAAACCAGTCCTCGCACATTTTGGCCGATTGATGTGGACGTATTAACCTAGACAAAACTGCTGTAATATACACCTTATGGTAGATGAAATATCTATTTCGCCCGAGGTAATGTTAACTCCTGAACATCGACTCGGTGGAGCGATTCTTGTACATGGATTTGTAGGTAATACCGATAAAAGTGAGATCCATACCTTGGCTCAAATAATCACCAGAGGCGCTATCATTTCTCCATCAAAAAGATCATTAACTCCTAAAGAAGAAGCCAGAACTTTATTTGATAGGAAACGTATTGCCTTTCACACCTGGAAACCAGAAAGATTAAATTCTATAAAGTATGTAGGTCAGGCTGTTTGGGCAGCTCCGGTTACTGCGCTGGAAGGCACAATTGTGGGCGACGATATGGCAATGGAAGAAGGTGACATATTTGCTTATAACCCAGCTGGTGTAGATATACCCTTACAAAGAGGGTTGCTTTTTGTTTCTGATGATATGTTGGATAATAGCGGCGTTCAAGCTGCGATTTCCGAAAGAGCGAACAAGGAAGGAAAGGCTCCTGAAGAATGGGTAGTAAAAAATGTGGTGATAGTTCCAAAAGAGGCTTTCAAGCAACCTGACGAGCTGTTAAAAATTATTTCTCGTAGAATTAGGCCATCAGATACAGTAACCGCGGATTTTGTTACAAGAGCAGAATTTGACGAAAATTTAAAAATCTATTTTCTAGAAGAAGGCTTTGCCCAAAAACATACCACTGCAGACGTAAAGGATTTAGGAAATGGAGTTAAAGTAGATGGTGAGTATATATCCCCTGAAATGGTAAAAAAATGGGATGAAGATACTTCTCACTATAATGATTGGTTTGACAAAATAAGTTTAGAAATGGAGTTTAATTTATTACCGTTCGAAGAATTAAGACCACCCGAGGATGGGGATAAGTTTGAGGGCTTCTGGAAATTAAGAAAGAGAGTGGAAAAATACCTTCCTGGTTCTGATATGGCTCATGATTTGGACAAGATGGATCAAAAAAGGGCAGAAACCATGGCACGTTATGAAAAAATTCTTTTTGAAAGATACCCAAATGCACCGGAATTTGACGTCGAGCCTGAAAGTCCGGGTATTTTGGTATGGCGAAAAAAGGGAACAAGGGAAATAAGATTGCATAAGCCTTTATAAACTTGTCCCCCTATTCCCGTCTTCTCTTAATGAAACCGAGGCTAGATGATTTACAAACCTTAGTTAAAATGAATCAAGAAGTAAGCCCTATATATCAAGCTATTTATAACTTTGATAAGGCTGCTATCCCGTTTGGAGCGGCCAGCGGGAATCGAACCCGCATCCCCACCTTGGGAAGGTGGTGTTGGGCCATTCAACTATGGCCGCGAATTTGCATATAGTTTTTTAATCTTCTCTTCAAATATCCTCTCCCAAATCCTGTTTTAAGTTGCAATTCTCTTTTTCTCGCGTCGGTTTTATTCAAACAAGCTTCATAATATATTAGAATTATTTTATCAAATTTCTTGGTTGTTTTGACACTTTTAGACTTGTGTTTATTTAACCTTACTCTTAGGTTATATGTATTGCTTACGTAGAATTTTTGAGAATTATCTCTAATGTTTTTACAAAGTAAAACGTAAGTGTAAAACATCTTTATACTTGGTCCGCCAAAAGTACAACATTTAGGCGGATCCGTCAAAATGCTTTAGCTTTTGTCGGAGAAGGAAGCATTCTACCACTGAACTACGCCCGCATAAGAAAAGCAAGAGCACCTTCAGCTTTGATTATATCATTTTACCTGGGTAGAGTTAGTGTATTTCCAGAGTGGATTATATTAGGATTAATGAGTTTGTTCTCTTCTGAAATATCAGACCAGCGGAAACCATCTCCGTAAGCACGAACTGAAATACTCCACAATGAATCCCCCTGTTGAACAGTATACGTTGAACCCGATATAGCTTGAGAATCATTTTGAGTGTCTCCTGCTAAAGTAACAATTTTCGAACTTACTTCAGGAATTCTTAATGTTTGGTCTACTTCAATAATATTAGGATTTTCGAGATTATTTTCGCGAGCAATGTCTACCCAATTGTATCCTGACTCATAATACGTCTCTGCTATTTTCCAAAGATTATCATTCTCAACAACTTTATATGTCCTTCCCAATATAGGAGCAGTATATGCCGCAGTTGGCTCAGGTACTTGTGTTGGCGTGAGTATTGATGTTGGGATTTGAATAGGTCGTGATGAGGTAGGGGATACTGTAACTAAAGCTTCTGCAAGTCTGGGTTCCACATCGGGAATAGTTAGTGATTGTCCAACTTCGATTTCATTCGGATCTGTTAGATTATTTGCATCGGCTATATCCTGCCAGTTGTATCCTGTTTTGTAGTACCGTTCGGATATTTTCCAGAGGTCTTCTCCCTCCTCTATAGTATGTGTTGTTGGTAGACCAGTTTCGTTCTCGATATCAAGAGATGGAACGATCTCACCCTCTCCACGTCTAGCTGAAAAGTAATTTACTAAAAGAACTCCTACAATAACTATGACAACTGCCCCCAGTACCATACTTATAGTAGACTCGTGTAATTTAATGTTCTTGAGTGTTGTTTTAAGATCCAAATTATTCACCCCCTGTAATAGTATTCTTCGAGGCAGAAAGAAGAAGGCTGATTTCAGTCGAATTTAAACTATGAGCTTTATTTTGTCAAGCCCTGAAGTAGAACATCTATATTTTTATGATAATATCCTCATGACTTTTGGGGGTTTTTGAAAGAACTTCACATCCATTTTTTGTAACAACAACATAATCTTCTACACGTATTCCTCCCCAACCCGGATAGTAAAGTCCTGGTTCAACTGTTATAAGCATTCCCTCCTTCAGAAGATCAGTTTTTCCCTTGCGAAGATATGGTGTTTCGTGAACTTCCAAGCCAATACCATGTCCCAGACCGTGAATGAAATATTTCGATTGTATGCCAAACACTTCCACAGTTTTTTTGTAAGGCTCCTCTTCCTTTATTCCAGGCTTTATAGTTTTAAGTGCAGCCTCTTGCGCTTTTGATATTAAATTGTATGTTTTCACGAACTTTTCACTG
>Ga0209541_10009138_pt1 | contig 16119 bp, 21 predicted proteins | sample RifCSPlowO2_01_FD_184027 | JGI IMG/M metagenome (GOLD analysis project Ga0209541, IMG submission 184027) | Groundwater microbial communities from Rifle, Colorado - Rifle CSP2_plank lowO2_0.1 (SPAdes) (version 2) | ecosystem: Environmental > Aquatic > Deep subsurface > Groundwater | place...
GTCGTCCTGCTCCACGATTGTATCCAAAAGTTTGTGCCGATACTCCAGCGCTTCTTTTTTGAAATTTTCGGGCACGTCTTTCTCAATTATTTTTTCTCCTTTTTCGCCTTCAAAGAAATAAGCCTTCATTCGCAGAAGATCTATCACTCCTTCAAAATTGCTCTCCGCGCCCATCGGAATCTGGATTGGAATCGCGTGCGGATTCAGCCGCTCGTTGATTGATTTTACGTCCTCAACGAAATTGGCGCCCATGCGATCCATCTTGTTAACGAAACAAAGGCGGGGCACGCCGTACTCATCGGCGTAACGCCAGTTGGTTTCCGATTGCGGCTCAACTCCGCTCACGCCGTCAAAAACCACTACGGCTCCGTCCAAAACACGCAAAGAGCGCTTTACCTCAACGGTAAAATCTATGTGTCCGGGGGTGTCAATCAAATTAAAACGGTGTTCGTACGCTTTGTCGCCGTGCCGATAGGTTGGGATCCAAAAAGCGGTAGTGGCGGCCGAAGTGATGGTGATGCCACGCTCGCGCTCCTGTTCCATCCAGTCCATTACCGTGTCTCCGGTATGCACTTCGCCGATTTTGTGGGAAACGCCGGTATAAAAAAGCACCCGTTCGGAAACGGTCGTCTTGCCCGCGTCAATGTGGGCGATAATTCCAAAGTCTCTGACTTTTTCTACTGGATAAAGGCGCGGCATACGAATGGCTTACCAGGTGAAGTGCGCGAAGGCACGGTTGGCTTCGGCCATTCGGTGCGTGTCCTGTTTCTTTTTGATGGCGAGACCCTCGTTTTTCGCGGCGGCCAAAATTTCCTCGGCAAGTTTTGAAGCCATCGGCTTCCCTTTCTTGCCGCGAGCGGCCTGAATAATCCATCGGCTGGCCAAAACAAACTTGCGATCCAAACGGACTTCGCGCGGCACCTGATAGTTGGCGCCGCCGACACGCTTGGAAACCACCTCCACCGCCGGAGCGGCATTTTCCAGGGCTTGCTCCAAAACTTTAACCGGCTCTGTTTTTGCCTCTTTTTGGATAATGTCAAAAGTGTCATACATAATTCTCTCGGCAGTGGATTTTTTGCCATCTTGCATCAAATAATTAATAAAACGGCCCACGGCAACGTTCCCGTATTTCAAATCCGGCTTTCTTTCTTTTTTATAATTACCCTTCCTTCTCATATATTATTTTGCTTCTTCTTTTGGCCTTTTGGCTCCGTACTTGGACCGTTGCTGTTTTCTCGCTTCAACTCCGCCGGTATCCAAAACGCCGCGGATAATGTGGTAACGCACGCCCGGCAGATCCTTGACGCGGCCGCCGCGCACCAAAACAATGGAGTGTTCCTGCAAATTGTGGCCCTCGCCGGGAATGTAGGCGGTAATTTCCATTCCGTTGGTCAATCGCACGCGGGCAACTTTACGCAGAGCGGAGTTTGGCTTCTTTGGGGTAGTTGTAAAAACCTTCAAACACACACCGCGTTTGAAAGGCGCCGCCACGTTAAGCGGTTTATTTTGCAAATAATTGAAATAGCGGCCCATTGCCGGAGCTTTGGGTTTATAAATTGTCTTTTTTCTTCCGCTTCTTAACAGCTGACGAATAGTCGGCATGAGAGAAATACTAGCAAAATAAAACGATTAAAGTCAAACGGTTTGCTAAAACGCTCCGGCGGGGCCGGTGATCAATACGTACAAAGTCGTGATGATTGGCACGATGAATTGGAAGCCGAAAAATATAAACGCGACTAAAAGCCAAAAACCGTAACGCACCAGAAAATCGCGCACCGCGCGCCAGCGTTCCGGCAGGAGCGCAAATAAAATATTAGACCCGTCCAGCGGCGGCAAAGGAACAAGATTGAAAACTGCCAGAAGAATGTTGATGAAAATTATCAAGCTGAATAAAATGGCCAGATTGGCGATGAGCGGCACCGCCGCAAACGGAAAAATCAAACGCAAAATTATTCCAAAAATTATCGCTATTAAAAGATTGCTGGCCGGTCCGGTGGCCGCAATAATGCCGGCGCCAAGTTTGGGATTTTTTAAGTTAAATGGATTGTAAGGCACCGGCTTCGCCCAGCCCAGAATAAAACCGCCGCCGGAGAGGACGTATAAGGAAACAGGCAGAATGAAAGAACCGAAGGCATCCAAGTGCTTTAGCGGATTCAAAGTGAGACGACCGGCGCGCTTAGCGGTTTCATCGCCCAAACGCAGCGCCGCCAGGCCATGGGAAACTTCATGCAAGATGACGGAGAAAAGCAAAACCGCCAGCTGAAAAACTAAAATGAAGAAGTCGTTCATATAACCATTATATCAGATGTGGTCCCAACGGGAGTCGAACCCGTGTTTCATGGATGAGAACCATGTGTCCTGCCACTAGACGATGGGACCTTTGATTTCTTCTACTATTTTTTCCAGCCCCATTGCTCGCGAACCTTTCACTAAAATCAAATCTCCTTTGGCAATAACATCCTGGACTGTCATTTTTGCCTCATCGGCGGTATCAAAAGCAAAAATATTTTTCTTGGCAATGCCAGTCTTGTTGGCGATGTCGGCGATAAACCTCGCTCTGGGACCGACGGTAAAGATGATGTCAAAAACTTTTGCCGCAAGGCGGCCGACCTCCTCGTGCGCCTCAATGGCATATTTGCCAATCTCTAACATGTCCCCAAAAACAGCGACTTTCCTTTTGGCCTTAAATTCTTTAATAGTGTCTATAGCCGCGTGCATGGAAAGCGGCGAGGCATTGTAACTGTCATCAAAAATGCGAGTTTCTTTGATGCCTTGAAGGATTTTGCCGCGCCGAGGCGGAACCTGGTAATAAGAAAGGGCTTCCGAGATTTTAACCAAATTCATCCCGAATGCCAAGCCGACGGCCGCGGCCGCGGCGGCGGCATAGGCCTGGACCCTGCCGAAAGTGCCGTCAAGACGGACCGGCACAAAACTGCCGCCGTATTCCAGTTTGAAAGCAATACCGGCCGGCTCCCCGTTTTCCATCCTGTTTTCAAAATTGGTGGTGCGAATTTCCGCCCGCTCGCCAAACCCAAAAGTCATCACATGGGCGCGCGTCCGCTCGCGCATATCGTAAACCGTGTCGTCGTCAAAATTTAAAATGGCAAACCCTTGGGCAGGCAAAGATTCCACCAAGTGAGATTTTTCCCGCGCCACCGCGTCCGGCCCCGCATAAAATTCCACGTGCACCGGAATGTCGCCAATCGCCGTCACTATACCGATTTGCGGGCGAGCGATGTCCAACAGATATTTGAGATCGCCGGGCCTGTCGGCGCCGTATTCTAAAATGAGCACCTCGGGATAACTGGTGCCAATCAGCAAACGAAACAGCGAAACAGCTATAACTTTTGGCCAGAAAAATATCCCGCCCGCTTTCGTCCAGCCGCCCAAAATAGTCAGCGGCAAACCGAATTCGTTATTAAAATTTCCGCTGGAAGCCCGCACCTTTCTTATCTGCCGCAACACCGCCAATACCGCTTCCTTAGTTGATGTTTTTCCGACACTGCCGGTAATTCCAATAATCCCCGGCTGGTATTTTCTGATTGCCCAGCGGGCTAAGAATCGCAAAACCGACATTAAAACTTTTTTGTGGAAACTCATTATAGGTTGTCTGGAGAAATATTATAGTAATTTATTATAAATTGCGCCAGCTCCTTAAACGCCGGCACCACGGTCGCGCCGGCCAGCGGCGCTTGCGGCTTGTCCAATTTTAACAAAATTATGAAACGCGGGTCGCTGGCGGGAAAGAAGCCCGCGTAGCTGTGGATTAAATCATCGCTGTAGCCGCCGCTCTTGAAATTGGGAACTTGGGCAGTTCCAGTTTTACCGGCGATTTTATATTTAAGTATCTGCGCCACGCCCGCTTTGTCCACCGCCGAAACCATCATCGCAGTCACCTTTGACGCGGTTTCCGGGGAAATCACCCGCCTGATTACTTCCGGCTTCGTCCCCTCAATGACAAACGGCCTCATCAATTCCCCGCCGTTGGCAATCGCGGAAATGGCATCAATTAATTGCAGCGGCGTCACCGAAACGCCCTGTCCGAAAGCGGCAGTCGCAAAGTTGATGTCCCTAAAAGTATTTTTTATGTTTGTCAGCTTGCCAGCCACCTCACCGGGCAAGTTAATGCCGGTCAGCTCCTCAAGCCCGAATTTTGAAACGTAATTATAAAAGAGGTCATGGCCGGTCCGCCTTTCGGCAAAAGCGGCGCCGGTGTTGATGGACTCTTCAATGACATTGGTCATCGTCACCGTGCCGTGGGCCTTACCGTCCCAGTTTTTAATCGTCTTGCCGTTGAGCGTCAGCGAACCACTGTCGTAAAAAGTGGTGTCCGGCGTAATTTTTCCGGAATCAATGCCGGCCGCCATCGTCAGCACTTTAAACACCGAGCCCGGCTCGTACACCGACTGAAAGGCCGGGTTCAAAAAGTTTTTAATCGGATATTCCGCGTACTTGTTCGGGTCAAAACTCGGCAAACTGCCCATTGCCAGAATTTTTCCCGTTTTCGGTTCTTGAACTATCGCGGTGCCGCCGACTGCGCCAAATTTTTCTACTAGGATTTTCAAAATTTGTTCCGCCTGCGCTTGAATGTTTCTATCAATGGTCAAAACCAGATCTTTGTCGCGCAATTCCGTGTTATAAAAAAATTCCAAGCCGTAACGGCCCTCGGGCGCGCCATCCTGGTCGTTCGGACCGACATAGCCGAGAAGCTGCGAAGCCAATTCCCCAAAGGGGTAGAAACGGAAGTACTGGTCATCAACATAGATTCCTTTCAAGTGAAGTTCGTGAATTTTATTTACTTGCTCGTCATCGGCTTTTGACAAAAGCAATTCGTACAAATCATTCGGTTTGGCGAGCAGGAGCTGCAGTTTCGCGGCCGGGACATTTAAAATCGGGGCCAACGCATTGGCAACCTCGCTGGCATCAGTGATTTCTTTAGGAACGGCATAAATTACCGGGTAGCGCTTATTCAAAGCGGCCGGTATCCGGTTCCCGTTTTTATCCTGGAAATAAATATTGCCCCTCTTGGAGCTCAAAAAATCAGTGAGGCGATATTGGGATGCGGCGCGCGCCGAGTAATACTCCCCCTTTTTTATCTGCAGTCCGTAAACGTTATAGACTAAAGCGGAGTAAAGAAGCGCGAACGAAGTGGTGATGAGCCATAATCTCCAGGATTTCATAGCCCCCCGCTTGAGGCCAGATACTCCGGCCTTCCTTCTTTAATAAGCCCCAGTTTTATCGCGATGTCGCCTGCGTTTTGAAAATCAGTCAGGGCATACAGCTGATTTTTCAAATCGGCATTTTTAATGCGAAGGGTTTCGTTGGCCTGCGCGGTTTGGGTAAACCAATACTCCGACTCAACGTTTTTGTTGTATGAAAATATGCCCAACGCCGCCTCTATTAAAATGAGGCCGATAATAAACGCCTTGAGTGTGTTTATTTTAAATTTATTTTTGTTAGGTTCTATAATGGTCATTTTCTATAAAATTTGGATAACTCGCAGTTTTGCCGACCTTGAACGCGGATTGGCCGTGATTTCTTCGCTGGTCGCGACAATCGGCTTTTTTGTCAGCAATTTCGCCTTTTCCGCTTTGGCGTAATCGCGAAAATAATTTTTCACCAATCGGTCTTCAAGCGAATGGAATGAGATAATGGCAACCCGCCCGCCCGGCTTCACAACGCGGTGCAAGTTTTTCAAGATACGCTCCAAATTTTCCAGCTCGTGATTGGCGTAAATCCTTAATGCTTGAAATGTTCTGGTAGCCGGATGGATTCTGCCTCGTTCATAATTTCGCGGCACCGTATTTTTGATCAATTCCGCAAGTTCTAACGTGGTCACAATCGGTTTTTTTCGTTCCTGTTCAAAAATCGCTTTGGCAATTTTGTTCGCGTATCTTTCCTCGCCGTATTCTCTGATAATCTCGGTGAGTTCCTTTTCGGTCAGTTCGGTCAGTATTTTTCTTACCGGCTCGCCGTTTAGGTCGTAGGTCATCAACAGCGGCTCGTCTTTTTGAAAACTGAATCCCCTGCCCGAACTGTCCAGCTGGTCAGACGAAACTCCCAAGTCCAGAATCAAACCGTCGGCAAGGCCAAGTTTTTTCAGTTCCAGAATTTCCGGCAAATCGGCATAGTTGCTTACTTGAATCAGGAATCTTGAATCAGGAATTATGGGTTTGGAAACATTTGATTCATCCCAATCTAAAGCAAAAAGTTTTCCATTCAATCCAATTTTTTCTAAAATCGCCGTAGAATGTCCGCCGGCGCCGAAAGTTCCGTCCACAAAAAATTCCCCGCGCTTCGGATCAAGCATCGCGATTACTTCATCTAAAAGAACTGGTACGTGCGGCATGGCTAGATGCCAAGCTCTCCCAACTTTTCCGCAATGTCGTTGGAAGAGGCTTCGGTTTTGGATTTATAGGTTTTCCAGGATTTTTCGTCCCAGATTTCAATTCTGTTGTACAATCCGGCGAACACCGCCTGTTTTTTCAATCCCGCGTACATTCTCAAATATTCCGGAATTAGAATTCTTCCCTGTCCGTCAAATTCCACCTCTGACGCTCCCGCCAGCATCAGCCGAGCAAAAGCGCGAACTTTAGATTGCGATAACGGAAGCGCGACGAGTTTCTGCGCCAACACTTCCCAATCCGATTTATTGTAAACAAAGAGCGTCCTATCCAAACCGCGCGTGATAATCGCTCCGGCGGTGAGTTTTTGACGAAATTTAACTGGCAGGGCAACCCTTCCTTTTACATCCAAGCTATGCGTGTATTCCCCTATAAAGGACGCTGTATTAGTCATGGCTTAGTTATCCCCAGATTCGGCAGTTATCCCCACATTTATCCACTTTTCACCACCGTACTTTCAATATACCCCACTTTCACATAAGACAAAACCCACTTATGTGGATAAGTGGTTTTTTCACTAGTGGACGTTGCTGGGATCGAACCAGCGACCCCTGCAATGTGAATGCAGTGCTCTGCCACTGAGCTAAACGTCCGTAAAAACTTTTATAATACTTTAAATAATAAACCCTCGCGTGCGCGAGGGTCAATATTTCATCGGCTGATCTGGACGTGACGGATAACCTTCGTACCAAACTTAGTTTTCAAAAACCTTACCAATCTACGCTTGTTTGAAAATGGCGTTACCAAACGGAAAGTTTTGGGAGGAACATTATTTTTGGCTTGTTTGGATCCCCCGTCCAACAACGATTGCCCGATGTTTCTGGCAGTTCTGCCGATTCTTGTCCCATAGCTGTTTTTGGAAGACGAAAGTAGAAAGTCCACATAAACATAGCCGTTTTCAACAATCGCTATTTTCTTTCGGCAATCCAACATGCGCTCCTCCAAGCTTTAAAATACTAGTTGCCAGTATACAACAAAGTTTAAATTCGCGCAATAACAAAAACACCCCGGTGGACACGAGGTGTTTTTGTTATTATTGCAGTTCTACGGTCGCGCCTGCCGCTTCCAGTTTCTTTTTCAGCTCTTCCGCGTCCTCTTTCTTTAGTCCATCCTTGACGGCTTTTGGCGCGCCGTCAACCAAGTCTTTGGCTTCCTTCAAGCCCAAACCAGTAGCTTCGCGCAGAACCTTAATTACTTGAATTTTCTGCCCGCCGCCCTCTTTCAGCATAACTTTCCAGGAAGTTTTTTCTTCCGCCTCGCCGGCAGCGGCAGCTCCCGCAGCGGCAACTGGCGCAGCCGCCGAAACTCCAAACTTTGTCTCCAGCGCTTTTACCAATTCCGCAAGCTCGGCGACTTTCATTCCCTCAACCTTGGTAATTATGTCTTGATATTTTTCTTCCATAATTTTTTTATTTTACTTCGGCGACCTTTTTACTTCTTTCTTGAAGTACATACATAAACGCTCTAATCGGGCCGGCAAGCACGCTAACCAGCATACCAAGCAAAGCTTCTCTGCCGGGCAATTTGGCGATGGTCACAAACTCTTCCGGCGCCAAGAATGATTTTTCCGCCAAATTGTAAACCCCCAAAATTTTAAAATTCTTCTTGGTCTTGGAAATTTCCTTCCAGCTTTTGTAGATGGCGGCGGCCACCGAAGTTAAATCTTCGGGCACGAAAATAGTGCCCACCTGCAAATCAAACTGCAGGGGGTCAAAATCAAAACCCGCTTCTTTCATTGCTAATTTCAACAGGCGCTTTTTGATTACCTGGAAAGTGGCGCCGGCTTTGCGGAGTCCGGTTTTGAGTTTTTTAACCTCCTCCATAGTGACGCCGGAAAAATCCAAAAAGACCAAGCATCGGCTTTTTTTAATTTTGGCAAGTCCGAGGTCTATTTGCTGCCTTTTTTGAGCTTTGTTTAACATTGTTTTAATAAAAAACTGCGGTCTGCCGCAGATACCAAAATATCTTCTTGATATCCTAGAGAGGACTTATTGTGCCCCGCCTCTTCGGCGGGCTGCCGCCCCTTGTCTACGGAACGCCTCTAAATATAGAAAAGCTCCCGACTTATGTCAACCCCACACATAGCGTTCCTATGTGTGGGGTCAAGAGCTTGTGCCTATTTATGATTTTTTCGCAATTCATCAATGGCGGAACGGGGAACTAGGGTTTCAAAAACAAAAAACCCGACCAGTAGAAAAAGGGTGCTCACCAGCAATCCCGGCCCTGTAATACCCGCAATTGAAAGCGAACCTAAAATCACAATCGCAAAAAGCGCGATAAGGGTCGCGATATAGTCATACACTACTCGCCCCATATGCTACCCCCTTAAAAGTGCCAATCGGATTCTAACGGTTCTGACGCCACTTTTCAATGTTTTTGTGGCTCCCGCTCAATAAAACTTTGGGCACCCTCCAAACCTTTTCCCTTTTACCTTTTACTTTTGCCCTAAATTCCTCTGGCCGTGTATATGCCGGAAACGAACCTCTTTTTTCTTCCAATGATTCCAATTTCCCTAATACGCCCGGGATTTGCCGAGAGACCGCGTCAACTAGAATCATCGCCGGCAACTCACCGCCGGATAAAACATAATCCCCCATGGAAATTTCTTCGTCGGCGATATATTTCGCCGCTCGCTCGTCTACTCCCTCATAACGGCCGCAGATCAAAATCAGTTGATCATATCTTGAGAGACGTTTGGCGGTTTTGGCGTCAAATTTTTTCCCTCGCGTGGAAAAAAGTATCGTTCGTACTTTTGACTTTTTACTTTTGACTTTTGACTTTAAAAATTGAACCGCCCGATAAATAGGTTCAATTTTGAAAACCATCCCCGGCCCTCCGCCGTACGGCTTGTCGTCAACTTTGTGGTGTTTATCGGTCGTAAAATCCCGCAAATTATGCGCCACGACCTTAATAAGCCGTTTTTCTTGAGCGCGCTTCAAAATTGACTCGGAAAAGTAAGAGTCGAAGATTCTGGGAAATATTGTGATGATATCAAATTTGATCATTGTAATGAGTATAGCAAAACTAAAAAGCCACACACGTGGCTTTTTAGTTAATAACTTATATAAAAGCTATTATTCCATTCTCGGGGCGCGCGGCACTCGAGTGGAGCCCTCCGGCTCTTCTATTTTAAGGTTCACGCGGGCATTATTCTTGATGCCAACGATTCTCAAAAGAGAGCGGATGGCCTTGGCGGTAGCGCCTTCGCGGCCGACTACCTGCCCCATATCTTGCGAGTTCACTTTCAAGGAAAGCAGAACCCCCATCTCGTCTACTTTGCGATCAACCATGACATCGTCCGGATGATCAACAATAGACTTCACAAGATATTCCAAAAACTCCTGATCGGTGTTTTTAGCCATTTCAATCTTTAAGTCTTTACTGATTTTCTAACGACCTTTTAATACGCCCATTCTAACAAACTAACGAGGGTTTGTCAAATTCCAAATAATTTTTATTTAGCCGGCGCGGCCTCCTCTTTTTTCTTAGGCTGCTTGTGCACCGCGATTTTTTTTCCGCTGATTATTCCGGCAGTTACCAAAAGATTGTGCACCGTGTCGGTGACTTGCGCGCCATTTTTCAGCCAATGATTTATCCTTTCTTTTTTGAATTCAAACTTATCCTGCAACGGATTAAACCATCCCAAATCTTCCACATTTTTTCCATAAACTTTGTGGCGCTTTTCATCAACAATCAACCGATAACTCGGCTGGTGCTTTTTTCCTATCCTTTTTAATTTCAGCGTTAACATTGTTTAATATGGTAAATCCTTTCGTAAAAAAAGTAAAGGCCCGCAACTGTGTGCGGGCCAACATATTTTATGACGACTTGGAAATTCTGGCGCCCAGATGATCGGAAAGTCTAACGATTGCCTGAAAAACCTTGTTTCTGTTTTGCGCTTCCAAATACTCAAGAAGCTCCTGCGGTCCGGGGGGGTCAAGATGGGACGGGAACTGCAATCCCCTGTTGTATCGGCAGTCAATCATTTGACAATGCCACATTCCCTTGTCGCCGCACCGGCCGTCAAATTGCAACCCGTGGTAGTGTCCGCTAGGACAATCAATGGCGTGATCGGTGGAACAACTCTGGTGAGTTTTGTGCGCTTCGTACATCCGCTCAAGATACTGCTTGACCGCGGCTTCGGCCTTGTAACGATCTTCCTCTTGCAGATCAATCATGCGCCAACCCCCTAAAAGAACTGGCCAATATTATAACCTATTCCAGTTTTAAAGACAAGACCCGCGAAGTGCCGTCGTCTCCCATTGTAATTCCGTATAAAATTTCTGCCACCTCCATTGTGGCGCGATTATGAGTAACCAGTAAAAATTGAGTTTTTTTGGCAAAATCTTTTATCAGATCGGCGAAACGCCGAGCATTGCGTTCGTCCAGCGCGGCATCCACTTCATCCAATACCAAAAACGGCGGGGGGCTTACAGAAATGAGAGCGAAGAGCGCGGCTATTGAAACTAGGCTACGCTCCCCTCCGGAAAGCATATCCAGGCCGCTGATTTTTTTCCGCGGGATACTGACGGACACTTCCAATCCGCCGTGATCCACCTTGTGTCCTAAATCTTCGTCCGCGGCATCCTCAACCGGTTCTTCAACCACTTCTTCAGATGTCGGCTGCGATTTTGGTTCGTCCTTAATCAGCTTGAGGTGCGCCTTTCCGCCGTCGAACATCAGCTTAAAATAACGATCAAACTGCTCGTTGATTGACTTGAACGCTCCTTCAAATTCGGCGTGAATTTTTTCATCCAAGTCCTTGATCAAAACCGTCAGATCCTCGGAGGCTTTGTCCAAATCGGCCATCTGCCCCGACAAAAAATTGTAGCGGCCTTCGGTTTCTTGGGCCTCCTTTATAAGCGCCGGATCTAATTCCCCTATTCCGGCGAGTTCGGCCCGCAATTTGAACATTCGTTTCTCAATCTCCGCAAAATCTTGCGGAGATTGCCCTAAGCCGGGCCGAAGGGCTTCAAATTCTTTTAATCTCCGGCCCGATTGCATCGCCAGGTTTTCCAGTTCCTGCCGATGGATACTCACGCGTTCTTTGTCAAAAAGCAGTTTGTTTTTTTCGTTTTCCAGTTTTTGAATTTCATCTTTTTTCGCTTCGGCCGCCTCAAATGCCTTTTTGAAAACCGCGTTGAATCCGCGCAAATTTTCCGCCAGCTTGTCCTCCGTTTTGGCAAGTTCCGCCAACTCCCCATCAATTGCCGCCAAATCTGCCAATATTTTGGTTTTGGTTTTCTCTAGTTCTTTAATTTTGCCGCCGCGGTCTTCCGTTCCGGAAGCAAGCAGTCGTTCAATTTTTTCGGCGAGACCACGGAGCGCGGTCTTAAGAATGCCAAGGTCGTTTTCGACAGCGGCTTTCTGGAGAGTTTGCCGGACTTCTTCCAGCAACCGGATGGCTTCCGCGCCCTTGATGTCGGACTTGGGCTGCGAAGACAAGAATTCTATTTGCGCTTCCAGGCGGCCAATCTCCTTTTGTAGCAAGGATTTTTTGTTTAGAAACCCCTGAAGCTGCAGCTTGTTTTGGGCCGCCTGCCTGCCGGCAGGCAGGGACTTTTCAACCTTCTGCAATTCTGCGTTTAACTGTTTTAATTCCTGATTCTTAATTCCTGATTCTTGATTGACTTTCTCAATTTGCGGTTCCAGGCCCTGAAAATCTTTTGTTATTTCAAAAAGCCGGCCTCCGAAATATTGCTCTTCCAGCTGCCGCAATTCTTTTTCTACGTCTGCCTGCTTCTCCCACTTTGATGCCTGTCGACGCAACAAACGCAGGTGGGGCATAATTTCGTCCAGCATCGCCCTAACTTTGTCCAAATTAATTTTGGTATTAAAAAGCTTACGTTCGGCTTCGTGTTTTTTTAGCTGAAATTGGCGCAACCCCAAAACTTCCTCAACCATCACTCGCCGCTCTTTGGGATCGGCCTTAACGAAAATATCGCTATTGCCCTGATTGACGATAGTCAAACCTTTTGTGCCCAGGCGAGCTTGGGCAAAAAAATCAATTATATCCTTGAGCCGTACCGGCGCTTCGTTTAATAAGTACTCCGAAGTGCCCTCGCGCGCCAATTTGCGGGTAACCGAGACTTCGTTGTAATCCACGGGGAAAAAGTGGTCGCTGTTATCAAAAACAATGGTGGCCTGCGCCATCCCCGACCGCGGACGCTGGGGCGTGCCGGCAAAAATCAGATCTTCGGCGCGAGCGCCGCGAATATTTTTGGCCTCCCGCTCACCCAAAATCCAACGGAGAGCGTCTATAATATTGGACTTGCCGGAACCGTTCGGACCAACCACCGCCGTGATTCCGGAAGTAAAATCCAAAACTGTTTTTTGAGCAAATGATTTAAAGCCAACCAGTTCAAGCGTTTTTAATCGCATTCATTGATTTTAACGCATTAGGTTCGTAAATAAAAACCCCGAATTATTTCGGGGTATTGATATTTCGCAGAATTTCGTCCACTTCCGGCCCTGTCAGTGTTTCTTTTTCCAACAGCGCTTTGGCAATGGCGTCCAGCTGCGTTTTATTTTTTGTCAGGAGTTCAAGAGCACGGCTATAAGCTTCGTCCAGAATTCTTTTGATTTCCACATCAATCAATCGCTTGGTTTCTTCCGAACAGTTAAGCCGGCTGGAACTGATATTCAAAAATTCGCTGCTGTGGGCAAGAATCGCCTTTCCGAGCTTGTCGCTCATTCCATATTCGCAAATCATCTTTCTGGCAACGTCGGTCGCGGAATTGAAATCTCCGCGGGCGCCGCTGGATTCTTCATTGAAAATCAGCATTTCCGCCGCCCGACCACCCATAGTCATCACAAGTTCTGCCAGCAAGCAGGATTTTTCTTTATACTGGATGTCTTCGGCCGGCATCGTCCAGGTGGCTCCGCCGGTAAGGCCCCGCGGAATAATCGTTACTTTTCGGATCGGGTTGGTTTTGGGCACAAGAAGCTTTGCAATCAGGGCGTGGCCGCCTTCGTGATACGCGGTAATACTCTTCTCTTTTTCGGAAATAATTCGCCGGCGTTCCGGCCCCAATATCACCCTGTCCACGGAGTCGCTCAATTCCCGTTGCGAAATGGATTCTTTATTGCGGCGAATTGCCAGCAAGGCGGCTTCGTTCATCACCGCGGCCAAATCGGCTCCCGAAAATCCCGGCGTGCTTTTTGCAATGTCCACCAGCCGCACGTCGTTGTCTAATGGCTTATTGCGGCTGTGAATTTCAAGAATGGCTTCGCGCCCACGGACATCCGGCAATCCCACCATAATTTTGCGGTCAAATCTTCCGGGCCGCAAAATCGCGGAGTCCAGATTTTCCGGACGATTGGTAGCCGCAATCACCACCACTTGGTCATTCGCTTCAAACCCATCCATTTCGGCGAGCAACGCGTTGACGGTCCGGTCGTGCTCCCCCGCGTCCCAACTCACACCTCGGCCTTTGGCAATTGCATCCAGTTCGTCAATAAAAATAATGCACCTGCCGTGCTGTTTTGCCTTAGCAAAAAGTTCCCGTACATTCTTCGGGCCCATACCAACAAAAAGTTCCATAAAATCAGACCCGTTAGCGTTAATAAAGAAGGTGTGGGATTCTCCGGCCGTTGCCCTCGCAAGTAAAGTCTTTCCGGTTCCTGGCGGCCCCATCAACAAAGTACCGCGCGGAGCGCTGGCGCCAAACTTTTGATAGCGCCCGGGGTTGTCAAAAAATTCCACCACCTCTTTGAGATCTTCAATCGCTTCCTCGCAGCCGGCAACGTCGGAATAACGGACAGTGGGCCTTTCCGCACCCTGTTCCTGTGAAGCAAGTTTGTTGTGCATGCCGCTGTTCGGCACATCCGACGAAGACGAACCACGCGACCTTCCAGCAAATAAAAACATCAGAACAAAAACGACCACCACGCCTATCGCAAGCCACAAAATCATTGACCAGCCCGAATTGGTCTCCGGTGTAACGGTAAACTTCACGCCTTTAGCCAAGGCCGCTTTCTCCAGAGCGCTGACATCGGCAACGTGAGTCTTAAAGTTTTTGCCATCGATAAAAACACCCGTGACCTCCGAAGCGTTGACGTTGATTTCCCGGACCTTGTCGTCATTCAAGGCCTTGTACAGATCGGTGGCGGAAATTTCTACCTGCTTCGCCGACGGCGTACCGTTCCAAACCCAAACAACAAACATAACCGTAATCAGCAAAAGCAAAATCAAAAACATCGGGTTGCTTTGCCGATACGAATTCATAGCTACTCCTTTTTTAGTTTTTAAAGAACAGACTCCTCCGTAAAGCGTAGCTCCTGGCGCCTAGAGCGTCAATGCGTTTTTAGCGGCGTCCAGTTCGGCTTCCTGCTTGGAATGACCGACGCCTTTTGCGAGCAATTTGGAACCTACATAAACTCCGACTTCAAAAACTTTGGCGTGGTCCGGGCCAGTTTCCGACAAAACTTTGTAAATTGGCGTAACTTTCGTTGTTTCTTGGATTTTTTCTTGCAACAAACTCTTGGCGTCCTTGTAGAGCCCGCCGCGTATCACTTCCGCCAGATGGCTCATAACAAATTTATTGACGAACTTTTTTACCGCCGCCAAACCGCTGTCCAGAAACAGCGCGCCAATCACCGCCTCAATGGCATTGGCCAAAATGACATCGCGGGCGCGGCCGGTATCTCTTGCCTCTCCGCGCGAAAGCAAAACAAATTTTTCCAGCGAAAAAGATTTTGAGACTTCGGCAAGCATTTGATAATTCACCAGGGCGGCGCGCAGGCCGGTCATCTGCCCCTCCTTGTAGTCCGGAAAGCGCTTGTATAGTTCATCAGTTACCGTAAGTTCCAGAACCGCATCTCCAAGAAACTCCAGCCGTTCGTTATCCTGATGGCCCCACTTCGGATTCTCGTTTAAATAAGAACGGTGAGTTAGCGCCTCCTTGAGTACGTCTTTGTCTTTGAAGACATAACCGATATTTTTTTCTAAATTTTTCGTATCTGGCATTTTCTTAATTTTAAATTCTAAATTTTTAATTTTAAATCAATTAAGAAATTTATAAATTGAAAATTCATTTAAAATTTATAATTGGAAATTTAAAATTATTTCGGTGTTTCTTTCGGTAATTTTCCCGATTCTTGCAGCTGTTTGTAAATAGTTCCCAGCACTCCGTTGATGAATTTTCCGGAATTCGGCCCGCCGTAATTTTTTGAGATTTCAATGGCTTCGTTAATCGCCACTTTCGGGGGCACTTCTTCCTTGTCGGCATACAAAAGTTCGTAGAGACCGATGCGCAAAGCGTTGCGGTCAATAATGGCAATCTGCTGAATCGGCCAATCCGGCGCGGCTTTGGTGATAATTTTGTCCAAGTCTTCCAGGTGGTCTATCACCCCCTTTACCAAACGCCACACAAAATCGGGCTCATCAATTCCCGGAGCAAACTCGGAAATGTTGCGCTCTACAATTTTTGTGAGGTTTTCTTTCTTATTATAAAAATCCCATTCGTACAAAGACTGAAGAACAACGGATCGCGCTAGTTGACGAGTAGCCATATTTGTAAATTTCTAATTACTAATTTCTAATTGACCTAAATAAATCCTAATGACTAAATTATTAGAAATTGGGGCTTGGGTCATTATTTAGAAATTAGAGCAATTAGGTTAATTAGAAATTTGTAAAGGAGCAGGGCGTTGTGGACTACTTCTTGCCGTTGTATGCTCCGCATTGCGGACATGCCCTATGGGCCAAAATCGG
>Ga0209541_10009140_pt1 | contig 16118 bp, 13 predicted proteins | sample RifCSPlowO2_01_FD_184027 | JGI IMG/M metagenome (GOLD analysis project Ga0209541, IMG submission 184027) | Groundwater microbial communities from Rifle, Colorado - Rifle CSP2_plank lowO2_0.1 (SPAdes) (version 2) | ecosystem: Environmental > Aquatic > Deep subsurface > Groundwater | place...
AGAAAGAGGCGCAAGAAACCAAGCACTGGCTGCGCATGATAGCAAAGTGCGAACCAGGCAGTAAAGACCAGACACGCATCCTATGGAAGGAGGCACAAGAGCTCACATTTCAAAATTGATTCGAAATTAAAAATTCAAAATTAATGCTTCCCCGTGACCCAAGAAACGCTACAAGTTATTGAATCCACCGCAAAGGAATTACTCTCCAGGATTGGCCTTGAAGGGAACGTTCGGGTTTCCCAAAACGAAGAAGGCAGTTTTGCCGTGGATGTCACGTGCCCGGACCCCCAGCTCTACATTGGGGAGAAAGGGCAGACCATGGCAGAAATCCTGTATGTTTTAAAAGCCCTGCTTAGGAAAAAGCTGGGGGAGGCGGTGTATATAAATCTTGATATTAACGATTACCGCAAAAACAAAGAACACTATGTTCGGGAGCTTGCGAGAACTACGGCAGACGAGGTTTCCCTGCTCAAGACCCCAAGAGAGCTTCCTCCCATGACGCCTTCTGAACGCAGGCTCGTGCACCTGGAATTGCAAGAGAGAAGCGATATTGCAACGGAGAGCGTTGGGGAAGGACAGGAAAGGAGGGTGGTGGTGAGAATTAAGCCCTAGAGGGGAGATTTCAAGATGGTGAGCTCCGGGTTGATAATCTGGATGATGATGAAAGAGGAAAGCACGAGCAAAAGCCCAAGCAGGGCTTTTTGTATTCTGTCTTTCGCATCCCCAATGGCAGTAGGGTTGCCGGCAGAACTCATCCATTGAATGCCTCCCCATACCAGCATGATAAAGGCGGCTAATCCAGAAATGCCAATTATGGCGTAATAGAGCCAGCCGATAAGTCCATCTAGGCCTGTGTCCTTGTCTAACTGGAGTCCTCCAAACGAAGGATAGCAAAGATTGAGTCCGCTGTCGTACGTTGTGCCATCGGCACGCTCGCAGATTTTTGCGTCAGCCAAAAAAGGCAGCGCAATCAGCGAAAGCATTACCGCTAGAAAGATATACCTTTTCATGCCTTCATTCTATCATTTTTGCCGCAGGGTGGAAATGACAGCTATGGTCCACAAGGGCAGAAGGCCCACAAACACAATGAGTTCTGCCAGAAAGGTGAGCCCAACCCTGCGCAAGACCGTAAGAAAGACGCGCTGCCCCTTCCTGGAACCCGGACCCCGAGGCCTCATCTGTCCTTCCTTTGCCCTCTCAAGTTTGCCGGTCTTAACGTAGATCCATCCGCCGATAACCACAAGCGTTAAGACGTCAAGCAGCATGCCGAGAAGCTTTGGGATGATGAGTATGGCGGTGAGCTCCAAGATAATGTCCACCGCGTCAAAGAAAATGGCAAGAAAGAGAATGAACAGAAAACCAAGGTCCGTGGCATGCACCCTTGAGCGCTCCACCTGTTGTTGCTGCTGGCGCTGGAGCTGCGCAAGCTCTTGTGGCGTTGCGGTTGCGGCCTCTGCCATTGTTTTGTAGTTTGTATATTGTATCTCGTATCTTGTATGAGCTGTGATACTAAATACAAGCTACAAAATACAAGATGCTAGCCTTGTTGTTGTTTTCTGCGCAGCAGCTCTTCAGGAGACGTGGTGATAATCTCGTGCTCTTTGGGAGAAGCCACCACCTTTATTGCAACGTGCTTTTGTCCGGCAAAGAATATGCCCTCCCCCACTTCGGTCTCCAGAAGCAGGTTTTTTTCCTCCTGAGTAAGGTTAAAGGCCTTTTGCACCACGTCAATGGTGGCGGGACTCTGCTTCATTAAGATTTGAATGGAAGAGTTGGTAATGATGGGCCTTCCGTACGAGGACTTCATAAAGTCCCCTACGTCCTGGGTAATGGTGGTAACCCCCAGATAATACTTCCTTGCCCGCTTTGCCAGGCCGTACAAAAAGGAGGCGCCGTCTTCTGTCTGCATTAACCACCAGGCCTCGTCTAACACAAAAATTCTCTTTTTAAGCTCCGACCTGACAATGTTCCAGATGTAGCGCATGATAATGTACATTGCCATGGGGCGCAGACCTTCTTCCATATCCCTAATGCCAAAGGAGATCAAGGACTTATCCAGGGAGATGTTGGTTGGCTGATTAAAGAAGTTGGCATAGGTCCCCTTGGTGAACTTCCTTAGGCGCGTCACCAGGGACTCTGTCCCCTCCATGCCGGCCAGCACCTGTTCTAAGTCCTCCATTAAGGGAATGTTGCTGTTCCAGGTTGCAGGGTCGCTCTCCACGGTAATGTCCTTTGCGGCATACGCCTCGGCCAAAGCCCGGTCCATGATGGCGTCTTCCTCCGGGGTGAGTCCGCCCAGCATGATGCGCATTAGCCCAACCAGGTTGATGATGTTGCTTCGCAGAACGTCCTCTGGTTTTTCATCTTCTCTGGGAGTCGGCAGGTCAAAAGGGTTAATGTGGTTTTCTGAACCCAGGGAGATGTCAAAGAAACTTCCCCCTACCGCTTCTGCCAGGGGCTTGTACTCGTTTTCCGGGTCCAGAATTATTGCATCTACGTTAGTCATAAGAGAGCGAAGAACTTCAAGCTTGACGGCGTAAGAATTGTGCACGAACATCCCTGCTGTTCCCGCAAGGAATACCTCGTTGTCCACCGTGAGGTCGTACACATGCCGCTCTTTTTTGTTCTCTATCTCTTCAACTTTCACAATAGGGTCCCAAAAGAGATCCGCATTTGCCAAAGTTTTTAGCTGGGCTAACAGTGTTTCAGCTCTGGGGATTTTTACAGCGAGCATTTCTTGGTAGCTTTGCCAGACATACATACTTGACATACGTATGGTCTGATAAAGCGTGTCTCTGTGTGCGTGCCTAGGCTCTAGGGTTCGATGGTAATATGAAGTCGACAAGTCTAACTCTCTAAAGCCCAAACGAATTGTTTCCTTGACGCGGCCTAAAGAGTGCAACTCTCCATTTACAGCGCCAATCGTTTCGAGAGCTTGAAGGCTCCTGGTTTTTGGACCTTGGCTATTGATTATGGGCAAGTCGGAGAGCTCGCGAAAAGTTGGAGCGAAGCTCTTTAACACATCTACCCTCTTTTCTATTTGGCCGATCACTTTTAGCAGCTCTTGCGGAGACGGCCGTTTTTTTCCATTCTTCCAATCCTGAAATTGGCGCATATGGTGAAGCTGTGGGGCAAGGAGCTCATGCAACTCCCCAAGGATAGGTTCAATGTTGGGTATAAAGTCGACGGCTGTATGTTCTTTCCTATTGGTGATTCGGGCAAGCTTTAGTTTTTTTTGTTTGGAGATAAAGTTAATGTATTCGGCAAATTGGTGCAGATTACGCTGTCCTGAAATCGTTATCCTCCACGAGTTTTTCCGGGTAGTGTCGCCCTCGCGCTTTTTTGAGGCATGGACCCTGCTGACGATTCCAAAATAATAGAGCAGGTAAGCAATTTCTGTCGCTAATCTCTTTGACGTTGAAGCTGCAAATACCGCAATATTCTTTGTGTCCACGCAGCCATCTCCCTCAAAGTACGCTGAAAGATAGCGAGCAACCAGCCCTTTCTCAAGAGAAAAAATGAAGGGGCAGACCTGTTTTTGGTCGCAATGCCCGCTAGCGCCGAGAGCCTTCACCATTTCAACGAAAACCCTGTTTTTTGTTACGATACCTTCTTGCCTCGCTTTTCTCCTGTTTATTATTTTATGAAACAATATCCCCAACTTCTTTAAGGAGTTCCCCTCCGTTTCCAGGGCGTTCAGCACCTCTTTGTCTATATTACTTACTGCCACAAAGTTTTTATTAATATACCCCTCTGCCGCAATAAATCCGAGCAACTTCAGAAAGCCGTCATTGATTGGGAAATGAATATTTGTCCTTTGTCGCGAGTTGTTCCTTTGAGTTAGCTGCAAATGCGCAAGTTCCTCGTCTTCCAGATCGATTCCTAAATGCTGTATTATTCTCCAGAAAAGTTTTATTGGTACTCCCACGCTCCTTTTGTAAGCAGCGAGATAGTCGTTCGCTTCGCACGAGATGCCCGCTGCCTTTAGTTCCCCGTAGGATTTTCTTATCAAGTCCTCTGCCCCCTTTATATAAATTTTCTCGGAGTTTCTAAGTAGCGTGAGAAGATTTAATGTTCGAGGAGAATCTTGGCTAGCTTCAACACTTCTAGGGAGAGGAATAAATTCTCCCTTTTCTACATCAGTGCTTTTTACCACTTCAATCTTCCCATTCCTCAAGACCACCAGATTATGGTCTCCCGTTGTCGTGATTTCTCTCCCACTCCTTGTGGCAAACTTATAAAACAAAGCGGGAGCCTCTTTCCTTGCCGCAACCGTAACCTTGGACCATGCTCCCTTCATGTTTTTGTCAAAGCTGTATACCTCAATCCCGGGGTCAATCACCCCCTCCAATTCTTCGTCAAGATTAGTAGCGCCTCTCTGCTCAATTATTTTTTCCACGAGAGGGCCTATGGGTTCCAAGTGAATGCCCCCTTTTGTCTTTACCAAAACAGGTTCGGACCCAACCACGCTCTTACCGCTTCCGCTTTTAGCAAAGATAACCTCGTTTGCGTTCTCCAAAGAGAACCGGTCAAACAGAATCAAAGAGTTGTTGTGCCTGTTAATACCATACAGAATCCCTTCGTTGCTGCTTAGGTCAAAAGACACAAATGGGAAAGTGGAAGACAAGGGCTCTGTGTTCAAGGAGGTGTGCACTCCCAGCAGGTCTCTGCCGTAAGGCAGGCAGGAGTTAAATCCCTCTTTTTGCTGGTACAGGGCGGGCTTTATGTACAGCAGGCGGGATTCAAAGATGGAGCGCAAGGTGGTTTCAATGGCCCGCAGTTCCTCTTGCGTTTCTCCGTACACGGTAAGGTACAAGCCAAAGCGAAACATCTTTTCCTGGGCGGTTTGCAAGCGGTCCCGCAGGCCTTCCAGGTCTTGAAAGGCGGTTTCAAGCTCTGGGTCCCGCACCAGGCCCTTTGCCTCTTTGTCCATTAACTCTGATTGCACCTCGGTTACCCTGCGCCTTAGCTGTTTTAAGATGAACCCGGTGTCAATGGGATGCACAAACATCGCAATGTCCATGGGAACGTCCAGGTTGATGGCAGAAGACAGCCAGGCGGTGGTAAGGTATCTGGGGTATGAGAACACGAAAAAGGATTTTGCCAGACGCCCTGACATGTCCAGGTATTCTGAAGCAACCTGCACGGAAGCTGGGGCTATGATGTCGGCTGCCGTGGTGATGTCGGCCTCAAAAATTCTTTCGGGGATTTTTGATTGTTTTGACTTGAGAAAAGGAATGTTGAGCATAATCCTAATCTACGAATATATCCGAATGCTCCGAATATTCGCACGAAGGCATTCGTAATAATTGGCGATTCGTAGAACTATTTGTAGATTCGGATGTCATTCGTATATTCGGATTATTTTAACACTTCAGGCGGTATCTGCGGATAATATCCCACCTCGGCCTCTTGCGGGTGGTGGGAGCTCCAGAACAGCTCAATCAATTCTTCCGAACTCAAGGGAACCACCTGCAGCCCAGCTCTTCTTAGCCCCAAAGCGACAAACTCCATTCTCTGCCAGAGCTGGTTTTTCATTCGCTGGAACTGGGCCTCTGCGAGCTTTCCCGTCTTTTGCTTGTCCGCCGCAGTCCGCCCCAGGCGGACGGGGGCGGGCCACATTCCCTGTCCCACAACCTCCATTAAGGAGAAGGGAACCACCACAAAGAAGTTCTTTGCCATAATGGAACTGCCCGAGATAAGCTGTTCCACAAAGGCAAGATAATCCGCGGTCTGCTCTTTTAAGAGTTCGTTCTGCTGGTTTTGCCGGAGGCCTCGCAAGGAATCCAGGTATCCTGTGATGTTCAGGCGCCTGGACTGAATTGTTATCTGCAAAGAAAAATCCAGGGAGTTTAAGAAGTTCTGGAACTGGGAGATGATGGCTTCTTGTTCTTCCTGGGACTTTAGGGCAAAGTTTGCGGAAGACACCATTAACACGCCCCGGAGCTGGCGGTTTTTCAAAACAAGCATTCCTTCCCTGATTTCCTCTATCTCCAGAAAGTTTTGCGTTGATGTATTTGGCATATTTTTTAGTAGTGAGGGATAAGTAGCGAGGGGCGAGGGGGGGTGCTTCCTAACCCCTTACTACTCACCCCTTACTACTTATTCGTCTCCACCCTTGTCGCCAACTCTTTTATCTTGCTTTTTTGCGCCAGCTGAATTTCTCTTTTTCCGGGCTCTGGCGCGGGCATCCCCTGCTTTTGGTACTTGGTTTCAGCAGTTTGCGCGGGTGAGGCCCCCTTTTTCCAGATGTATTTTTTAGGCCCCGCCAGAAAGCGAAAGAAGCTGGCAAGCAAGGTGGGTAAATCCCGTCCTCCGAGCTTGAGAAAGCCAAGCGCCAGGCCCAGCATTCCAAGGCCCAGGGCAATGACCAGAAACACAAAAAAGGGGAAGAGAAAGTAGGAAAAAAAGGCAACGCCCCCCGGGAGCGCCAGGTACAGGAACTGGCGAAAGGTGAGGGGGCCTACCACCTTGGGTTCGTGCTCTATGAACAAGGGAACTTGGAATCGCACTTTAGTAGTTGGGGGTTAGTAGATAGTAGTTAGGGGCGGGACCTAATGGCTCTAATCAAGCCGCTTAGCAGCTTGCTTATTTGCACCGACTGGTTCGCCAAGCTTGTAAAGTCCTCTTTGGCAAGATAGCCAATGTCGCGAGCGATGAGCAGTTGGTTTTGTAATTCGGTTAAAGATGCCTTTGCCATTGAGTAAAACCGCACTTTTTCCTTTTGTGATTGGCGGCTAAATCCCTCTGCGATATTGGAGGTTATGGAAACAGCCGCTCGTCTCATTTGGTCCGTTAGTGAGAACCGCTCTTTTTGCGGAAAAGAATCTGTGTTTCTGTAAACCATTAAAACTAACTCGTGCCCTCTTTTCCATGCGGTTAAATCTGTAAAAGACCTAATTTTATTTTCCATAGCAGTCCCTCACTACCAATCCCTCACCCCTCACTACTCAACCGGCTCTCTATAAGTATCCTCACCCCTTGGCTTCTGCGGCGCTTGTTCCTGCCGTTCTTCTTCTCTCTCCGGTTCCTTGGCCTTCGCGCCCTCTGCCTTGCCGGTTTCACCAACCTCCATTTTGTGCAGCTGTTCTAATGCCGGTTTTACCGGATAAAACACGAACCTGTTGATTTCTCTCGCTATTTCCTGGGCAACTTTCTTTGTCAGCTTAATGTCTTTGACAAGCACCTGCTCAAACTCCTGGGGGAGCATAAGGCCCATGAGGACGTATCCTGTGCACTCGGAAATCTTCCAGGCCCTTTCGTCCGTAACGCCGCTTCTATCATAGATATCATACAAGTGGCTCGCGGTTTCTTTAGAGAAGATGGCTTCCTTTAACTCCTCGGGAAGGCTTTCTAAGGCCTTATCAATTTGTTGTTGTGCGTATTTGGCTGCCATATATCTTTATGATACCACAAGAGCAAAAAGGGTGTACAGCTTTTTGAACTCGCTATAGCAAAAGTTGACACATAAGAACGGATATGCTATAGTTATAATAGCAATTCAAGGAGCATTCCTCTTTGAAAATTTGTAATCTGAGAGAGGTCGTTTTGCCATGAGTATTTTGGGAAGTTTTGGGATTGCGCGAATCGGAGAGAAGCCGGTTCGTCATGTAGCAGTCAAAACCAGATTCGGGAGACCCGTTTCGCTCGTGCGCATAGGACTTACATTCTGCATCGGCGGGGTGCATGGGTTCTGGAGGGTTCCCACTGGAAAGTATAACTGGAACTATGTGATAGAGGGAAACACGAAGGATGGATGGTGGCTTAAGGTAGTAGTACGGGTGGACTTCAACTGGCCCACACCAAACCCTGATGATCCTGATGAAAACCCCACTACGAATTTCTTCCCGTTCGTTCCCAAAGGAATGATAAATAGGAAAGTGGGATTCAGCTATCAGGGAGCCTCCGAACAAGATGTTTCCCGGTGGCCCAAAAGGAGCAGCTGGTTTCTTTTGAGGCGTGCCTTCTATCGTTTCCCTAAAGAGCCTATAAAAACCACCGTAGCGGAACTCCAAGAGTTCTTCCGGGGATCCATCACCGGGGCGATCCTTACGATTCTTGGGGAGATAAATATAGATGATTTCGTGGGGCAACAAGAAGTAATAGAGGCGGCAGCCAAGGTCATGGCGCTCTCGAGCCCGGGAGATCCCTGTGTGGACTGCGGGATTCCGGCAAACTGCCTGAATATTAAGATAGTAAAGGCAGAGCCGGTTACGGAGGGGGCCAAGGAAAATCGTGAAGCCCCAGAGCGAGCAAGAAATTTAGGCGAAGCCCACAAAAGGAAGATGCAGAGCGAAAAGGAGGCAGCTTCTGATGAGGCAGAACGCATCAGAGAGGTTACTAAGGCATATATTGACGCAGGAGCAGATCCCGAGGTTGCCCCGATACTCGCGAGTGCGCAAGTGAAAGGAGCAGAGAAGCTCTCGCTGGATGACCTAATGGCGATCAGCATTATTAGGGGGCAATTCGGGGGGAGAATACCGACAGTTGAACAGATTGTTGCGCGGCGACGTCAACGGAGGTAAAGCGAAAGCGCCAAGAGTGCAACAAAAAACCAAAGAGGGAGTCGTTTTCAGGCGGCTCCCCCTTTTTCTATGTAGGCCCTCCCCGCATTTCCTCTTCAGGGGGTTTCCTGTGAGAGGAAGAGCTTCCTGGTGATTCACCTGGCCCCCCGCGCATTTCTTCTTCCCGAGGAGTTCTTCTGGATGTACTTCCTGAAGCTACGCCAGGTCTTGCTCTCCCGCCTCCAGAGGGAATGCCTCCACTCCACGTGTCAATAAGCTCGCGGAGCCTCCTTAGCTCTGGCGGTTGAAGAGTTTTCCTGTCCTGGTCGCGCATTAGCTGAAGAATCTCTCTTGTTTCTTGGGGAGTAAGAGGAGAAACAACCCCTGCTCCCTGGGCCGCGGTGCTGGCAAGATAGGTGATAAGACCGTCCGCGCCTTTTTTGTGCAAGTCCCCTGGGGACATTGACCGGAATACCTTGAGAACTTCTGTTCGGCCTTCACGCGTGTCTGGGCCGCGCACGAGAGCGCTTGCCAAGTCCCCGCCGCGTATGTCTATCAAGTGTTTAAGCACAAGTTCGCCGCCATGCTCCACAAACTCTCTGCCGCCCGCCTTGCCCTTGTTAATGGTGTCGCCAAGGATTCCATTTGCAATTTCTGCGGTTTTGAGCTTGTCCGGAACCTCATTGACCATTTTCTGCGCAACATCTTTGTTGACAAATACCGGCGTTATGCCGTCCGTCATTCTTTTTATGGTACCGTCATCCTCTTTTTCTGTTGTAAAGTCTGCCCCAAACTGGTCAGGATTTGAAAGCATTTTTCCGTAGACAGCTTTCATCAACGGACGGTAAGCGGGCGGCCCGCCACGCCGGGCAGCTATGAGCGCTTCCCCTATACTTTTTCCTGAAAGCATTCCTGTTCGTATGTACTCCTGGAGGTCGTCAGAGTCGCCATTCTCTACTATTGCGTTCAACAGGCCAACAATCCTGTTTTGATTTTTCAATGCGCCCTTGGTCAACTCCTGATTTATTTGTTTCGCAAGATCTTTTGAATCCTTATGGGCCCCCTCGCTCTCGCCCTCTGCAATCTCGCGCTGGTCTTTTGCCGCGGCGCGTTTTTGTATTTCACCCGCCGGTAGCTCTATTCCTCTCCCGGCCCATCTTGCAAGAAAGGCCCCTGCCCCAACAACCCTCCCTCCTTTCTTGGAACCGTACGACTCCTGCTCTTCTTCCAGGCCTTTTACTTCTTGTGCCAACTGCGCTCTTTTTTCCACATTTTCTGGGAGCATTGCATCTGGCCCATTATTTAGCGCCATAAACTCAGATTCTTTGCTGTCTATTGTTTTTTGTATCTCCGCTTGCTTTGCAGCCCTATCTTCGGGTTTCATGCCCATTATTTCCCCAAATCGCCTAAGTTTAAACCCTTGGTTTTCAAGCGTTTTCCCAGCCCCCTCTTTTAGCTTGAAGCGGCCAACGCCACGATATCTCCATGCCGCGCTTCCTGCGGCAAGCGCCGCTCTTCCTCCCCATTTCTTTCCAAAGTCAATGGCTCCCTGTGCTCCCTGTGGCACAAACTGCATGCTGATAAAAATTCCTACTGCCATAAGAGCAAGTACGGCAAAGTTGCCGAACAGGCCTACAACAGCTTCTGAAATAACAGACGACTGCACCAGTTGGCTTGGGTCGTCCGCAAGGAAATTACTTTGTTCAAGAAATACCGGGGCCTTGGCCGGGTTTCCCATAATATCAAGAAGTTTTGAGGAAAGAAGCAGGAAAAACGTAATAGGGACTCCAATAAACGCCCACTGGATAAGGTTTTTAAACCACTGGCTCCAGAGCTGTCTGGTAGCAGGAAGAATATATGCGGCAAATGCAAGAGGTGCCAGGATTGCCAGCACCCAAAGGGCAACAACCCGGACAAAGAATAGAATCATGATAATGACCAGAATGAGATACCCAAGCAGGAAATAGAGGCCGTTTACCAGCAGCTGCGTTATAAGCTCCAGGGTTGACCCCACGATGGCTCCTTTGCCCAAGAAAGCATCGGGTATGTCGTTGATAAGGAAACTCTGAAATTTGCCTCCTATGCTTTCCACCAGCTGGCTGAACAAACTCTCAAACGAACCAACCTCTTTTAAAAAGGCGTTGGTCAGAATGTTGCCCATATCCACCACAAATCCAACCAGCAGAGGGCTAAAGTTCACCAGCAAGGCAATGAGAATAAGCATGGGCAGGGCTTTTTGCGCCTGGTAGTCCCCTCTGCGCAAAATGGTGGCAAGGCCAATAAGCACCAGAATCAAGAGAAAGAGTATGTTGACGAGGCCTCGCGTTATGTCAAGGCCCACCCGGACAAACTCTGCTTTGTCTGGCGTAACGCCAATTGCCATGGTGTTTTCAATAAACAGCTTCATAACAAAGGCAGTGGCCGAAAACAGAATGCCCAAAATGGCAACCACAAGATAGAGGACTCCCGCAGGAAGCACCGAAAACAGAGCAAGAGGGATACCAACGACTTTGTCAAGAATCTTGCCAAGCCAGCATCCTACATCGCCAAACCCACAGCCCTCATTAGATTCCTTTGATTCTTTAAAATCTTGGTTTTGTTCTGGGTTGGCGGCCACACCCTGCGTAGTGCTTACGAACACATCGCCTTTACTGCTGGGGTCCCACGGCAAAGCAGCGTTATTTATTTCAAAGAACTTTTCTTCTTCTGCTCCAATGCAGAATATCTCCCACTCACTCGGTGATTTCACAGGCCAGAATCCCTCGAATTTTGTTATGAAGGTAAGAGATACCCCCTCTGCATCGTCGCATCCTTGTTTTAAGTTCTCAGGACTATCCCAACGACCAAACGGAGCAATGACTTGGTTCTGCGCCCATATCTCTCCCAAAATGCTGCCTTTTGTATTTTCATCACACCTTAGCTCATCTCTACTTAGGTTGTCGCATTCATTCCCCAATGCCGGGGAGAGGAGGGCTCGCAGCTCATTATTCGTGAGTGCAAAAACAGGGGTAGCAATACCAAAAACACCAACTAGCAGCCCTGCTAGCAAGAGCGATAGAAGTAAAGATTTTTTAGAAGGGCAGAGCATTGTTATAAGTTGATTATAGGCCTTTTTATATTATAGGAGAAATGCCAAAAATAATAAAGCACGCCATTCTGGGATGGCGTGCAAAGGAGCAAAGGGGTGTGGATATGCAGATTCTTATTCTTCCATGATTGGTGCCCATATCTTCCATTCCCCCCGCTTTTGGCGGACCATCTGCGCCTCTTCTTCGTCAGAGATAGCTGGAGTGGTCCAGAAAAAAACCTCGTAGATGGGTTCTGCCGGAATCTCGTCAAGGCCCAGAATGTCCCGGTAGCGTCCCCGCCCATCCTCAATGCGGGTTATCTCAATTATTTGAATACGCGGTAAGGGATCTTTCGCCACCTCTTCCCTGAAGTTATCTATCTTGCCCCACAGGAGTTTTTCCACTTTATCAATTTGCCCCCATGAAAGAAGCAAGACCATAGAACCCACCACCTCATCAGGGGTTTTAGGGTTTGCCACGGGTTCGGTGAAGGTCTTGGGAAGAGTCAAGCCGAGCGAGGGCAAAGGAGGGATAGCGGCGGGGGCAGGCGTGGCATACCTTGCCTCCAGCTTGGCAGAGGCCTCCTGGTTGCCTACCATAGCCCGGGCCAAGAGGTCTGAGTCGCTGGGGCCGTTGAAGACCAAAGTCATCAGCAGGGCCGCCGTTAGCCCTACCCCTGCGGCCAGGAGAATCCCGGCCACGAAGCTCCAAGGCACCCTAAATTGTTTGCCTCCCGGCATTGCGACTTGCATATCAATCACCGTCCTTTTCTGAACTGAACTAGTCAGTCCGTATTTAGTTTTATAGAGGACCATCCCCGGTCTAACTGTTTCTATATTACATCATTTCACCTCTATTTGTCAAGCGTTTTTATCGAGGCCAACGTCTTTGCCTCATTTTTGTGTCTTGGCCTTGCCAAGGTATGGATAACTTGGGCATAACTTGGAAAAGGATAACTAAATCCAAGGATAACTAAATCCGATTTAGTTTGATTAGTTTGAGTAACGATTGAGTTTGAGTAGAAAAGAAAAAAGGCCAGGGTGCGCTGGTTGTGCACTCGACCTCTGTGGCCCTTTGTGGACCTTGGCGCTATCTAGCGTCTTCTCTGCTGGTTAATTTAGATTAACCAACTCATTGAGCGCAAGTTAACCAGCTAGAGCTTTACCTCGTGCCAATTGCCGAATAGGCCTATGTTAAAGCCCACAAGCCCCAAGAGCAGGTTCAAAAAGAACCAGGCAAACAAAAAAACAAGTACACCAATGCCAATGGCCCTCCACGCCGTTTTTACCTTAACAATTGCCTCTGTCCCCCCAAAGGAGAAAAAGAGTATGGCTCCGGTGGCAATTGCCATGAGCGTTACAATAATTAAAGAGAATTTCCACAAGAGAAAGTCAATGATATTGCGCAAAAGAAGAAAAATGTGTTGTACGCCGCAGGCGCTTCTTTCGTTCCAAGGGGTTGCGGGATTGTCATTTGCCCGGTCACAAGGCACCAGGCCTCCGATAGGGCCAATAAAGGTTTCTACCTGAAACTTTTGGATGCCAAAATCGCTTGCGTCCTGGCATGTTTGGTCAACGCAGGATTGAATCTGAAGCTGGTATTGCCCCAGACAGCGCAACCGTAATTGTACGGCGCCTCCGGGGATGGTGTCTTCTGCAATCTGTGTTCCTGGACTGCAGTCAGGAGAGGTTTCGTTGTTTGCTCGGGAAAGATAGGTTATGTTGTAGCGGTAGAAGTTGCCGCTAAACACAGGGTTCCAGGAAAACGCGGTAGTGGAGTAAAACTCCTTGTCGTCTGGCTGGGGTGCCGTAATGGGAGGGGGTGTTAGAGCGGCGGTGGTAATTGATATTTGCGACCAGTCCCCGCATACCTTTCCTTGTTCATCCGCGCAGGTTTTCACGCGCACCCAATAGTTGGTGTCGCTTTTAATATTTGGGGAGCCGGGGGAGACCTCGGAATACTCCAGAACGCGCTCTGTTGCAGGGATGACAATATTGGAAAAGCCAGCGTCTGTGGCAACTTCATAATAGTAGGAGGCAGCTCCGCCCATGTCATCCCAATTCAAGAGTAGGGGTATTGCAGCCTTGCCGGTTGCAGAATCTCTGCCTGCTTGTTTTATGCCAAGGCCTGTAGGGGCAGCTCCCGTGGTAACAAACTGTCGTTGTTCACTCCAAGGAATGGAACCATCTTCTTTCTTACAATTTTCTATATCTTGAGACGAGGGGGATCCCCCGCAGGGAGCAACCTGCCATGTTGTGGTGGTATAGAAACGCAGGTTGCTCCAAACGCGGGAAAGAGGCAGCTCATTATTTGCTATAAAGAAATCTTTGCCATCAACCCGTACAACGTAGTGAGTTTCATATGACATCGTCTGCCACTCCAAGGAATCCAGCGCATTCACCACTGCTCCGGCAGAAGGATTCAATAATCCGGGGGTTATCAGTTCCCCCTGGGGCACGAGGGTCCAGAACTGGCTTAGTATGCCGCATACCATTGAGTTGACATCCGTGCAGGCAGCAACCTCCCATCCGTAGGGAAGATTCTTTCTCAGTTGTCCAAGCCCGCCTTTGGCAGGAGAGTCAGAATAGCTGGTCTTGGTTGCGAGAGATCCAGTAAGGAGGAGGAGTTCTGCTCCCTGCTTTCCCTGTTGCGAGTCACTTATCTCATAGATATTAACGGCAAAAGACCGCGTGCCAGCTTGGTGCGGACACCATTTCAGGTTTGCTGGGAAGGGAGTCCCCGCATGCTCTTTCTGTTCCCAGTCAGGGTCAAAAGGGCTCTTGAGCTCCGGGGCAGAGCTCGTGGCGAAAGATTGATTCTGGCTCCATTCTCCGCAGTCCGTTCCCTGAATGTCGCCGCACGCCTGAACGCGCCATTGATAATTTGCTGACGGGGAGAGCTTGCAGTCCCCCGCCACCTCGTTGAGAACCGGAGCAGAAGAAGGGGACGGCACAAGCCGGGTGTCGCCCGCTATCTCATAGCGGTACGACTCCACGGTGCACTGGCCAGAAGGAGAAGGGTTTGTCTGCAGCGCTTCATTTACGTCATTCCACCCAAGATTGACCGGAAGTTTGAGTTTGTCTGTATCTGCTCCCTGTCCGTCTTTGGCCGGGTCTTCAAAAACATTCTGCGGCAAAAGCGTAGTATCCTTTGCATCCTTTGCTTGCGGGGCAGGATAGCATTGTCCTGAACACTGGAGCTCTGCTTGCGTACATACCTTGTAGGGGCTGCCCTCTTCACTCACGTTCCAGTCGGTCCACAGGGTTTCGCAGTCCTCTGTTTCATAACATTCCTTCACCTCATTTCCATCTTTGTCCTCATAAGTTGTACACGTTTCATCGGTGGTGCACGATTCGTAGCTGGACCTGCTTTCTATTCCTATGCCGCATTCATTCTCAATTTCTCCTTCGCAGCGGTACTCGGTGTCCGCCCGTCCGAATGAAAAAAGAAAAACAGAAAAAAGCGCGGCTGTGAAGAAAACCAAAAGAGAGCGCTTCATTTTCCCATTGTATATTCTTTGGCCAAGTTTATCCAATCTTTCAAAGAAAGGGTTTCTGCCCTTTGTTCCGGTTTAATGTCAGCTTTCTTAAGCAAGCTTTCTGTCTCCTGCCTTGAGAGGTTCAGCTCTGTTGCAAGGTTGTTTGCCAGCTGTTTTCTCGGCTGCTTGAACCCGGCCTTTACAACGCGGAAAAATGTGTCAGGGGCAACTACGGGTTTTTCTTTGTTCGGAACAATCTTTACAATGGCAGAATCCACCTTGGGCCGAGGCCAGAACGCGGTTTTCCTGACATAAGCGATAATCTTGGGAACGGCGTAGAATTGCGTGGACACGGCAAGCATACTCATGTCCGGGGGTTTGGCGCATATTCTTTGCGCAACCTCTTTTTGCACCATGAGCGCCAAGAGTTCAGGTTTCTTTTCTGCTTCCAAAAACATGCGCAAGACAGGAGAGGTGATATAGTAAGGCAAATTCGCCACCACCCTGTAGCTGACATTTGACAATTGACCATTGACAATTGACACTTCGGAATTTGCGGCTTGAAATTTCATTTTGAGGATATCGCCCTGAAGAACTTTTACGTTTGGATGCTCTTTAACCACGGTTTCCTTGAGAATCTCTACCATGACGGGGTCTTTTTCCACCGCGATTACCAGCCCTGCCGCCCCGGCAAGTTCTTGAGTCAGGGTTCCCATGCCGGGGCCCACCTCCAGAACCGTGTCCCTGCCAGAGAGTTCTGCTGCCCTAAGCAGGGCGGAGGCAACCCTTTTTTCCACCAGGAAGTTCTGCCCCAAGTGGTCTTTTGGTGAGGAGTTGTGTTCTTTGAGCGTCTGTTTTATCGTCTTCGGGGAGTATAAATTCATGTGGATAAGAAGCTTGACTTTCAGGCCAGCAGGCGTAACATTGGATAATTAGGTATGAAATCGTCTCAAGAAGAGATTCTGAATCTTCAACGGACCGGGTTTAATCCTCTTTTGTACGTAGCCCTGACCTCGGTTTTTTTGTTTCTTGTGTTTAGCTTCCGAACCGTAGAGCAGACAGCAGGAC